>TARA_R110000868_G_scaffold17813_8_pt1 | contig 12714 bp, 9 predicted proteins | sample TARA_R110000868 | Tara Oceans TARA_R110000868 (sample SAMEA4397489) | marine metagenome | biome: Polar Biome; feature: [SRF] surface water layer (ENVO:00010504); material: water (ENVO:00002006), including particulate matter (ENVO:01000060) such as... | depth 5 m | reverse complement strand
CGAGGCCGGTTTTGCAGACACAAAAAAGGGAGCCAGTGACTTGACTCCCTTATGGACGACGCCTCAGCGCCGCGATCAAGCGCGGCTGACGTATTCACCAGAACGGGTATCGATACGCAACGTATCGCCGATATTGATAAACAGTGGTACTTTCACCACCGCACCGGTTTTTAATGTCGCGGGCTTGCTGCCACCCTGAGCAGTATCGCCTTTGATGCCGGGGTCGGTCTCTGCCACTTCCAGTTCAACAAAATTGGCCGGAGCAACCGTCAGAATCGCACCGTTAAACAGGGTAATGACATAGACATCCTGTTCTTTCAGCCATTTGACCGTATCGCCAACCGCTTCGGCAGACGCACCGTGCTGTTCAAATGAACCGTCGGTTGCCATGAAATGCCAGAATTCTCCATCGTTGTAGAGATATTCCATGTCAATTTCCATCACGTCGGCACCTTCGAGCGAGTCGCCAGACTTGAAGGTTTTTTCAATCACCCGGCCGAGACGCAGGTTGCGTAACTTGACGCGGTTAAAGGCCTGACCTTTGCCGGGTTTTACGTATTCGTTCTCAATAATGGAGCACGGCTCTCCATCCATCATGACTTTAAGACCGGATTTAAATTCGTTGGTAGAATAGTTCGCCATTTCGCAATCCAATTAGAGTAGGACATTTTTATAAAGTGCGTATCATAGCGCGATCCGCTGCCATTGAGCAGCAAGACTGGCAACAGATTCTGGCCAGCGCCATCCGTAGCCCCGAACAACTGTTCGCGGCACTTCGTCTTCCAGCGACCGACCTGAGCGCCCGCCAACAGGCAGCCAGCACATTCCCGCTGCTGGTACCCGAGCCTTATCTGCGCAAAATGGAACCCGGTAACCCCGATGATCCGCTGTTACGTCAGGTCATGCCGGATGCAGAAGAACTGGTCGCCATGCCCGGTTACGTCACCGACCCACTGGGTGAACAGCAAGCCAATGTCACCCCTGGCATTGTGCACAAGTACAACGGCAGACTGTTGTTACTCGCGGCGACCGGCTGTGCCGTCAACTGCCGCTACTGCTTCCGGCGTCATTTTGACTATACCGATAACCGTCTCAGCCGACGCCAGTGGCAAACAGCGCTGGATTATGTACGCGATGACCCGTCGATCAGTGAAGTGATTCTGAGTGGCGGCGACCCACTGATGCTGAAAGACGACGCCCTTGACGAACTGCTTGAAGCGATCGGGCACATATCCCATGTCCGGCGTTTGCGTATACATACCCGGCTGCCCGTAGTCATTCCCCAACGTCTGACCGATCACCTGATTCAACAGCTCAGTGCCAGCCGCCTGTCGATCAGTCTGGTGTTACATATAAACCACCCCAACGAGCTGGATGCGCTGTTTCGGCAATATATCCAGCCCTTGCGCCAGGCCGGAATCACTCTGCTGAATCAGTCGGTGTTATTAAACGGCGTCAATAACCGGGTGGATACTCTGGTCAATCTCAGCCAGTCTTTATTCGATGCAGGCATTCTGCCCTATTACCTGCATCTGCTCGATCCGGTAACAGGCACTCATCACTTTGATAACCCGGAACAGGAGGCGCTTGTCCTATACCGTCAACTGCATCAGCGACTACCCGGCTACCTGTTACCCAGGCTGGTACGCGAAGAGGCAGGTAAGGCAGGTAAGTCATTGATTCTTATGGATGACAATTTTTGACAGACAGATCACTCATTATTTGTCATATGTCGCTACAATCTGCAGTTATCTACTGACTGGCATGACATTAACTGTCTGTTGTTACTGCCTGCTGTCATAATTTGTTCCTGAAGAGCAAACAGTATGTCCTTCTGCTTGCAGCTGACCAAGATGGGCTTTATTGACCAACTTTGGGTACAATTAGACAAACAACGTCAGATCATCCAAGAATACGACTGAGTAAACCGAGCAATGGCGAGCAACCAAGAGACGCTACACCTGCTGATTCATACCGAATCCCAGAATGACGCAGAAGGAATTGTCAGTCTGTTGCGGAACTCAGGCAATGCGACCCGCGCTCATCAAATTACCTCGCTGGAAGACTTTAACGAACAGCTGGAACAAAAATCCTGGGATCTGCTCATTGCCGAAGAAGAAGTAAACGGCATTAACTATCAGGCATTACAAGATCAGATCCGGCGTCTGAACAAGGATCTGCCGATCATTCTGATCAGTCGGGAAATAGACCTGATTGCCATGGAAAACGCGCTCAAGCGTGGCGTGTGCACCATGGTTCCCATGGATGAAACCAATTTACTGGTGCTCGCCCTGCAGCGTGAATTACGCCACCTGAAAAACCGCCGGGAGCTGCGCTCCCTTGAAGTCCGGTTAAGGGACGCCGAAAAACGCTCTCAGGCGCTGCTTGAAAGTTCTCGTGATGCAGTAGCCTACGTCCACGACGGCATGCATATTTTTGCCAACCCTTCTTATCTGGGCATGTTTGGCTACGCATCCGTCGACGAGCTCGAAGGCATGCCGCTGATGGACATGGTCGACAGCTCGGGCCAGGCTGAATTCAAGAATTTCCTCAAAAAATACATGACTGGCCCCCACAAACTGGAAGAGCTCAACACCATTGGTGTTGATGGTCAGGGGCAGTTATTTCCCATGTTGATGCGCTTTTCACCAGCAACGTATGCCGAAGAACGCTGCACCCAGGTCACCATTCGCTCCAACGAAAAAAATACCGCCCTCGAAGCAAAGCTGCGCGAAGTCAGTAATCTCGACATGATGACCGGGCTGTACAACAAGCCCTATTTTATGGCCCAGCTGGAAATTGCAGTCGATAACGCCGTCCTGGGAGGCAGCCACGGAGCCACGCTTTACCTCAATCTTGATGGTTTTGGCAAAATCAAAAGTGACGTTGGTATCAGCCGGGCAGACACGGTTTTGTCTGAGTTATCCCAGTCGCTCAAAAAAGAAATTGGTACCACTCACAGCCTGGCCCGTATCAGCGAAGATATTTTTGCCACCATTCTCACCGGTTATAACGCCGATCAGGCCATGGAGTTCGCAGAACGACTGCGGAATCACGTTGAAACCCTGCTGATCGATATTGGCGACCGCACGATCACCGCGACCGTGAGCGTAGGCGTTGCGTTAATTAACGACACCTGTTCCCGTCCCGAAGACGTGCTGCAAAATGCCCATACCGCGTGTGAACAGGTGCACCAGCAAGCTGATCACGCCAATGGCAATGGCGTCATGCTGTTTGTTCCCAGCGCACCACACAGTGTGGCCCCAAGTGACATAAGCCTTGAAGAAGCCATTACAGAAGCCTTGCGCCAGAACAGCTTCCAGTTGCTATTCCAGCCGATGATCAGTTTGCGCGGTGATGACATCGAACATTATGAAGCTCTGATACGACTGAATCTGCCCGGTGGCCGCGATGCCACTGCCGGTGAACTGATGAACAACCCGGATATCAGTGACGCCCTGAAGCGCAAGGTAGACCGCTGGGTATTGCTGAATACCGTCAAACGCCTGGGAGAACATCGTCAGCAAGGCCATGACACCCGCGTCTTTGTGAATCTGGCAGCACCATCAATTCAGGATGACAGCCTGCCCAACTGGATTGGTGTTGCCATGCGCGCTGCACGCCTGCCCAAAGGCTCGCTGGTGGTGCAACTGTCGGAAGACAACGCCACCAAGGTACTGAAACAGGCACAGCAATTTGTCGAATCACTGAATTCTCGTGGCATTACCACGGCCCTCAATCGTTTTGGCTGCTCCCTTAATCCACTGCGTAATCTGCAGCATCTCGCCGTAGAGTACGTCAAGATCGATGGTTCCTATACCAGCGAACTGAATCAGAATCAGGAAAACCAGCAACAGCTGCAAGCCTTGTTGAAAGAACTGCACGAAGCGGAAAAGAAGACCATCATTCCCATGGTGGAGAGTGCATCCATGCTGGCCACACTGTGGCAAATGGGCGTCCATTTTATTCAGGGTGACTACGTGCAGGCACCTCAAGACAGCATGAACTACAACTTCGAGGAAGAAAGCAGCTTCTGATCAGAAGCTGCCGAAAACCCATTCAGTCTACCGCTGGCCAGCAGTAGTACACGGCGGCTCGGCAATATCCCGGTCGCGATAGCCCAACAGATACAAAATGCCGTCCAGACCCAGGGTTGAAATAGAGTGACGGGCATTTTCACGCACCAGCGGCTTGGCACGAAACGCAATGCCCAAGCCAGCAATACTCAGCATCGGCAGATCGTTGGCACCGTCTCCCACGGCAATGGTCTGCTCCAGGCGAATACCCTCCTTGGCGGCCAACTCTCGCAGCAATTCTGCCTTGCGCTGGCCATCAACCACCGGCTCGATGACACGGCCGGTAACCACACCGTCCTCCATCTCCAGCTCGTTGGCAAACACATAATCAATACCCAGACGTTGCTGCAGATAACGACCAAAGTAGTTGAAACCACCGGACAGAATAGCGGTTTTATACCCCAGTGCCCGCAGGTTATAAATCAACCGCTCGGCACCTTCGGTAATCGGCAGTCGCTCGGCAATGCCTTCCAGCACACTGGCATCCAGCCCCCGCAACAGCGCCATGCGTTCGGCAAAACTTTGTTTGAAATCCAGTTCGCCCAACATCGCCCGCTCAGTAATGGCTGCCACCTGATCCCCGACTCCGGCGGCACGAGCCAGCTCGTCGATGACTTCCGCTTCGATCAGAGTCGAATCCATATCAAAAGCCACCAAGCGCCGCGTACGACGATAAACATCATCAGCCTGGAAGGCGACATCGACACCCAGCTCGTTGGCTACCTCCAGAAAGCGGGCGCGCAACTCACTCTGATCAGCTTCGCCGCGTACCGAAAACTCAACACAGGCACGGGTATTGTCGTTACTGCTGGCGGCCTGATCCAGTGGCACCCGCCCAGACAGACGGCTGATCTGGTCAATATTCAGTCCGTGTTCCGCCACAATCGCGGTAACACGGGCAATGGCATCGGCCTCGATCGTACGGGCCAGCAGGGTGATGATATGACGGGACTTGCCCTGACCAGCCACCCAGTGCGCGTAACTCTCGGCGGTGACCGGTGTAAAACGGATAGAAAGCCCCAGTTCGTGTGCTTTGAACAACACATCTTTTAATACCGGAGCGGATTCTGCGTTGTCAGGAATCGCTGCCAGAATACCCAAAGACAAGGTATCGTGAATTTCAGCCTGACCGATATCCAGTATGGTGACACCATACTGGGCCAGAATCGCGCTGATACTGGCAGTCAGGCCGGGTTTATCGGCACCGGTTACCCGGATAAGAACCAATTCGGTCACAATGCGTTCCTGTTGCCCTCAGGCGGTTGTCAGTTTACAGCTTACCCAGATCGGTCTTGGCTGCAGCCACGACAGAGCGCAGGTCTTCAATCAGATCGGTAGTTTCATGAGTAGACAGTGCACGGATACGGTCAACACTCATCAGAAACAGGCCTTTTTCCAGCTGTTCCAGTTTTTCTTGCAGAGACTGCTTAACGTCGCTCATGGCGGTTCCTCTTGGGTTCAGTATTGGTCGTCCGATGCCCGACGGAATTGGCATCACTGCCGCTCGGTTCTGGCCATATATCGGGCGGCGCCTATAATACCACCTCAGACACCTCTGACTATCACTGCGATGGTACTGATTGCCGACGGCGAATAATTTCCAGCGTTGCGCACGTCAGTTATGCCGCAAACCGGTATGGTCGTACCAGATCACCAGTCAGACCCCGGATTTCAACACCCTAATGGCGAACCAGATGCAGGTTAAGTTGACCAGAAGTTTTCCTTTCAGCCAGATCTGCGGCCTTGCAGGTGCCACCCAAGTACTGCTACTTGGACTGCTGATTACATTCCTGACCTATAACAACCTCAGCGACCAGCTCGAGCGGCGGCTGCAGCAGGATGCCACCAGGCAGACCCAACGGCTGGCACTGACCCTGGCCCACAGCCTGATCCAGCAAGACCGCATCAGTCTCAACCTGGCGCTGGCGGAGTGGCAACGAGGTGAGGAAATCAGCGCGTTGAGAGTACTGGATACCGATGGCCAGGTGATTGCCGAAATCGGCAAAACCCTCGATAACCGCATCAATATCAGCCGCTCAATCACTCAGGACGACCAGGTGGTCGGTGTCATCCAGGCCGACATCAACCTCGCCGCTGCCCACCGCGACAGCGGCCGTTATCTGTCGCTGGCGTTGATTGCTACCGGGCTAAGCGCCATGTTGGCAGGTCTGATCAGCTATTTTCTGGCCGAACGGGTAGCCAACTACTTGCGAAAACTGTCCCGTACCTTGCAAGGCTGGCACGACGACGAGCCGCTGCAGTTACCGCCCCCGCCCCCCCCGGTGACCGAGTTTGATCAACTTCATACCGAGTTGGGCAACATCCGCGAGCAGGAACGACAACGCCTGGCATTGGAAAAAGCACTTGGCAAGTTTCTCTATAACGACAACAAAGTGCCGGTCAAGGCCACGACCTACCAGCGCTGTGCGCTGATCTACATCGAAATTAGCGAACTGGATGTGCTGCAATCACGCCTCAGTGCCGAAGAGCTGGCCCAGGCTCTGGGCGAGTACCATCGGTTATTGAACCAGGCGGCCAAACTGTATAACGGCAAACTGGATCGCTATCAGGGTGATGGCATCGTGATGATTTTTGGCCTCAACGATGAGAATGAACGCGACACCCTGCACTGCGTCTACGCCGCCCAACTGTGTCTGGGACTGATGCAGTATGCTCGGCAAAAAAATCCCCATCTGGCCGCCATCAGTTTCCGTGCTGCCGCCCACTGGGGGCCGGTATTACTGGCACCACTTGAGCAAGGTGACGAAAGTCATTACAGCCTGATTGGCGACACCCTCTATTGGGCATCGCATCTGGCCCGCCGCAGTGAAGAACACCGCCTGCTGGCCAGCCAAACACTGCTTGGTGAGCTGCCACCCGAATACGGGCTGGAATGGGAAGAAGGCCCAATGGTGGCGGATTTACAAGGTAACGAACAAGCCAACTTCTGGCTCACCGCCCTGCCAGAAAACAGCCGGACGCTGATTGATCGTCAGATATTGCATATTGCCAATATGACAGAGCAAGTCTGAGCAGCCGCAGGGATTACGGTCAGGACGATAATTACCAGGACGATAATTGCCAGGACGATAATTGCCAGCCAGCCTGGGTTCACTTCACCTGACGGGCCTGGCTCTGTGACTGTAACTGCAACTCAACCAACCGGTCGAGCACCCCCGCGACCGCATCAAACTCCGACGAAGCCACCAGCCGGTTCAGTCCGGCCACCGCCGCTTCCAGCGTGGACAAGCCATCAGGACGAGGCGATTTGCGAATCGGACGGTAACGACTGAGTTCGGCTGGCGTGAGTTGTAGATGGGGTAATTCTTTCAACCAGGGATTCAGCAACAACAAGCGTCGCACCTTGCGCCAAGTGCCGTCCAGTATCAGCAGCTGCTGACACTGACGCGCCTGTTCGACCGGACACTCGGGCTTGTGCTCCAACGGGAATAGCAAGACGGTGTTCTGACGCCAGCCTGGCCCCAGCAACTTGACTGGATCGTATTGATCCGCCACCACCAGACGACTGTTAGTGATGCTTTTATGCAACAGTGGTGCGGTAGATAAACGGTGACGAGCCTCATCCGGATCCTGCCAGATCACCAGCTCCAGCGGTGCCAACGTGTGCACCAGCGCGTCACACAAACACACACTGGTTGGCCGGTCGCACTGGTGACAGATTGTCCGGCCCGACATCAGCGCTGCCGCTGTTTCGCCACTTCCAGCAACGGCTTGAGGAAGCGGCCGGTATAGGACTGCTCAGCTGCCGCAATCGCTTCTGGAGTACCTTCAGCAATAATATAACCGCCCTTGGAACCGCCCTCTGGCCCGAGGTCGACTACCCAGTCAGCGGTTTTGATCACATCCAGGTTATGTTCAATCACCACCACAGTATTGCCGTGGTCGCGCAACCGGTGCAGCACCTCCAACAACTGTTCAATATCATGGAAATGCAACCCGGTCGTTGGCTCGTCCAGTATGTACAGGGTTTTGCCGGTATCCCGCTTCGACAGCTCTTTCGCCAGCTTGACCCGCTGTGCTTCACCACCTGACAGCGTCGTCGCCGCTTGTCCCAAACGAATGTAACTCAGCCCGACGTCCATCAGGGTTTGCAGCTTGCGCGCCACCGCCGGAATCGGATCAAAAAATTCGCGGGCATCTTCAACCGTCATATCCAGCACTTCGTGGATGTTTTTGCCCTTGTAGCGAATATCCAGGGTTTCGCGGTTATAGCGTTTGCTATGGCAAATATCGCAAGGCACATAAATATCTGCCAGGAAGTGCATCTCCACCTTGATGACGCCATCACCCTGACAGGCCTCACAACGCCCGCCCTTGACGTTAAAGGAAAAACGTCCGGCCTTGTAACCACGGGAACGGGCTTCCTGAGTGCCAGCAAACAACTCACGTACTGGAGTAAAAATGCCAGTATAAGTCGCGGGATTGGAGCGCGGTGTACGACCAATCGGACTCTGGTCAATATCCACCACCTTGTCGAGCAGCCCCATGCCATGCACGCTGTCGTGCTCAGAGGCTTTCAGAGTCGTTGCGCCATTTAAAGCCGTGGCTGCCAGCGGATACAGGGTGCGGTTGATCAACGTCGATTTACCCGACCCCGACACCCCGGTCACACAGGTCATCAATCCCAACGGAATAGTCAGGTCGACGTTATTGAGGTTGTTACCCCGTGCGCCCTTGAGTTTCAGCTCCTTGCCCTTTGGATACGGTGTGCGGATATCGGGCACCTGGATGGCACGGACACCGGACAGATATTCCCCCGTCACCGAGTTCGGATCCGCAGCCACCTGCTCTGGTGTGCCCTGGGCAATAACCTGTCCGCCATGCACACCGGCACCAGGACCAATATCAATCAGGTAATCGGCACTGCGAATCGCATCTTCGTCATGCTCCACCACCAACACGGTATTACCCAGATCGCGCAAATGAAACAACGTCTGCAGCAAACGGTCGTTATCACGTTGGTGCAAACCAATGGACGGTTCATCCAGGATATACAATACGCCAACCAGGCCAGCGCCAATCTGCGAAGCCAGGCGAATACGCTGGGATTCCCCCCCGGACAAGGTATCGGAACTGCGATTGAGGGTCAGATACTCCAGCCCGACGTTGACCAGAAAACTGAGACGTTCACGAATTTCCTTGAGAATTTTTTCTGCAATTTCGCCTTTGTTGCCTGCCAGCGCCAGGCTGGTGAAATAAGCGTGGGCATCCTCGATCGACATACTGGTGCAGGCATGAATATTTTTATCTTCAATAAACACATTGCGTGCTTCCTGCCGCAAACGCGAACCGGCACACGCCGGACAAGGCTGCACACTCAGGTATTTGGCCAGCTCCTCACGTACCGATTGTGATTCGGTTTCGTGATAACGACGATCCAGGTTGGGCAACACCCCTTCAAACGGATGCTGCTTGCGAATCTGCTCACCGCGCGAGTTCACATAAACAAAACCGATCTCTTCATCACCACTGCCGTACAGCAGTTGCTCCTGCGCCTGAACACTCAACGTCGAAAATGGTACATCCAGCTGGAAACCATAATGCTCAGCCACCGCACATAACATCTGAAAGTAATAAACACTGCGGCGATCCCAACCCCGAATGGCACCCTCTCCAATCGACAAACTCGCATCGGCAATCACCCGATCCGGATCAAAAAACTGCTTGACCCCCAGACCATCACACGTGGTACAGGCACCGGCCGGGTTATTAAACGAAAACAGCCGAGGCTCCAGTTCAGACAGGCTGTAACCACAATGAGGACAAGAAAATTGTGACGAAAACAACAGGGGTGCCGCGTCATCGTCATCCATCGATGCCACCAGCGCCAGACCACCGCTCAGCTCCAGGCAGGTTTCGATGGACTCAGACAAACGCTGCTCAAGACCAGGCTTGACCTTGAAACGATCGACCACCACTTCAATGCTGTGCTTGCGCCGTTTATCGAGATCCGGCGTATCATCCAGATCGTAGATACGGCCATCAATACGTACCCGCACATAGCCCTGAGCGCGCAAGCTATCGAAGATATGCGCATGTTCTCCCTTGCGGTCACGCACCACTGGCGCGAGGATCATCTGCTTGCTGTCTTCCTCCAGCGTCAGAATACCATCAACCATCTGACTGACCGTTTGCGCCTCCAGGGCAACGCCATGATCCGGGCAACGCGGCGTGCCCACCCGAGCGAACAACAAGCGTAAATAATCGTAGATTTCAGTGACAGTCCCCACCGTGGAACGGGGATTGTGCGAGGTGGATTTTTGCTCAATAGAAATCGCCGGCGACAAGCCCTCGATCAGGTCAACGTCGGGCTTTTCCATCACACTCAGAAACTGGCGTGCATAGGTAGACAGGGATTCGACGTAACGACGCTGGCCTTCCGCATAAAGGGTATCGAATGCCAAAGAGGACTTGCCCGATCCACTCAGGCCAGTGATCACCACCAACTTGTCGCGGGGAATATCCAGATCGATGTTTTTGAGGTTGTGAGTGCGTGCACCCCTGACCAGAATCTTGTCCATGCAGCTCTACACCAAGGCAAAAGCGCTATTGTAATAGAACCCGTGTCCAGATACAGGATTGATCTGCTTATTGCACAACAACAGAGTATCCATTCAGTGGCACCTGTCAGACCAAGTGGTTGCTGACCCACGCTGGCACCCAAAAAGACCGCCGTTTGACTTAGCAATATAAATACATCATGACACCGAGAGTGTGCCGGTTGCCGGGGATCCACGGTGAAACCACTACTGCTTGCTATGCAACCACTGCTACAGCTACTACTACCATGTGAATCGGGTTTACAAGCACGCTTCCCACTTGGCTATAGCGACTCCTTCCGGTACTTCTTGAAGTTCTCGGCTTGCTCGAATATTTCTTTGTACACCTCGTCCTTGTCTACAGGCGGATAGCCGTGTTTGGCCAGTAGCAGAATCAAACCCACTTTGAGTTCGGCTTTAATGTCTTCTCGCTGATCCCAGTCGGTGAATTGGGCTTTGTCATCAACCAGTTGTTTTACCGCTTGAGCCAACGTTAACAGTTTGTCTTCCGGGTAGGTGAAGTCGTATTTGATCGCGAGTTTTTTGAGGATGTCGTAGAAGGCTTTTTCTTCCAGATCAATGCCCAGATCAGCAAACGATTCTTTCTCTTTTTTCAGCGCCTGCAGCAGATCAACGATCTGGTCGGAGAAGTCTTCCAGCACGTCGCTCACCAGCACACTGTCTTCATTCCGTTCGTTGTAGTTTTCCACCAACTGGCGGAATTTTTCGCTGAAGTTCAGGCCCTGGGTTTTGTTGACCTTTTTGAAGTCTTCAATGGCGCGGGCCAGCAGTTGCTGCAGCAGCTTGATACGGGTGTTAGGCAGTTTGATCTTTTCGATCTTGGCCAGGTAATCGTCATCGAAGATGTCGACTTCGCCACCCTGGTTTTCGCCCATTTTGAAGATTTCTTCGACGCCGTCGGCTTTTAACGCTTCGGCAATCATCTCGCGCACGCGGGCGTTCATCTTCGCGGTGTCCGGGGCGTTCCCCCGAGTGAGTTTGAACACAATCGAGCGCACCGCCAGATAGAAGTGGATCCAGTCACGTTCATCCTGGTTGATGGATTCCGAGCCACTGCAAATATCAAACGCCGCTTTCAGGCGTTTCACCAGTGCCATAAAACGCTTTTCGATCTTGTCGGTGATCTGCACAAACTCAGCGGCCATATTCAGGCAGTTAAACTGCTCCAGCGGGCTGCCGCTGAAGTACGGCGTGGTGTCGAACTTGTGGAAAATCTTGCCCAACAGGTCGAGGTGATCTTTCACCACAATCACCGACTGCTGTATCTCTTCGATGTTCTGCTGGTCGGCCTTGTTGTAGTGCGCCAGCGCCAGATTCATCTGCTTTTTGATGCCGATGTAATCCACCACCAGGCCTTTCTCTTTGCCTTCAAACTTGCGATTCACCCGCGAGATGGTCTGGATCAGGTTGTGGCGCTGGATTGGTTTGTCGATGTAGATGGTATCGAGGAACGGCACGTCGAAGCCGGTCAGCCACATATCCACCACAATGGCAATTTTGAAATTGGATTCCGCCTTTTTGAACTGGCGACTGAGCATCTCGCGATACTCCTTGGTGCCGAGCATTTCATAAAGCGCTGCCGGGTCATCCTTGCCACGCGTCATGATCATCTTGATCCGTTCCATCGGTTTGATGTCCTGTTTTTCCTTCTCCGACAGCTTGTCGTTCTCTTCAGCAATCAGCATTTCGTTCCATTGCGGGCGCAGGTCGGTCACTTCCTGCCAGAAGCGGTAGGCAATCTCGCGGCTGCTGCACACAAACATGGCTTTACCCTTCAGGGTTGCGCCTTCTTCGATGCGTTGTTCATAGTGGTGAACAAAGTCTTTGGCCAGCGCCTGGATGCGGTCGGGGTCGCCGAGAATGACGTTCATATTGGCGCTGGCTTTTTTGCTTTCCTCGATGGCGTAGTCGGAGCTGCCTTCGTCGGCGCACTCCTTGTAGTACGCCTCGATCTCTTGCAGCTTGTTGTTGTCCAGCACCACCTTGGCGGCGCGGCCCTCGTAGACGATGCGCACAGTGATCTCGTCTTTCACCGACTCGGTCATAGTGTAGCTGTC
>TARA_R110000868_G_scaffold119785_2_pt1 | contig 12723 bp, 25 predicted proteins | sample TARA_R110000868 | Tara Oceans TARA_R110000868 (sample SAMEA4397489) | marine metagenome | biome: Polar Biome; feature: [SRF] surface water layer (ENVO:00010504); material: water (ENVO:00002006), including particulate matter (ENVO:01000060) such as... | depth 5 m | reverse complement strand
CTTATTTTGGTCTTGCATTGTAGCCCCGTTGTCATCGCGGATATAAGCAAGCCTTCCATTTACAAACAACGGTCTGTTATATGTTGACAAACCATACTTAATGTTTTGGTAAAACCATTGATGGTTTTCCTCTTCGATTGGAGAGGGTTGACGCGCTGTATTATCTAACGCATCTTCGTCCGAAAGTTTGTATATCTTCATTAGACTTTAAATTTCCTGCCAAATATACTGCAATTTACCATTACTCCTTTCTAATTTTCTTACTTTTCTTCTCTGAGGCAGAGGAACATACGTCTTAGCTTCGGCTGTAACATCACCCATAAGCAATATAGCCATTAGCCAAGCGTCCCCCAAATCCTGATTATCTTTACCTAACCGCAATAAAGATTCGACCAATCTTAACGACCTCATATTCATACCATAAACCCTTACAAATATGTGAGCCAATGTCTTTTGAACCTCAATAACATCTTCTGTCCTGTAAATCCAATACTTGTCTGTTTTCTTGGTTTTATTGAAGCCTATATTCTTTGGTTGCTTTGCCATCATATTCTCCCCGCCCCTGTTAGCAAAGAACGACTTTACCGCAGCCCCCTGACCTGCGTTTGTCTCTCCAAGTATCTCAAGCCTTCCGTATTTATTGTAGTGCTTACAAAGGTTAAACAGGATATTGTAAACTGTCTCCATTTTCTTTGGGCGGTATGTGAAATTAGCGACATCAGTGTAGTTGTTGTTTCTTGGACTTTCAAATTTCTTCATTATCACAAAGGCGGTGTCTGAGCCACCCTCATCACCCGTTTCGTTATCAGAGCCGCTTCCGTCAAACCCTACACAATACTGCACGTTAGGTTGAACGTCCTCAAAAACCTCAACATAGCAATTAGGGTCTGAGGTTTCTATTAGGCTTGTGTCGTCACCTGTAGCAACCACCATTTTGCGCTCACCATAAAATTCGGCTTCAATGATATTTTTTTTAATCTCTTCAAGGAAAGCAGACACATCTTCCTCCCAAAAAGAACTACTGATTGCCCCAAATGCTTCTTCCTCGCTAAGTGGGTGTTGGCGAATAAGGTTTATTAAACTTTCATCAGTCTTAGTCGCTCGCTCATTTAAAATAAACTTACGAGCCTTCTCTTTATCGCATTTGCCATACTTGTTGATATACAACTCAAAGTTTTCATCGGCAGGTCGGAATAGGCGATACAACCCCGACTCAGTCCTTCCGTTGTCATCTCTTTTATTGAAATTACTCTGATTCCATAACTTCCAAAAGGCAGCACCGCCTATAGGGTTCATATTCTCTAAGGTGGCGGGCAGGATAGCCTTGCCTCGCACCTTTCCACCCAACTCCATCGCTTTTTTAGTGATACCCCACCACTTGATAAGGTCTATCTTATCCCAAGACGCAGGCTCATCGGGGAACACAAAGGAAACCTTCTTACCTTGTAGTGAACTATCTTTTGCAGCAACAAACTGAATAGACGAGTCGAGCGACTTCGATACGCTGTCTTTTCTTAACCCCGCTCGGGAGATAAACCTAAGCCTTTTCTTTGGCTCTTTAATACCCTCATCTTTAGGCTTTAATACCGATGGAATGTGCCTCCAAGAACGCACTACGGTATCAATAAAAAGGCGCTCTTTCGCATCAGACTCGGTAAAACTCTGAATAAACATTCTGCGGTTAGCGCCAAGAGTGGTAAGGTTATACCCCTTTGAAAGCCCGCGCTCGGTTTTACCTCCGCGCCTACCCTCTACAGCCATATAACCATAGCAGTTGGGGTCTTGCTTGCAATACTCCCAAAAGTAAAAGTCCTCCATATCGGCTATTCGGAAGCCGAAGTAGCCATCATTATCATCTATGCCGCCATTCCACCACTCTAAATGGAAGAAATGGTCGCCTGTTATGTAGGTTAATTCACCCTCATTCCAAAAGAAAAAACCTTCTTCCTTTCGCCTATAGTCTTCTGCAATAAAATCCCACTTATCGTCAGCAGACAAGAACTCCCAATCTTCGGGAAAACCCTCTCTGCGCCAATACTGCTCTTCTATCGGAAGCCCATAATTACGGGCTTTGGTCGGGTCAGGACACTTCGGTATTTCAAACTCAATGTCTCCGACTTTATATTTCATTTTACCACCAACTCGTTACACCGCTTTCATCAACCTCGCAGGTCAATACAGGGTAAGACGCAACAACAAATTCCTTGTTATTAAGCTTAACAAACTGAACCCCTCCGCTTACAAGGTATAAACCCCCAACTTTTATGCTTTCGGGAACGCTTTTACCTTTTTTAAAAACACGAATATACGGAGAAAACATTTTCGGCTCTTCTTTTAAAGGTCTGCCATTCTTATCTAAAGGAACTTTATTGTCCTTCATTATGATAATATTAGCCTTTGACGGGGGCGAAAATTGCTCACCAATAACATCGGTGTCTATCGGAGATATGGGGCAAGCCGCAATCTTTTCTTCAATAGTTAATTCGGCTGTTTCTGTTGTTTCGATTTTCATTTTTTTATACTGATTTTTTGTTGGTTAAATTCTTTTATTTCTGCTTCAAACTCTTCCATTGTAACACCTTCAAGCATTAACGGTTTTGACGGGCTTCCCTCAGTCGCTTCCGACATTTTAACACCCTTCCCGTCCTCATTAAGAACAAAATATTTAGCGTAAATATCTTCCCCTTTTTTAATCAAGGTTGTTAAGCGCAGACTATTGTTCTGATAGAACGACTTTATCTGACCGCTGTAAAAAAACGCTTCAATAGCGCCTGTCCGTTCCCACTTCTGTATTTGTTTGTGATACTCGATAAATTGATAAACTGTTACTTCTTTCATAGTTATTTGAATTTTTTTCTGCCGCGCCCGACAATTTGGTTTACTTCCATTTTCTCAACAACAAACATTACGCCCTCCACAACCTTTATGAATTTTTTATTTTTAACCACATACCTGCGCACGGTCTGATAGTTTAGCTTTGCTTCATCACACCCCGCTTTTAGTGAGGTATAAATGAATAAAGGGTTGTTGTTTTTTAGAAAAAGAAAAACTTTCACGGGGCAAATGTAAAATTATTTTTCAACAAAGTTTGCATTTGTGAAATATATTTTATTATCTTTGTCCCCGACAAGTTCACCACAAATGGAACACTACACTGAAAACATAACCCCTGCCCGCGACGCCTCTTTTGGTTTCCATAGTGGACTGTCCTTCGCGGGCGGTGTGGTTTCATATAAACAATTAAATACATTTTAAAATGGGATTTGGACAAAAAACACAAGGAAAATACTGCTACATCATCGGCAGTAAAGTATGCGAAAAAGTAGTCGCAGGAACTCAGGGCGCTGTTAAGCGGCTGAACAAAAAAAACGAAGAGGTATATGAGCTGCAGTACGACAATCTCAGCGGTTTTCTGAAATCAATAAGCCTTAAAGAAGGAATGTTTGGAAAGGAGTGGCTTTTTACATTAGAAGATAATGGGGAAAAGTTCCAATTACAACTACCTTATTCATCAAAGCAAGCTAAATGTATTTTATTCTGCCTGCCCAATATCAACCTCAACAAAGAAATAACCATTGCTCCGTTCGCAAAAGAGGTTGACGGTAAAACCAAATCAGGGGTATTTGTCAACCAAGACAGAGAAGGCGTTAAGTGGGCTTACACAAAAGACCACCCTAACGGACTTCCTCAGATGAAGAAGATTAAAGTAAAGGGCGTTGAGACTTGGGATGACACAGACCAACTTGAGTTCTTAGAGCAAACCATTTCAACAACAATGACGGTTGATTGGTCTAAGGTTGAAACAAGAACCCAACAACCTGTTGAGGCGATACCAAGCGCTGCAACAACAAGTGTGCCTGATGACGAGTCTGATTTGCCTTTCTGATGTAGTTGATTATCAGTTAGTTATAACATTTACCTAAACAAATACCATAATGAAAACAACACAAAAAGTACAACGAGAAATAAACGGGTTGCGCGAGCAATTCAAAGACGAGAGAGACCGACAAGACAAACTCTACAAAAAGGCAGCAAAAAGAATTGCGTTTTTAAACTTTGTAAAGGCATATCTTGACACTAACCCCACACAGGATGCTATTAACAAGCAATTAGCATTATGCGAACTAAGAACCAAGAAAATAGCTGATGGGTACGGGTATTGGCTTAAACACGACTACAAGCAGGAGATAGACGGAACTAACCCTATAAAGGTGTGGGGCGAATTAAATAATGAGAAAAAACTCAAAAGGCAAATAGTAACGCTAAAATTTATTTTATCTTAAAGCTTGCAAATTAGAAAATAGCACTACATTTGTGCCCGATAAGGTATCGTACCCATCAATTATGAATTATAAAATTAGCCCCGAAAGAAACATTGCCTTTGCTGCAACCGCAGCCGATGGGTACGACTTTGTTTCCGTAGGGGCGAAATTTTACAATGGCAGAAAATAAAAAATCTTTCGTCCTTTATTGCGACATTATTCACACATTTAAAGCGCTTGATGATTTAGAGGCGGGTAGGTTGATAAAGCACATACTTGAGTATGTGAATGACTTAAACCCCGAATCCCCTGATAAATTAACTACAATAGCTTTTGAGCCTATTAAACAACAACTGAAACGCGACCTTGTAAAATGGGAAGGGGAGCGGGTTGAAAGGTCGTATGCAGGAAAGTTAGGAGGCATAAAAAGCGGTGAAGCGAGACGCAAAAAAGCGAAGCAAAGTGAAGCAAAGCCCAATGAACATAAGCAAGACAAAGCAAACGAAGCAAGTGCTTCAAATACGAAGCAAACCCAAGCAAACGAAGCTGTTAATGTTAATGTAAGTGTTAATGTAAATGATAATATAGAGTATAAAGAGTTTATGAAGTCCTATTCGGACTTCTTTTTAGAAAAAACAGGACTGCCTATCAAAATAGATGGTGGCGATGGCAAGGCACTAAAAACAATAATCTCCTATATGCGCTCTGCCACAAAAGAAAAAGGCGGAAATCCTGTTGATGGGTGGAATTTAGTTTTGCAGCACTACGATAGGTGGGATAAGTTTCATCAAGGGCAATTAACACTAAAGCAGATAAATAGCAACTTAGCAAATATTTTAAACTCAATAAGAAATGGAAAACAAATTACAGAGAAAGGGGAATCAATATTTAGAGATTAGTGATGATGTAGTGGCGATAGCGCGCTCACTTGTTCATTATAATCAACTAACTCCATATATTTTAAGTGATACACAGTTACAGGATTGGGCTAAAAGTATATTAGAGTTAGCCCCCGACATCAAACCTAACACACTCAGAATGCTTATTGATAAAATGAAAACAGGCGAGTATGATTTTGATAATAAATTAGGAATACAAAATATCTTGAAAGCATACCGAGCATATAAACTAAAAAATATCATACCGAGAATAAAATGAGCAAGGAAATAGAAATACAGGTTATAGCGCATTTGATTGATGAGCCTAAAAACTACTTCATCAACTCTTCTCGCTTATCGGAAAAGTTATTTGAAGATGATATGCTTAAAAACGTATTCATCGCATACGCTAAGTTGGTTAGAGAGGGTAAGAAGCCAAATGCGGGTAGCATAACGGAGGATGACGATAGTAGAATTTATCTTCTTGAGTTATTGTCGCAGATAAGCTACGAAATTGATTTTGACGGGTGGCTCGATATGCTTATTGGGAAATGGAAGGAGCGGGAGTTTTCCAAAATTATGTTCACCGCAACACTCTTCAAAAGAGATGTGAACGAATCCATACAAGATGTTCAGCAAAAGCTTTCAACCCTTAATGATGTAAATGTAAATGAGCCAAAGCAGATAAGTGAGCATATAGACGATGTGTTTAAGACTATCAACGAAAACCAAACAAAGAGTGGGCTTACGGGTATAGACACGGGCTTATATCTGCTGAATACGTTTACGGGTGGTTGGCAGGGCGGAGATTTGGTTATTGTAGCAGGAGATACCTCTCAGGGTAAGACATCACTATCTCTGCAATTTGCGAGAGTGTCAGCTTTGACTAAGACACCTACCGCAATTTACTCTTACGAGATGTCAACTAAGCAGTTGACCGCAAGGATAATGTCTCAGCAGGCGGAGGTTAGTTCAAAAAGTATGCTTATCGGCAAACTCGAAGATGAGCAGATAGTATCTATGCGTCAGCGCCTATTCACTTTAAATGGAGTTCCGCTTTATATTGATGACTGCTCTTCATCACAACTACAATACCTGTTAAATTCAATGACCGCTATGAGCATAGCAAAGGGTGTTAAACTTTTCATTGTTGACTACCTTCAATTAATATCAAACCCGAATAAGGGCGGGAATAAAGAACAAGAGGTTGCGGGTATTGCGCGAGAACTTAAAAACTTCGCCAAAAGGACTAACACAACCGTTATATTGCTTTCTCAACTGAGCAGACAGCAGAATAAGAGAACAGGTAGCGAGCCAAGACTATCCGACCTTAGAGATAGTGGTCAGATTGAAGAAGCGGCAGACATAGTTATACTCTGCTACCGCCCCGAAGTCTATGGGGTTGGTCAGTTCGATGACGGAGCGCCCACAGACGGGAAAGCGGAATTGATAGTAGCCAAAGGGCGAAACATTGGCTTGTCAAGATTTATACTTAACTTTAACAAGGAACTAACCCTATTCAGTAACTACAATGACAGCACAAGCTACAATCAATCGGAATCTAATCCTGACTTTTGAGAATTTAAAACTCTCTAAGCAGTGGAAAAGGGAATTTAAGAAGGAAGGTCTTGGCGCAGAAATGATAGCCGCAGACGAAAGAACTATATTGATACTCAAACAACTAAAAGATAAAATTATGCTACACGCTCGGTTTAAAAATAAGGCAGGAAAGATATTCAAAATAGTCGCTTTTGTCGGGCTTCCTAATTCCGACACCCTGTTGGGGCACGTTGAGGTGCTTGACGAGGAGAAGAACGCCACAAGCGTTGTTACTCAGGAGTATATCAGAGAGGGTATTAAAGTAAAAAGAATTGTGTGGTTATGACATCAGAAGAGCAGAGACAAGAGCAATATAATGAGTTCGACTATAACTTCTGCGAGAAGTGCGGAAAGACAGGGTATGTTGATAGCCACCATATCGTTTACCGCTCAGAAGCGCCCGAACACCCAATGCTGAATGACAAAATAAACAGAATACTTGTGTGCCGCAAATGCCACTCTGATTTTTTTCACACACGAAAGAGTAATCGAGATAAAATAGTAGAGGAGCGCGGACTTAGAAAAATATTTGTTGGTTGTATATCATAAATGATTACATTTGTGGTATGAATTTAAGGAAAGAGTACAAAAAAGAATATGCTGTTTATCACGGCATTAAAGCAAGGTGTTATAATAAAAACAGGCAGTTTTGGTATCTATATGGGGGTCGAGGAATAGTAATGTGTCAAAGGTGGTTAGATGGGTTTGAAAACTTTATATCTGATATGGGCGCTCGACCATCTGACAAACATTCGATAGACCGAATTAACCCCAACGGGAACTATGAACCCGAAAACTGTAGATGGGCAACACATAAAGAGCAGGCGAAAACTAAGAGGAAGTTAATAGTAGTAAACTGCATTAATTGTGGCAAAAAAACAAATGGCAGGTCTTGGCGCGGACTATGTGGCGGGTGTAATGAGTACAAAAGAAGAAACGGAATTTTGAGACCCAAAAAAAGAGGCGATGTAGTTTTAATAATGGGGGACAAAATGAGGAAAAGGCTAAATAGAAAAATAGTTCAGATGGATTTAGATGGAAAAGAGGTGGATGTATTTATATCTATAACACTTGCAATGAAAAAATACGGGACAGGCATAATGAATTGTCTTAGTGGGCGGTCACTGACATCGTATGGGTATAAGTGGAAATACAAGCAATAACATTTTTAAAATAACATAATGAAAGACAAAGAGCAAATAATCGAAGCGTTTTACAATGAATTTCCTATGATAACCATTCTCGCAAAAGGCGAGAGCAAAGAACCTATAATCGCGGCAGCAGAGAAGTGGTGGGAGGCAAATAAGCCAAAAGATGCAACATTGTCTTTTTGGATGAATGGTATGCCGCGACTAACATTTAAAGAGTTATTGTAATTATTTTTACATAAATGTATTTTATATGCATTTAATATATATTTTTGCGCTATGGAAAAAGTAAGACTATTAATTGACCTGCCTGTAAAGGTATCAGATGCTATAAAAGCAAAGGCAAAGAAAGTAAGCCGAAAGCGCAAGCAGTACATTGAGTTGCTTTGCATTGAAGACGCAAAGAAGAAGTAAAAGTTATTTAACCTTAATCTTTTAAAATGACGATAGCTTATATCAGAGTATCAACCGATGAGCAGGCGAGTGACGGCTTTTCATTAGGAAATCAGCGCAGCCGCATAATGCAATACTGCGATTTCAACAAACTGCCCGTGCCACTTATCTTTTCAGACGAGGGCATATCAGGTAAAAAGCAGAAGAACCGCGATGGCTTTAAGGCTATGGCTCAGTTCGCCAACGACAATCCTGTTGAGAATATTATTATCTATTCTCTTTCAAGGTTAGGCAGAAACGCGGTGGAAACACTGCAATTCATTGATGAGATGACGCGGTTGGGAATAGGCGTTCACTCTCTATCAGAGAAGTTAGACACCAACTCAGCTATGGGCAGGTTTTTCCTTACCGTTCTCTCTGCGCTGTGCGAACTTGAGTCGGGGCAACTCGGGGAAAGGGTTTCCTCAGTCCTGCAAAACAAGAAGTCTTCGGGCGAGCAGTATTGCAAGAAAATCTCGGGCTTTGATGTGGTTGGCGGTAAGCTGATACCCAACGAGTTTATGAAAACGATACAAAGTATGGTTAGGTGGGCGGGGGAAGGCTCTTCTGACACCGAGATAGCAAGAAAGCTTGATTACTTTAACATAAGGACAGTGAACGGTAAAAAGTTCCGCCACTCGGGAGTTAGGAAAATCCTAAACAACGAAATCTATAAAAGTTATCTATGAAGCTAATCGGGATAATTGGAATGATACTAAGCGTATTTATTGCAGGGGTTTCGATTGGTATGCTTGGTAAGAAAACAGTGTATGTTGACTGCGGAATAAGCAAGGATATGGAGTTTGTGTGCGAATTTGTAAGTAGCGACACGACCATTCAAAAATATATGCTTGACCCAAGCTACAGAATACAAGTTAAACACGCTATAAAAGACATTAAATGAAAGAGATAAAATTTATTATTGCAGAGGCAGAGGCGGAGATAACCAAGCTTTTAGGCTCAAGGGTTAAGCTGTATCTAAGGATGCAGGCTGACGATGAGAGTGAGGTTGTTCCTGACGAGGTGTTTGAGGCGGTGGAGTTAATCACAGGTGTATCAAAGGCGCAGATAAAGTCCCCAAAAAGGGATAGGAAAATATCAGACGCAAGGACAATGTTCTGCTACGTCCTTAGAAATCATAGTAAACTATCCTTGTATTCTATTGGGGCTTTAGTCGGGAACAGAGACCACTCGACAGTAATTCACGCAATATCAAAGTGTGTTGAGTTGCGCAACGCAAACGATTTCTTTGCCCCGCTTCAACGTGTCTATACTCACCTAAACCTGTTAATGCCAAATGAGAAGTAAGCCCGAATACGAACTATCAAAAGCGATTTCAACTTACTTGAAACTGCAATACCCTGATGTTATTTTCCGCTTTGATATGGCGGGGCTTAATTTAAGCAAGGCGCAGGCGGGTATGAATAAAGTTATTCAGCGTGGCACGGGATACCCTGACTTGTTTATCGCAGAGCCAAGAGACGGTAATCACGGGCTTTTTATTGAGTTAAAAAAAGAAGGAACTAAGCTGTATAACAAGAACTACCAATACAAGAGTGAGCATTTAATCGCGCAGGCGGAAATGATTGAGGCTTTAAATGCAAAGGGCTATTGGGCTGCATTCGGAGTTGGTTTTGATAATTGTAAATACTTAATAGACGCGTATCTTGGGAAATGAAATACAGGCTTTGCAGAAGCTAAACGAAAAGATGATTGACGCTATGTACGAGAACCGCCCCACAAAAGACGTTACTCGGGAGGAGTGCAGGGAATTATGGGAAGAAACGGTATGGTGTAAAATTCTAAAAAATGAAATACGAGGATATAAAAATGAGCAACAAAGAGAAAATTCGCCAACTGCGAAGTCTCATAGCCCGCCACAAGGGTTGTGAAACAAAACTGATGTACCCTGCGGTCATCAGGCAAATCAAAAAATTACAAACGCCAATACAACTTAAATTATTCTAAAAATGGAAGCAAAAATTCAAAAAACCACAATTTTAAAAACCACAGATTGTTTATCTGAAATTCATTACTTATTGGGCAAAAACCCGCATATCTCGTCAGTAAAACTTGCGGAGATATGCAAGCGCCACCTCGTAGGTATGCACATTATAACCTATGCTGTTAAAGCGAAGTTGATACAGCCTCTTGAAAAGAGAGGGCATTACAAGTCTTTAATGGTTAAAGTTGAGCCTATTCACGCAAGGAGAATGCTTGAGATAAGAGCCGCGTGGCAGAAAGAATTGACCAAGAAAAGAGCAGAGAAGCCAACAGGTTTTTTTGGCAGAATAAAGAACTTCATTAAATACATCAGAAATTATGGAAAAGCTAAATAAGCTGATACAAGGGCTGTCGGTGGTCTCTAAACACCTGCACGAAGCCGATGAACTCTTCGCTGACGGGTTTAAGTGCGCGAAAGCTATTGAGTTTGCGCGATGGCTACAAAGCGATGACTGCAAATACGTCCTGCTTGACGGTAGTTGGAAGAGCGTGGATGGCGACTCTATCACAGACGAAGACCTTTATATTCAATTCTTAAAAAATAACCCTTAGTATGGCTTTAATTCAAATAACACTTGCAATAACCCTTGTTTTCGCTCTTGACCTTTTCTTCCCGCTTATTAAAGCGAAGATAGGTCTTGAACTTGCGAAGCGCAGGCTTAGGCGCGTGACGAAGAAATACAAAAAAGAAACACAAATAAATATGGCAGAACTACCACAAGAATTAAAAATCATCCTTGATGAAGGAGGCAAAAGAAATTGGGAGGTATCCCTTGACGCTATGGTTACTTATCTAAGAAAAGTTGAGGCTGAAAGCGGAACTGCGGGGGAATTACTCTCTTTTTGGGTGCAACAAGGGTTACTCAAACCATCGCTGATGCTCCAACTTCTGAATTTAGCGAAGAACCCCGAAATGGAGTACAAACTGAAAGATGATTTAGCATAGGTGTTATGAGAATATTCGAGATAGCGCAAGGAGACGACTTGCAGTGGGTTGCAGCAGACACTAATATCCACGCTTTAAAAGTATTTACCTCGTCCACAGAGCAGGAGATATGGGAGTTTGATGACGATGCCACAATAACAGAACTCCCAAAAGACGAGTGGGAAGCGCACTACACAAGAGGTGAAGACGGGTTGCCCGAAAAAACCTTTGCCCAATGGATGAAAGAAAACAAAACACCTGATATAATCGCGGGAACGCCCTACCTATGAAAGAACAAATCTCAAAAAGCCTTTTAGAAACGCTAACCGAAAACGGTAGCGACAAGGTAACGACAAGCGAACTAACGATTGAAGATTTCGAGCGGCGGATTGCCGATATTGCGATGCGGTCAACCGAGAAGCGCAAGCACAAAATGTATTGCAGTAAAGACTTCTTTGAAAAGGGAGTTTCCGCAAACGGGAAGCGTTGGCTAAAGCACTTCTTAATCGCGGTGGATGTGACGAGCAATTTAGAAGGGGTTAATTATGTCAGGTCTTTAAACCTTAACGAAATAACCGAGTTCCCGTGCGGTGAAAAGAGCGATGTTTTCGTCAACGCAGGAAACTCTGATGCTAACTGCCACAGAAAAAGATTTACGAAATCAATCAAATTAGTAACTAAAACCCCAAGCACCTGTGACGGGTGCGTTTACAATGACACACACAATAACCATTGAAGGGCTGACCGAAGAGGAGTTCGCCCGTATCACCGACCTGTTGCGGCAATCCGAAAAACCCGACCAAACACACCTGCTAAAACTTTGCTTAGATGCGATGCGAACATATAATTCAGCAATGTTTGGCGGAAGGCATCTGAGCGACAAAGACATCAGTTTTCTGCGAGGGTTGACCAAAGAACTAAATGATATGTTCCCTGAGCAATGAAAAAAATCGGCTACATAGATTACCTCGACACGGGCATCTTCCCCTCCACAGTCCTGTTCGCGTATAACGTATCGCTGACCGAACTCAGAAAGGAACTCCGTAAGCAGAAGTGTAACGATTGGCTCAACGGGCTGACCAACGACAGTTACGATGAAAAGGATAAGCAGGTGTATTACCGAGAGGTAAACGGGAAGAGACTTTTCTACCTAATCTACAACCAAAAATTCACATTCTCGGATGATGACTACTGCTACCTCGCCCACGAAGTCGTACACCTGTGTCAGTTTGTTTTACCGCACATCCTCGAAAGAGACAGAGAAGTTGAGGCGGAAGCCTACCTGCACACACATTTAATGAAACAAGCGCTTAATATAATCAGAAAATGAACATAATCTATACACGTTAAAACAACATACATACAAAACAGCCAAAAGCTATACACGATGACACCAAAAGAAAAATGTAATGAACTGATATCGGATATGTGCCAGAATGATTTTACCATTACTAATATTAACAGAATGAAAATGG
>TARA_R110000868_G_scaffold384673_1_pt1 | contig 12734 bp, 12 predicted proteins | sample TARA_R110000868 | Tara Oceans TARA_R110000868 (sample SAMEA4397489) | marine metagenome | biome: Polar Biome; feature: [SRF] surface water layer (ENVO:00010504); material: water (ENVO:00002006), including particulate matter (ENVO:01000060) such as... | depth 5 m | reverse complement strand
TTAATGATTTCCGCAAAAATACCTATTGAAGATGAATTATCTAAGGATTACTGGAGAAAAATTAGGGTAGATTAAATTGCTTTTTCGTCTCCTAATATTGCTTTTAATACTGTTTGAACTATTATTTTGAAATCTAGTATTAAAGACCAATTTTCTACATAAAAAATATCAAATTTAACTCTGTTAATGATATCTGAATCTTCTTCAATCTCTCCTCTATATCCTCTTACCTGCGCTAATCCTGTAATACCAGGTTTTACAAATTGGCGTAACATATATTTATCAACGATAGCCTCATATTCAAGTGATAATTTAAGCATATGCGGTCTAGGGCCAACTACAGACATTGTTCCAAAGAAGACATTGTAAAATTGTGGTAACTCGTCAATACTTGTTCTTCTTATGAATTTTCCAACTCGTGTAACACGCATATCGTTCTTTACTGTCTGAAATTTGTCGCCCCCATTGTCCAAGCCCATAGAGCGAAATTTGTAACAATAAAATTCTTTATTATCAATTCCATTTCTAAGTTGTCTAAAAAATATAGGTCCTTTAGACTCTAAGCGTATGATTAATGCTAATATTGGTGTCAACCAGGATAATATCCCAAGAATTACTATTATTGAGAATACTATATCAAAAACTCTTTTCAGGATAGCATTTAATGGATTATGAAGAGGTATATCTCGAAGAGAAAGAACAGGGATATAATCGTAATATTCAAATTTTAATTTTTTAGAAAAGATATTTTTATTATCGGGTATAAATTTTAAAATTTTGATATTGTTATCAGCAAAATTGATGATTTCATTTAATTCTGAATTTTTCAATTCTGAAACAGAACAGTAAATTTCATTAATATTATTTTTTAATACAAAATCAAAAATAGAATTTAACTCAAATCCTTTTTCTTTTGGGTTATATTGTTTTGTAAAATGATATCCATATTCAGGAAAATCATTAAAGACACCAATTAATTGATCCGTTTTCTTATTCTTTCCAATAACAACAACATTTCGTAAATTTCCTTTAATAAATTTCCTAAAGGTCATCAATAAGCCATATACAATGAATTTTAAACAAAAAATAGTTAAAGCAACTATCAAGAAGTACTTAATTATAATATAATTGCTAATATCTGGTTGTTTAAAAAAACCTATAAATGTAAATAATGCTAAAAAAAAAACTGTAAATTGTCTTAAAAGCAATATCAATATCGAAGTTACCTTCGTATAACGATAGACCGTATAAAACTCATTTTTAATTGATATTAATATCCATCCTAATGAAATATACAAATAAAATATTTTGGGGATATTGTAGAGCGAAAGAATTAGGTAGGCTACTAGATTAACTACAAAAATATCTATCAAGTAAGAAATAGTATTGATGAAATTGGAGAACCTATGTTGTTTGAAAATCATAATACAAATAAAGCTTTTCTTTTTGTTTCAGATTAATTTTTTGAAAAAAATTATTTTTCGATTTATTCCAATTTTCTATCTATACTATTAAATTGAGATAAAACTTTTGCGTTAATTTGCTTTCTTTCTTTATCAAATATCCAGCCCCACTTATTAAAATATTTGATCATAGAGCTAACGTGATAATATAGTAACTTATAATTTTTATACGATCCTTTTCCATGTTTATGCATTATAGAAACTAATGGAAAGTAAATTGTTTTATGTTTTTGATAAATTCTTCTAGTCAAATCAATATCCTCTGGGTACATAAAAAATCTTTCATCGAAACCATCGATGTTTTCAAATATCTTACAGCGCATAAACATAAAACAACCCATAACATATGGAACTTGAATTATCTTATCAAAATTAAAAAACTTTAATTCGTATCTATAGTCTAATTTGTTTAGAAGAAAATTTATTGGTATAAATCTTCTGACAATTAAATTTAATGGAGTTGGTAATAACTTTGCGGAATATTGAATTGTGCCATCAAAATTAAGTATCTTGGGAGCTAAAAGACCTACTTCACTATTATCATCCATATATTTTATGATAGTAGGGATAATAGAGAATTGGAAGTCAACATCTGCATTTAAAACTAAATGATATTTTGATATATCTTTAGATATTTTAATTCCAATATTGTGACCTGATCCAAAACCAACATTTTTACCTATAAAGATATATTGAACATTCTCAATATTGCCAATTTTATTGCTTAAGGTGTTTAAAGGAGAATTATCTATTAGAAATATTTTATATTTTATACTTGCATTTTCAAATTTCTTAATTATGTTTATTATTTCTTCTAACTCAGTGTTATACAGAACAATTGATATTGTTAAATCGTAAATTTTCATTTTCTATTTTTTAGTTGATAAGATTTGCTTAATGAAAAGTGCGTTAAATAAGCCATAAAAGACAGCGCCGTGCATCCTTGAAAGTACATTTTCAAATAAAAAAAAAGGTATTATTAGCAAGATAAACGATAAATATAAGTAGTTCTCGGATTTTAAAGCTAGTTTAAATTGTAAGAATATTGACAAGAGAAACAATAACAATCCAATTATTCCTCCAGAGAGCAATAAATTTAAATAAGTGCTATGAGTGTTATAATTCCCTTCTTGATATACTCTTGTGTGAAATTGTAAATAACAATTATTTAGCTCAGCTTGAACATCACCAATTCCAAAACCTATAATTGGTTTTTTTTGGAATAGTTCTGATGCACATTTGTATATTCCAACTCTTATGTTTGATGATGTATGGGCTATTCCAACTGGAGGTTTTAATTTTTGTGCATTAACCTCATCAAAAAATCTTACTTTCAGAAAAGATATTTGTGTTATCGAAATTGAACTTAATACAACAATTAAAGAAACTGCAATTGCTTTTTTTAAATTTGACTTAATTGTTAAAATGAGAAGAATTAATACAGCAATAAGGAAACCAATTATTGTAGCCCTAGAAGCAAATAAAAAGGAAGTGAATATAAAAAAAATAACTTGCAAAAGGATTAGAAAAACTATAAATAAAGAATTTTTACGAGTAACTAATTTGTTAATTAGAAAAAGGTTGCAAAACAAGAGCCATATTGAATAATATGACGGATGTAAGTCTAAATAGTTTAGGTTATTTAGTACATCTCGAAATGGATTATTCCAGAAACTAACTTCTTTTTCAAATAAGTAGCTAAACAAACCATTTTCATAGATTTCAGTGTAAATATAAATTGTGCATAATAAGCAGGCAATATTAAATATTTCTAATAATTTATCAAATTGTTTGGAAGTAATCTTTTTTTGAAAAAAAAAAAAAATTAAAGGGAAAATTAAGATACTTGAACTTTGTTGAATTTTTATAAAACCATGTTTCAAATTATCCGTATATAATAATGTTACTAACATTATAAGTACAAATGAAGAGCTAGATAAGAAATATTTTAAATATTTCTTATCCATATTTTCTTTATTTATAATGAAATAAAAAATACTCGTAATAGCACAGACTCCTGTAAGAATAGATATAATATTAAACTTTAACAAGGGGTAGCATAAAATCAAAGCAATAGAATAAAAACGAAGGTCTATTTTTTTATTTAAGATTTTCATCATTTATTAAATATTTAAAAAGATTTTTCCAACCTATAAAAAATGGATCTTTAATCTTTATTTCTTGGGTGGAGTTAGGTTTTAAGTTCTGATCAATAAGAAGCTTCATAAGATCCATTAATTCAGATGGGTCTTTTGGGTCAAAAAAGTAGCCTTTTTCATAGGCTCCTAATGTTTCCTTAGCATAAGGTAAATTGGATAAAAAAATCGGTTTCTTGAATTTTTTAAACTCAGTTATGGGTAAACCCCAACTTTCGAGTTTAGAAGGGAATACTAGTGCGTCTACCTGCTCGTAATATTTAAAAACTTCCTTTCTATCTAGAAGGCCTATAAAACAAAGTCCTTTTTGATTTTTATATTTTTTATAGATGTATTTAGCATATGAATTTAAGTTTTGATCCAAAGTTATATATATATTAAGGCTGGCTTTATATTCTTCTGGCAATTTTTTATAAGCTTCGCAAATCACTTCAAAATTTTTGAAAGATCTAGGAAAACTAGGAAAGAATATTTTCTTAATAGTATCATCTAATTTTTGATTTGAATAGTAAGGTTTAATATCTGATAAGTCAATATCGGGATATGCAACAATGACATTTTTAAGATTAAATCTTTCCTCAAATTCTTTTCTTAACCAATCTTGTTGAACAATTACACCTTTGTTTCTCTTTATATTAATTCCATACAAGTAGATGTAGAATAAACTAAACAGAGATGCTCTTCCTCCATAGATCCAATCTTTCCATGTTGGTTTGTAATATGGAGTAGCATTATGACAATAAACATATAAATTATCGCAGCTAACATTTGGAGTGATATCATGCATTGAAATCCAAATTGTTGGTTTTAATTCTAATGATAATTTTTTAAAGTGATAATATTCATGATAAATTCTGTAAAACCAATTTTTCTTTGAATTTGGAAATTCTAAGTATTTTATATTAGGAAAGTCAAATAAGCTTTCTGAATTCACCAAAGCAATTATTTCTAAAGCATCGTCGTTTGTTTTGGATAATTCTTTTAAAAAATCTCTCATAACAGAAAGTGGTCCGGCTTCAACGATATTAACTCCAGAGATAACTATTATTTTTTTTGTTTGCATGTGCCTAAATTAAATTTGAGCTATTCTCTTTGCTTTTTTGGTTAGTCATATAATAAACTAGAATCATTAAAATGAATCCTAGCATAGTATAATGCCCCTGTCTTAAAAAGCGCAATGTTAAAAGCACTAAGATACCATTATTAATCATCCATAAGTTTTGTTGTTTAACGTTATTCAATTGACAATAATGTATTCTGTTTTTTAAAATAAATAGAACTAATAAAACAGTTCCAATTACACCTGTTTCTACTAAGATTCTAAATAATAGACTATTTGCGTCTTGTCTGTTAATTTTAAAATTATTTCTCCAGTTACTAGTTGGTATAACATTATTTAAGTGCTTATCGTAATTTAATTCATATGTTCCAACACCCGTTCCAAATAAAGGTGCTTTTTTCAAAGAGGCTTGAGTTATTTTAAAATTACTATAAAGTGCATAGGTACTTAAATTTGTTTTTGCAATCTCTTCAGAAGTTACTTTTTTGGCTGTAAAAAGAGTATATGTTTCGTCAATTCTAAATTTAACTGCTGGTATTTTATAAATTAAATACGAACTAACAAATAAACCAATTATTAGACAAGCAAGAAAGATAGGTTTTTTATAAATCGGATATTTTGATAAGATTAAAATTAACATACTTAACAGAAGGCCAAGTAGGCCTAATGTCGACTTCGCCATAAAAAGAATTATGATTAAAAAAATTGACCTTCTTAAAGAAAGTAAGTTTCCAATTCCTAACAGCCTAGCTACAGCTATGAAGATTACTGGCATAAATGCATAAGCCATAAATGAAGGTTCGTAAAACCAAGAGTGAAAACGTCCTCTAGGAGCATTTAACCTAATTCCTCCGGTGTCTAGGCCTAAATAAGAGTAATCTACTAAAAAAGTAAGGTTAGTTTTAGTCCCAACAAATTGTATAACTACTATTATACCAGCTAATGTTATAAATAGTATATAGTCTTTAAAAATTTTTATGTAATCAAATTTATATGAATTTAATAATAGGTATGAAAAAGTGAGTGTTATAGATATTAGAACTAATTGTTTGATTACTAAAAGATATGATTCAGCAGTTAATATCGTAATAGTCAAAAATGAAATAAGACCGGAAATAAATAATAAGGTTTTTTTTTTATTTAAATTAATTGATTTATGCGTACAGGCATAATAAATTATATAAATAATCATCACAAGATAATTCAGCCTAAAATCTACACCAATGTCTATTGGTAAAAAAATATTATCCAATAGCACAAAGAATAATACAATTTTATTAATAATTGATTTCATACTTCTATAACCTTGATTGGTCTATTTATTATGCTAATGTATCTAATAAGAATTTTTTGGAATCTGCGACTAGCTCTTTTCTTTTTTTCTCTATTTTATTGTAATCAATTTCTTTTAGGTGAAGATCTTTATTAAAGTCATTTACGGAGTGAATGAATCTTTCTTCAATTCCTAAATTTGACATTAAAGTCAATGGTCTTCTATTTAAATCCTTCATAGTTTCTCTACCTAATACAGTGAAATTCCTTTGGAAAATAATAGAAAAGGCTGTTCCATGAAATGAATTTGTACAAACATATGTTGCTTTTGAAAATAATCCTAACCATTTAGACGGGTGAATGTTAGTGTAATTTGTAGCTTCTTTGCCTGCGTCATAATGACCTAAGTTAATTACTTTTATTTTCAAAGTATCTGAAAGTATCTGAATATATTTCCTAAAGTCATCACTATCTTCTGTTGTGTAAACAACAAGGTAATCTTCTTTAGGTACTAGCTCAAGATCTAAAACAGCGGAGTAGTCATCTAAAATTAGAGTTGGATCTAAAACTAGGGTTGGATTAACAAGGTTATTAGATATTTCTGACACTTCTTGTTTTGCAAAATCCTCTCTAACCGAAATTGCACTAAATGATTGTAGTTTATTCGAAATATCGTTTTTGTGATCTCTATTAAACTTAGTATGTCCTATACTTGCAGCGTAAGCAATCTTTCTAGCAGTTTTAGGAACGAAATCTAAAAAATAACCTGGATCTATTCTGTCATTTGTTATTTTGGCATTCCAAACTTGATCACTTCCGCATATAAACGCATCTTCAGAGTTTTCGAAAAACTTTACTAAGTCTTTTTGAGAGTATAATATTTTTTCAGTTAACTTAAAATGATTTTTTCTGAATTTATAAAAATTTAAATTCATACCTACTTTTTTTGCTGTTTTCATCAAACCTTTAGCAGGTCTATATGTTCTTGATAAAAAGTAAGAAGGTCTGTAGTCTATAATTTTAGCATCATAACCATTCTCTATTAAAAACTGACACAAAGCATACCCTTGAAATACAGCTCCGTAATTTAAAACATGGTGGAAATTTATAATATATACTTTCATATTTTTTATATTAAAACGACTTCTTTTTCTATGATGACGTCAAATGTCAATAAAACAGATTCTTCTATTTTTGTTGCTAAGGTAATAATATCTTCGCTGGTTGCATTACCATAATTTACAATTGTAAGAGGTAGGTGCTTTAAGGTGCCTGCTCCTCCAATTCTTTTTCCACTCCACCCACATTTGTCTATTAACCATGCTGCAGAAACTTTCATTTTATCTTCTAAGTATGGGAATAATATGGCATCGGGGTAAGCCTCCTTTAATTGGTTAGCTTTTTCAATTGAAATTATTGGATTTTTGAAAAAACTCCCAACGTTACCTAATTTATTTATATCGGGAAGTTTAGAGGTTCTGGTTTTTATAACTATTCTCCTTTTTATCGATAGGGGTAAGAGCCCAGAGTCTTCTAGTAAATTTTTAAGAAATCGATAATCAAGTAGTTTTTTTTCGCGCACGGACTTTAAGTTTACACTTTTTCTTAAGTGTGTAAAAAATTCTTTCCAGTACTTAAAACGTTTTGAAATATAATTACCAGAATAAGAATTCATTTTTAAATCATATTTTGATTTTTTTGATAGTTTGTAAATTATCGATGTAATAAGAATTCTATTTTTATAATTTTCACTTTTAAAAATAGAATTTCTATACTCAAAATTACATTCTTCGTTAGAGAGAGTTACTTCTTTCTTTTCGTGTAAATCATAAGCCTTAACGGTTATAATTAAATCTTTAGCTTCAGTACCATACGCTCCAGCATTTTGAACAGCTGTAGCTCCAACATTCCCAGGTATAAGTGACATGTTTTCTGCGCCATAATACTTCTTTTTAACACAGAAAGTTACAAAGTAGTCCCAATTTATTCCAGAGCCAACTTCGAGAAAAATGTCATCATCTGTTTCTTTAATGGTTTTTATAAAATCAATTTTAGGGTGTATTATAATCCCTTCATAATTTTTAGAGAATAGCATGTTACTTCCCCCTCCAAGAATTAAAATTTCTTTTAAGTCGCCTTCAAATTGTGTAATAAATTCTTTTAATTCTTCTAAATTAGAAAATGAAAAAAACCTATCAGTAATGACGTCTAAGCCAAAAGTGTTTGATGTTTTTAATGAAATATTTTTTTCAATCATCATTTTTTCTGTTAATCGTTTTTAAGTCATTAAAGATATTTACCAATCCGTACAACAAACTTTTTGTTTGTATGAAGAAAATATACTTATATCTTTTTATAAAAAAATGAGCAATATAGGATGAGGTTACATAAGCAACAAGAGAAGCCCAAATTGCTCCCATAATGCCATATTTTGGTATCCAAATAAAGTTTAATACAATATTAAGAATACCAGCTGCAAGACTTTTTATATATGCTATTTGGTGTTTATTATCTATAATCATTATTTGTGCAGCTACCGCTCCCATAGCAATAAAAACGCTTTGCCAGGTAAATACTTTTAAAATTTCTATTGAATCAAAGTATTTATCCCCGTAAATCAAATTTACTATTATTGGAGAAAGAAATGTTATTAAAATGCACAGAATTATACTTCCCCATGTAATATAATCTGAAAATAATTGAAGTTTGTTTAAATAATCAGTTGACTTACTATTTATTTTACTTTTTATCAATGAAGGGCTAATTACATCAGTTAATACCATAGGAATAAAAACAATAAGACTTATAATTGATACTGCTGCACTATATTGGCCAACTGAATATTCGTTCAATAAATGTTTAATCATTATTTGATCAAATTGTTGAAATATTACAAGGGCTAAACTAGAAAGAACTAACGGAGATGAATTAATGATTAATTCTTTACTTATTTTTTTATCAAATTTCCATTGTTTAACTTTTTTAAAACTAATCTGATAAAACATTATTAATAATAATGAAACCATTACGACATCAAAAATTCTTATCAATATATATAACAATATTGAGTTACTGTACAAGCTAACTATACCAGCTGTTAATAAAACTAGTAGGCCAACAATTATCTCTATTTTAAAAATAGTTTTGTTATGAAATTTTGCAATAAAGAATGCTCTTAAAAAGCGAAGTGTTTGAAAAAAGTATGTTAGACCATATATTAAAATATAAAACCTCAGTTCACTATCTTCTTCAATAAAATTTACAAGAATTAAAAGACTTATATAACCAATTATTGAAAAAAAAAGACAAGTAATAAATGCTGAACCTAGAATTGTTTCAATATTTATTTCATCTTTTGAAATTTCTCTAATTAAAATATTATGAAGTCTAAATTCTGCCAAAACAGAAAGCAACATTACAAAACTAATCGTATAACTATATGCGCCAAATTCATCTGGCCCTAATTGTCTTGCGACAATTACACCAATAATAATTAACTTTAATCCAGATAAAAGCTTTGAAACTATAGCCCACAATGCATTAATTATTATTCCTTTTTTGATAGTTTTATAGCCCATCTAATTCATAATTTTTTTGATAAATGCATTTTGTTGATTTTTTTAACAAAGCAGTATTGTATTTAATCACTAAATAAATTAACAATATCATCAGATAGGTCTAAACTTAGTAAAAATGGATCATAAGCTCCATTTAAAATATGACGATTAAAGCTATTGGAACTAGGGTTGTATTCAATAAATTGATTGGTTCTAAAATTTTTTCCGATTTCTGAACCAGAAAAGGTTTTACTGTTTTTACCTGTGGATAATTTTATTTCTAAGATTTCTATAATTGTTTCGTTTCTATTTAATCCTATATCTATTCTAAATTTCATTGGATATGTTCTGTTTGGAAATTTAAAATTAATGTTTTGAAAATTTGCCCTCCCCTTTACATTAGCTCTTACTTTATTTTCAGGAAGATATAAGTTTTTAGGGTCTTCAGAATAGTATATTTCAAAAATATCATCTTCTAGAACTTTTGCTTTAATATCAATAATTAAATAATCATTAATTTTTTCGCTTTTAGTTTGAGTTGTGTTTTTGCAAGTTAAAAAAGTTAAAAAAGCACAAAATAAAATCACTAATTTCATCTCTATTATGATTTTGAAATTACTATATCTAAAATATTGTTTTCCCAATTTGGTATTTCTATATCTAATACTTTTTTAATCTTAGATTTAGACATAACACTATATGCAGGTCTTTTTGCAGGGGTAGGGTATTCATTTGTAGGGATAGGAGAAATTTTTATATCAATTTTATTTACCTCAAAAATCTTTTTAGCAAAATCGTACCAACTTATAGCTCCTTCATTACTATAATGGTAAATACCATAATCTTCTGTTTTTAAATCAATGATTTTTAAAATCAAGATAGCTAAATCTTTTGCATAGGTAGGTGAGCCAAATTGATCATTTACAACACTAATCTCATTTCTTTCTTTACCTAAACGAAGCATTGTTTTTACAAAGTTATTGCCATACTCAGAGTATACCCATGAAGTTCTTATTATAAAATACTCTTTTAGTATTTCTAAAATGTATTGTTCCCCTTTTAATTTAGAAGAACCATAAACACTTATAGGTTTTGTAATATCTATTTCTGTATATGGAGATGTTTTAAGGCCGTCAAAAACAAAATCTGTAGACACGTGAATAAGAGTAGATTTATTTGCTTTACAGGCCTCTGCTAAGTGTTTTACTGCATCTGCATTTACTAAAAAAGCTTTTTTTTGATCTTGTTCGGCTTTATCAACTGCTGTGTATGCTGCACAATTAATGCAGTAATCATATTTTTCTTTGTTAAATAAGTTTTCTATTTGCGTATTGTTTGTAATATCTAAATCTTCTGATGATTTAAAATGAAAAGTATGCTGAAGATATTTTTTAGCTACATCTTGTATGCATTTTCCTAATTGTCCCTTAGCTCCAGTAACTAAGATTTTGAAATCACTAATCATTTAAATTTTTTGCATTTTGTAAAGTTGGTAATTCTAGATCTTTAGTAGAAACATTTAAATCATCATGATTTACTTTCCAATCAATATTCAAATATGAATCATTATAAATAATACCTCCTTCGGATTCCTTATTATAAAAGTTATCACACTTGTAAAAGAATTCTACTGTTTCACTTAAAACAGAAAAACCATGACCAAATCCTCTTGGGATAAATAATTGTTTTTTGTTTTCACTTGTGAGTTCTATTGAAAAGTGTTTTCCAAAAGTTGGTGAGTCTTTCCTTAAATCAACAGCTACGTCTAACACAGCACCTTTTAAAACGCGGACTAATTTTGCTTGCGCATATTTACCCCTTTGATAATGAATGGCTCTTATAACACCTTTGGTTGAATAAGATTGATTGTCTTGTACAAAATTTATTTCTTCTCCTATAGCATTATTAAATTTAGCAGCATTAAAACTTTCAAAAAAATACCCTCTATCATCATTAAAAATCTGAGGCTTAATTATAAAACATCCTTTTAATTTAGTTTCTGTAATTTTCATTAATTTTTATTCAATATGCCTAATAAATTCTTTCCATAACCACTCTTCATAAGTGGTTCTGCTAAAGTTTTAAATTGATTTTTGTTAATCAATCCCATTTCATAAGCGGCTCCTTCGATGGCGCCAATTTTTAATCCTTGTCGCTCTTCTATCACTTCAACAAATTGCGATGCTTGCATTAATGACTGAAAAGTTCCTGTATCTAGCCAAGCTGTCCCTCTATCTAAAATACTTACACTTAATTTATTTCTTTCTAAATATACTTTATTTACATCGGTAATTTCTAATTCTCCTCTTGGGCTAGGCGGAATATTTTTAGCTATATCAACAACATCATTATCATAAAAATAAATACCAGGGACAGCATAGTTAGATTTTGGCTCTAAAGGCTTTTCTTCAATACTAATTGCTTTTCCTTCATTATTAAATTCAACTACTCCATAGCGTTCTGGGTCATGAACTCTATACGCATAAATAATACCACCATCAGGATCATTATTTGATTGTAATAATTTTGCCAAACCAGAACCATAAAAAATATTATCTCCTAGAATAAGGGCAACCTTATCTTTACCAATAAATTTTTCACCTATAATGAAAGCTTCTGCTAGTCCATTTGGGGCATCTTGTACTGCATATTTAAATTTACAACCATATTTATTTCCATCTCCTAACAAATCCTCAAAAAGTGGAAGATCTTTAGGTGTAGAAATAATTAAAATTTCATTAATTCCAGCATAAATTAGAGTAGATAAAGGATAATATATCATCGGTTTATCATAAATAGGCATTAATTGCTTACTTACGGATAAGGTTAATGGATGTAAACGTGTTCCTGATCCTCCAGCTAAAATTATTCCTTTCATTTTTAATCTATTTTGGATAATTTTTATTGATACATTTTTGAATAATACTCTTTATAATCACCTGAAGTAACATTTTCTAGCCATACTTGATTTTCTAAAAACCAATCAATAGTTTTTTCAAGTCCTTGTTCAAAAGTTACGGAAGGTTTCCAACCTAATTCTTTATTTATTTTCGATGCATCGATAGCATAACGCAAGTCATGCCCTGGTCTGTCTTTAACATAGGTAATTAATTTTTTACTTTCCCCTTCATATCTATTTAATTTTTGATCCATTACTTTACAAAGTAATTTAACTAAATCTATATTTTTCCATTCATTAAATCCACCAATATTGTAAGTTTCATGG
>TARA_R110000868_G_scaffold306734_2_pt1 | contig 12740 bp, 10 predicted proteins | sample TARA_R110000868 | Tara Oceans TARA_R110000868 (sample SAMEA4397489) | marine metagenome | biome: Polar Biome; feature: [SRF] surface water layer (ENVO:00010504); material: water (ENVO:00002006), including particulate matter (ENVO:01000060) such as... | depth 5 m | reverse complement strand
CACCCGATATTCACTCGGGCAGGAGGGCGATAATCCTCTTATTTGTTTTGGGATAAATCCCAGCACGGCAGTCCCGGGAAAGTTAGATCCAACAGTAGCTTCGGTAGCACGGTTTGCCGTTGAGCAAGGATATGATGGCTGGTTGATGTTCAACCTTTACCCACAACGGGCAACTAATCCCGACAATATGCACAAACACTTTCAAAAGAAGATACACGATGCAAATGTGGAAGTAATTGCTGATTTGGTTAATGGCCTACCATCCGGTGCAGATATCTGGTGTGCATGGGGAACACTCATTGAAAAGCGCCCATATTTAAATCGCTGCCTGAAAGATATTTACGAAGTTCTAGAGAATACCAACTGCCGATATTTCACACGTGGTAATATCTCCAAAGCGGGACATCCACATCATCCATTGTACCTGAGAAAGATCTCGCCAATGGATGAATTTAATTTAAAGAAGTATTTAGAACTCATTAACCATTAATACGAAAACGGTCTAACGTCCATTTTTGGGATTATTGATGATGTATTCTCGAATTCGTGGATGTTGGTATTTGGATATTGTTTATCAATTTGATTCCATGAACCCCATGAAATTTCACCGAAATCATTTAATACCATTTTGCCACGGATTATATCCCCAAACACATAATTTTTCTAAAAGGGAGTTCAATCAGGATCATCTTCAGAGCTCAACCAGTCCGGCCGCTCCAGATTTGTGCGGTAGATAAACATGGCTACACTTTGAATCTCCTGTTCAGAATATCCCAAAGGGTCCATCAACCCATTTTCTTCAATATCTGCATGTAGTCTGGCCTGTTCTTCCGTTGGATGCATTATAAAATTGGTGATACTGGATATGAAATCACGTTCCTTTTCAAAGGTAGCGAGGTAGTTTCGCTTCACAATCTCCAGTGGTGGCGCAATCCGATCAGAAACAGATGCTTTAGGGTCGTGGCAGGTGATGCATACTGTTTGAACGATATTTTTTCCCTTATTTAAATTCAGATCGCCATAGTTAATCTCACTAGAATTAGCATTGGATGCTGTTTTATTAGTTTGAGAGCAACTATACCCTAGTAGAAAGAGTGCGATAAAACAGAATAAATATTTTGTATTCATGGAATGCCCCTTCTCGTTTATTTGAAAAGATATCACGTGCAATAGCACTATGATTTCATATATGATGTAAAGGGTATATGAATATTAAATGAAGTTTTTTGGGGGCTTTTTCACTACGTAAATAATGAAGAGGAATGTGTGGGCGATTGATTTGGCAAACGTGGCACGAGGAAGATTATATTCATCACTGGGAAACCGTGTTGGATTGGTATCAGACTAAGTTTTTTCCGGTGGAAGAGTACGCATATACATTAAAAAAAGCTCATAATTAATGTTTGAAGACATTTCGACTTTAAAATGAGGCCGGAAATTTACCATACATTAAAATGCCAATTAATTAATGTATGTAGCTTGGAATGCATTAGTTTTAAGGTTAGATTCTTAGCATGCCTTAAAAAAACTAATTTTTGATGTCTAATATAAGTCTTTATCCAGTTAACCCAGACCGAACAGCACCTTGGAATGCTCTACCGGAGCTTCCGATCGATAGTCAGTTATATGAGAATCTGGAAGTGTACAAGCAATTAGGAAAAGCAAAAGAAGCGTTGGCACTATTAAATGGAAGAAGCATTGCTATTCCTAATCAAGGGGTTCTAATCAATGCACTTACTTTACAAGAAGCGAAAGACTCTAGTGCAATTGAAAATATTTTTACTACAGAAGATGAGCTTTACAAGGCTTATAGTGAAGATAAAGCGAATCAGCCATTAACAGGAACCGCTAAAGAGGTACTCCGTTATCGGGAAGCATTATGGGAAGGCTTTCATTATCTGAAGAAAAAGAACGCATTTGATCAGGGTTACTTTATTGGAGTTTTCAACCAAATAAAAGAAACAAACGAAGGGTTTCGATCGCCGGTATCCAGAATATATATTCGTAAAGGTGGAAGCGGACCGAATGCAGGAACACCGGTTTATACTCCTCCAAGGGGAGTGGGAATCATCGAGCAAAAAATGGAAAACTTGACAGCGTTTTTAAATGGAACTATTAATGAACCGGATGAAGCATTAATAAAACTTGCCATTGCCCACTATCAATTCGAAGTAATCCATCCATTTAATGATGGTAATGGTAGAACAGGTAGAATTATGATGATTCATTATTTATGTAAAATGGGTTTGTTGGATTATCCGATCCTGTTTTTAAGCAGGTATATTATGGAGCATAAAGACGAATATTATGATCTATTGGCTGGAGTATCGCAGCGGGGTGATTGGCAACCCTGGATATTATACATATTGAGAGCAATAGCATATACCTCCACGTTAACATTTAACAAGGTTACAGATATACTTATAGCCAAAGATGATATTCTGGAAATGATAAAAAAAGAGACCGCAATTCGGAAAGCGGAGGATCTGGTACAGGCACTATTTAGCCAGCCGTTTACAAAAGTGAATCATTTGACGGATGCAGGAATTTATGCAGAGAATACAGCAAGAGATTATTTAGCCAAATTAGTAGAACTACGATTACTGGAGAAAAAAGAGATAAGCGGTAAACACTATTATCTGAATACGGAATTGAAAAGAATTTTGGCTTATTGATCAGACCTTGAAAGAAGAAATGGTGGTGATCACCGAATCCGGCGCTCGCTATTTAATAGCCCCGCAGGAAGAGTTGGTTTTGGTGGGGTGAGCTTAGACTTTTTTCTTGATAAGGTCTGCTAATGTAACAGGAAAGGGAAGAGCGGAAGCTCTACCGGTATTATGTTTAGTTAATTTTCTGAGATCAAACTTAAGATTATTTAGTTCGGAAAAACTTTGTTCTTGAATATCGTAAACAAGGTAATATTTATCGTCGCTATCTCCGGGGTAGTCTTTTTCAAGTAATTCTTTTTTTGAAAAAATTCTGGGCCCTTTTCTATTCACAAGAAATAGTTTTCCAGTTTCTAATTCATTTTTCCCATGTAGAAGAATGAATTTAGCTTCTGTCTCACCGCGGCCTAATCTTAGGGAGCCTCTTCTAGAACCTGCTCTAGCATTATAAAGCCCATGATGTTTTATCCATTCCAAATGATCTTCACTCTTATAAAAACCAACAAGCACATAAGTTTCATCAGGTATTAAATCTCTATTTACACCTATTGGCTCTGGAAGTAACTCATTTACTTGATTCTCATTTTTCGTTTTAAAGGTTCTGTAAGTTTGATAAGAGTGTTTTTCACGTTGAGAGGTTCTATTAAGAAAATGTTCAATAACATCTTTAAAGAAAGTTTTTAATTCTGTACTTCCATCATTATCCCGGTTTGGTCGCATAGTAAATGCCCCTAGTCCAGGCACAATTTCATGGAAACCTAGCCATGGCTCTTCTGAATCTTTCCCTGGATATAGTATATATGCACCTGCTGTACGCCTAATTGCGTCTCGATAAGCGTGCATTTTTAACAAATCAACTCTTTTAAAATCCCCTCTATTTTGGTCTACATGCTCTTTGTCTAAATTTACATCTTGTTGTCCAAATAACTCTGTAAGATTCTTAACTTTATACTTTGCATCAAAATGGATGTGAGAAATAAGTTCTTCCTCCTCTGCTTTTTTTTCCGAAATATCTTCTGGCCAAATAGAAAGAGTATAGTCAGGACGCATAGGCTGCGTCCAACTCCCTCTTGATGGATAGTCGCCGTGCCTTTTAAACGTTCTATTGAATGAAAATTTTACTGAAAGGTTTCTGTTTAACGACTTGAATTTCCCTTTCAAGTTTAATTTTTTACCCTGCTTTAATTTCAGTCCAAGCTTATCTTCAGTTTCTTCAATAAAGTTTTCTGGAATCAGTCCCTGAATACCAAATAACTCATTTAGTAAATCTGTTAATTTGAAGAATAGCCAATACTCATAAAGAGTAGCTACATCTCTTTTTCCACCCGCATATACGTCTTCACCACCATTCCAAGTTAATCTAGCGGCCAAGTTAACCATAAGCCAAACTCGTAGAACTTCTCTATATCCTTCTTTACGTTGGAGAACCGGACTGTTTAATGGTAGAGATGATGGACGACTTATTTCTTGAAAAATAGTATGAGTTAATATTTCTTCTAATTTCTCTTCAAGTAATTTAGCTTCTCTGTGTAATCGTACGTTTTTCTGGGATGCCGATTTAAAGTCACTGCATAAATTTTTAAAAGTCTCTAAGGCATATTTAATAAATTGATTTTCTGGAGTATCAACAGAGTCAATTATACCATAAGTAATAACCTTTTCAGGAATAGAACACATATACTTTCTAAGGGAATGCTCTTTAGGTAAGCCTATTCTGTTTGTGCTAATCGTTAATTGTCGGATTACATTTCTGTTCATCTTTCGAACAGATCGTATATCCTTTTTCTCTTCTGTCTGCTTCCATGACGTAACAGGATTTGTTGTAATGCGGTTAACAGCGGTCCAGAAATCTTCGGAATCAAGAACAGATTTTAAAAAGGCAAAACGCTGATATAATGTTCTTGAATCATTATCATGATCAACATCAAAAGGCTGATTTACTGGAGAAGTGTATTGCATCAGTAAATCGGTACAATTCTCTGTGATTTCCTCCAGCATGAACTGATACTCATCACGATAATCTGTTTTGATGGAGCGAACTTCTAAATCAACACTTCCACAGGGCGTACTATTTTCATCGCATATTTCTAATCGTAAAGTCCCTACATAGATATTTGGAGAGAGCCTTCCATTAGACGGGTTAAATTTTGAGGGGCTTAAAATACCAGACAGGTGAACATCGGTATTATTAAAAGAGTATCCATTGGATAGTTGATACTCATAAAAAAAACCTTCCGTTAGTTGAACAGGTGCTTCTAGATTATTTAAAGCATCTACAGCATCAATTCTGTTTAAAGAATCAGAGTTATTGGCAGAAATTTGAAGCTCAATTGATTCTCCATTAGATAATTCAATAGGTATGATTTCCGATAAACTCATGGTTATGCTTCTGCAAAACTCGTGAATCCATTTTCAATGAGTCCTTTATGCATCCGAACAATTTTTTCGAATGAAATAGGATATTTTGCTTTCTCAATTACTTCTTGAGTGATTTTTGTATGTTCTTTGAAAAGTTCTTCACAACCTTTTTCTTTTTCCATATGACAGAGGTCACCTAATTTAAAAAGTACTTTTTCAAGTTTTCTTCGAGAACCATGGAGTTTTGGAAGGAGTTTTTGGGCGATAGAAGCGTCCATAATTTGTTCAAACTTCCAATCTTCTGCTAATTGTTCCGCCAAGCTAGCGAAACGGTTTATTTCAAATGCGGTACGATAACCAAATTCTGCTCCTACTCCTGAAAGCTCACTAAAAAATTTCAGCAACTCTTCTGAGAGTTTTCCTTTATCCGAATATTCATTTGCAGGGGATGTCGCTAACTTTACAAAATCCTCCGCCATATCCGCGCCCTTACCTTCAAGCTTGGTAAGATCAATGTCAGCCGGGTTTGATAAAAATGTTTTCATTTCACTTTTATTTACTCTAAACTCGATAACATTTGCACGATCCAAAACTTTTGGACTAAACATGTAAGTGGTCTCATCAATGTTTACTGTACCAATAATGAAAAGGTTTTTAGGAACTTTAATGGAGGAAGGAATTTGATAGCCATCCGATTCCCAATCAGTATTTCCAGAATGTAACTTTATTTCTTCCCTCGACTCAATGGCGCTCAGAAAATCTGCGAAATACCGCTCAACGTGACTAAGGTTCATTTCATCCAAAATCAGAAAATAAGGATGCTCCGGATCTTGTTGAGCATTCAGTATAAGCTGTAGAACACCTGACTCTGGTAATACATATTCTCCTTTATTGATTCCATCGGGGTAACCAAGAAGGGGTTCGCGATTAGTCCAGTCAGCACCAACAGGAATAATAGAAAACTGATTAAATATTTTTGTTTGACCTGTTTTATTTATTAGATAGAATGCAGACGCTTTAAGATGTGTCTCATAAGAATGTTCTTGAGGTGAATAACTTGTTTTTTCTTTTACTTTTTCTCTTATAGTTCTTGCAGATTTATCTTCTGAGTATTTATTAGCCAATATTGTTTGAGCCCACTCTTCAATGATTTCAAATGATAAAGTTACTCTTGTTCCTGTATCAGCCTGTTCAAAAAGTACGCTATACCTATCACTATTTATTACTCGATATTCGACTCTATCAGATTTTATTACAGTACCTTTCTTAAAAATATCTTCCTTTGATAATGAAACTTCTTCTGTAGTAATCCATTTACAGAAAGTTTGTGCTAACTTTGTTTTTCCAGAACCCGAGAGGCCAGTAAGAATCATAAAATTTTTAGTACAGATTCCAGCTATAAACCAAAACAACAAAAATTCATCTAAGATCAATTTTGAGTTACTTACATCTTCTATAAAGTCATCAATATTGAATTTCTTATTAATTGTTTCTCTATTCTTTATTCGATAATCATTCTGTTGATGCAATTTATTTAAATGATAGTCTTGAGCTAAAAAACTCAACAAATAATCTCTATTTTCTAATTTTTCGACGAGATCAATGATCGCCTTGATCACGCTTTGTCCAGTTTTATTATTGAACTGTGCAATTGCTTGTGTTGCAGTACCTTTAATGTCCGGGCTGATGTGAGTTGCATCTAAAGTATCAGGGTAGAAATAAAAATCTTTTTTTGATAAAACATTATCAAAAACCTCAACTTGTTCCAAGTCTATCTTATAGTTCTTTCCATCCCAACCATAAGGTTCAGTTACTGATTTATATATACCCTTTAAACCATTTCTATAATCATGATTTTTTTTTGATTTATCTCCGCTGATAACTATAAAAAAAATGTCATCTATTTTTATATCATCTTTGTACCAAGGCAGTCGATCAATAGAGATCTTCTGGCGACCGGCTAAAATTTCTCCTATAGTTGATTGATCATTTGTCCTAATTGCATAGTACCCCATTTTTTATCCGACTTTTTTTAATTGTATTCTTTTTTTAAGCTTTAGAGCTTTATAAATGCTATTAGCTATTTTTTCAATAACATCAACTGTCACCATATTTCCAGCTTGTTTATAAAGCTGAGCTTCTCCTCTCAAATCAGGGAGCTTAATATCTGGAAACCCTTGTAAAGCAAAACATTCTTTCGGAGTCAATTTTCTCACACCATCAGAAACTTTCACTAACGGTACATTATGACCGCCGGTTCCCATATTAGCTGTCAAGGTAGGAAATTCATTGCTCTTATTTTTTCTAACGTATTTTCTTCTCCATTGATAAGATGTGTTAGGCTCTTTTACAGCTTCTTTAATCTTATCAAACATTTTGTATCGTTCATCATAATAAAAACGCTCTGAGACAATGTTGGAATCTAACATTTCTTGGACATGCTTTTTTCCTTTAATTTTTTTAGGCGGAAACAACTCATTAAAAAAATTGGAAGCAGTTTCACTCGAATTATTCATTTTGTCCCACCCATTTTCCTCTTTAAAGCAAACTATAAATGTCCTCTCTCTATTTTGAGGTATGGTAGTGACTTCTGATGTATTTATTACTTCAATAAAAAAAGAGTAGCCCCTTCTTCTTATCTCATCTTCGACTATTTTAATAGTTTTGCCATTATCATGAGTACTGAAATTTTTTACATTTTCGAGAAACAATACTTTTGGTTTACTTCCTCTATCTTCAAATTCATCAACCAATCTCATTATCTCAAAAAATAATTCACCCCTCTCATCATTAAAGCCTTTTCTATACCCAGCAATTGAAAATGCTTGGCATGGAAACCCCGCTGTTAATACGTCAACTGGTTTTAGCTCTTCTGCCGTCAAATCATAAATACTTTTCTCATATAAATTGTGTTCGTGGTTAGCTCTATAAGTTTGGCAAGCATACTTGTCAATTTCATTAGACCATAGAATTTTGAACTGACCTGTCCTTTCGAAGCCTAATTCGATGCCACCAACTCCTGAAAATAATCCTCCTACTGTATACATAACTTCTTTTAACGCTCATTAAAATAAAAATACTACTGCTTTTAATATCTAAATATAAATTGAGAAAAGCAGCTGTTTTTATGAATTTAGATATTAGGTGTGCCAGCATGGTGTCATAGCAAAAACTTAAATATTTAAACCACCAAAATAACTTTCCCGATATTTCTACGCTCTTCGATGTAACGATGGGCTTCGCTAGCTTGTTCAATCGGGAAACTTTTAACTCATAGTACCAGCCTTTTTATATAATGTCAGGTGAGTATATAAAAAAACAGGTGTTTTTGAAGCCTACTTAGGCTTTTTTGTAGGAGAGGTTGTTCAACATGCTTTTGAACTCTTTACCGGGGGTAAAGATGATTCTGGCTCCTTTAATATTTTTGGAGCCTACTTCATCGGCGGTATCACTCGGGGTACTACTTAAGCTGACTCTGAAAGCGCCTAAATTACCCATCGTTACGGAATTTCCATCGCGTAAAATATTTGGGACTACATCAACGATCGCATATAATACCGCGCGGATATCGGCGCCGCTTACCGTGCTTATTTGTTCAATGTATTTAGTCAGGGTGTCGATGTCTGCTTTTCCTGTAATAAATGAAGAAGCGTAAAACTTCTTCGGGGCAGAGGGGTCGCGAGGATTGGTTTTTTCGATTACATTATACTTTATGGCCATAATTCACTTCATTTGTTATGATTTATCCATCCTATTAATAATAGGTTATGAAGTATGACCAATAAGAGAGGAGTTCCTTACAAATAAAAAAAGGGATAGGAGCTCAGATCAAAATAGCAAGTAATTATATCTATGTGAAGATTTTCAATTCTTCTACCCACCCATCACCAAAACTACCTTCCCGATATTCTTTCGCTCTTCGATGTAACGATGGGCTTCGCCGGCTTCTTCGAGTGTAAAAGTTTTGTCGACATGCGGGCGAACCCAATCTAAGCCTAATAGTTCAAGTGCATGTTCATTCATACTGCTTTTTAAATACTCCCAGCTGGATATAAATCAGGAAAATAGTATCCCACAACTTTTGCCGGAATATGAAACCTTATAGGTGCTTTATGTGAATCAGAAACTACCAGTTCTTCCTTTAGTAATTGCTTAATCAAGGCTGTTGATGTTCGCTCTCCCAATCCAATTAATCGAGGAACTTCACCCCGGGGGATTTTGCCTCGCATCATGACTTCGGTTAACACATATTTTGCCTCTTCCCGCAATGGATTTTCATCTATAATCGTGTTATCAGCTCGCCGGGTCACATATGCTTCAACGCGAGCATGTAGACCATCTAAAGCTAGTAATTTCTTCATGAACGAAATTTGATCGCTTGCCACCTCAAACATAAAGGCGCTAAATTCTGTTAACGCTTTTTCGGAGAGATTTCCTCTTCCATCGTAATCTCCTTGTCGTTCACTATCGGCATTGGCAAGCAGCGTTTTATATTCTTCCGTTTTTCTCGCAAGCCCCCTGGAAAGCGTCCATAATCCATGAGACGCTATTCCTGCTTTCCGCATAAAGGCATAGGTAAATAATCGGGTCACTCGTCCATTACCATCCAAAAAAGGGTGAATCCACGCCAGCCGGTGATGACTCGCCGTAACCGCGATCAATTTTTTATGACCAATCACCGTATCTGAGGTATAGGCCTGTTCAAAGTGTTTCATAAACTCTGGCACACTTTCCCATCTAGGCGCAAAGTGATCGCCAACCCGCACATTGTCTTTTCTCAGCTCACCTGGAATCATGATAATTGGCTCGGCTTTTTCGGGATGAGGAATTCGCATAAAGCTTTCTGAGACTCGCTCGTAAAACTCTTTATGTATCCAGCAAAGAAATTCTGCCGAGCATATAGGTATATCTTCACCTGCATCAAAGCGCTTATCAATAAGTGTTTGAACTTCGATATGCGCCACACTTAATTGTTGTAGTCGCCTTTTCTCTTCATTTTCGCTGTACTCCTTTTTTACAGCTTTTTCGATATCGGCAGGGGTAGTATGCTCCCCCTCAATAAGATTAGAGTAATAGCTGTTTATATGGCGGAGGAGCCGAGCGATTTCTTCTCGTGTTATTGGATGAGCCATCCCGCCAAGCTCTGCTGCATTCGCATACACATCCATGGCCAATTCTACAAAGGTGTTGCCTTCTTTTGGAAACATAGGCTCCATATGTGTGGGGCGATCAAACATATTCGGGACTTATTGCGGGTTATATTTCGGGTTTATTAATTATACTAAGTTTATATAAACCAGTTTAATATCTGATTTATATAGGAAATTAAAAAACGGAATTTTGCGGGTTCATTTACGGGTTATTTTATTCCCTTTTTTATACTTTATACGAATAAGAATCGCTTCTCCTAATAATTTGCTAAGCCACTACCCGCCCATCACCAAAACTACCTTCCCTATATTCTTACGTTCTTCGATATAGCGGTGGGCTTCGCCAGCTTCTTCGAGTGTAAAAGTTTTGTCGACATGCGGGCGAACCCAGCCGTCTTCCACTCCTTTCAGAATGGTATTCATCCATAAAGCCGCTTTTTCAGGTTCGTGCCATAGGTGACCAAGATTCACGCCAAAAACTCCACGGTTTTTATCGAGTAGGGAAAGGGGTTTGAATGTTGGCATCGCTAAAACAGTTTTTATAAGCTCAATCTTAGCACCAATTCCACCGGATGAGTTTTTACTAGCTACCGAAATCCCAAACATTCCCAATCGGCCGGTAGCACGAAGGGCTTTATAACTTCTCTTCCATTCTTTTCCACCTAAAGGATCTGTGATGAGTTCGACTCCTTTATTGTCTGTCAGCGCCATTAGTTCATCAAACCAATCTTTGTTTCTGTAATCGATGGGGAAATCCAATCCTCGTTCTTTCAAAAAATCGTGCTTTCGTTCGCTGGCTGTCCCGAATGTTGTTGCCCCGATATGTTTGGCGATGTCTAATTGTGCCAGGCCAACCCCACCTCCGGCGTTATGAATAAGTACTGCCTCCTCTTTTTTGAGTCCACCCATAGCCACCAGCAATGCCCAAGCGGTTAAGTAGGTTACGGGAATCGAGGCGGCTTCTTCAAAAGTGAGTTTCTTTGGTTTCTCATACACCTGCTGCTCTTTTACTACCACCTGCTCGGCTTGACCTTTAAATCGGCAAAGTGCAATAACTTCTTTACCGACCCAATTTTTATTAACGGCGTTACCAACCGCTTTTACAATTCCGGATACTTCATAGCCCATCACACACGGAGTTTTTGGTCCGTCTGGATATTGACCTTTTCGCGCGAGAATATCAGCAAAGTTAATTCCTGATGCTTTTACTTGAATAAGTAGTTCATTTTCTTTTGGGCTCAGATCTGGAACATCTTGAACTTCAAGAACATTATAACTGCCGGTTTTTGTATTAACAAGTTGTCTCATAGTTACGCTCTATTTGGTTAGTGGGAGTGTAGGTAGTTTTGGAGAGATGTGAAACCCATAGTTTCGATTGTTGATTTTGACCACCATATTTCGACCTCCTCTGTCTCCTCCTTCAATAAAGAGAAGAACTCGTTGATACGGATACAACATAATTCAAAAAGTACATCCACTCATGCATTTCCCCTCCTGCTGTAGGAGGGGCGAACTAGCTAGGGATGAAAATGTGGCGAGTAGTTGGGGAGGTCCTAAATGAAGGAGTTGAACTTTATTCCAACCTCCTCTGCCTCCTCCTTCAATAAAGAGGAGGACTCGTTGATATGGAACGGAAGTAAAACAATACAACGAGCTACTCATTCATTTCCCCTCCTGCTGCAGGAGGGGCGAACAACTAGTGAAGAGAATGTGAGTAAGCTTTGGGGAGGTCGGAAATGAAGGAGTTGAACATTATTCCAACCTCCTCTGTCTCCTCCTTCAATAAGGAGGAGGACGCGTTGATACAGAACAGAAATAATTCAAAAAGTACATCCACTCATGCATTTCCCCTCCTGATGCAGGAGGGGCGAACTAACTAGGGATGAAAATGTGGCAACAAGTCGGGGAGGTCGATCAATTGCCAGAAAAAATAAATACTTTGAAATGACAATGCTTTTAATTTCATTTACTTATGAGCACTAAAAACCCAAGAGAAACGCTTCTACAAAGACGAGAGCTGCGTCGCAATCAGACCAAAGCGGAGGAAATATTGTGGAATGAGGTTCGGGGTAAAAAGCTCGGAATTAAATTTAAGAGACAGTTTGGTATTGGGCCATATATTCTAGATTTCTATGTGCCAAGATTAAAACTAGCCATCGAAGTAGATGGAAAGATTCATTTAAAAAGAGATGTTAGAATAAAAGACAAAAACAGAGAAGAATATCTATTAAGCTGTGGAATATGTGTTTTGAGGTTTAAGAATGAAGATGTTGAGAATGGGTTGGATCGGGTACTTTTTAGTTTAAGAGAAAAGATTCAGGCGGCAAGAAAAGAGTGATTGATTTTGATCCGCATATTTCGACCCCTCTGTCTCCTCCTTCAATAAGGAGGAGGAGGACGCGTTGTTATAGAACAGAAATAATTCAAAACATTGAGCTACCAAAGAATTCCCCCTCCTGCAGCAGGAGGGGTGAGCTAACTAGGGATGAGAATGTGGCGAGTAGTTGGGGAGGTCGGAAATGAAGGGGCTGAACATTATTCCAACCCCCTCTGTCTCCTCCTTCAA
>TARA_R110000868_G_scaffold313440_4_pt1 | contig 12747 bp, 10 predicted proteins | sample TARA_R110000868 | Tara Oceans TARA_R110000868 (sample SAMEA4397489) | marine metagenome | biome: Polar Biome; feature: [SRF] surface water layer (ENVO:00010504); material: water (ENVO:00002006), including particulate matter (ENVO:01000060) such as... | depth 5 m | reverse complement strand
GATTGACTCGCTCGAAGTCTTCGCGCTGGTTTTTTGTTTTATGTTATCGGGATTCTTTTCAGGCGCCGAGGCCGTATTGATGTCGATTGGAATTGATCGTGCGAGACAGCTGATCGAAGCTGGCGGATCTAAAGGTCGCGCTCTTGCCTTTATGATTGATAAGCCAAACGAACTCTTAACCACTATTTTGATTGGCAATAATATCGTTAATATCTGGGCGGCTGCTGTATCGACTGTGATCGCTGCCCGTATGTTTGAATCAGATGCTGTAGGAATTGCTACTGGGGTTGTGACTCTTATTATTCTAATTTTTGGTGAAGTCCTACCAAAAGCATTTGCTCGCTCAAATGCTGAAATGCTTTCAGTTTTTGTGATTCGTACGCTGCAGATGTTTTATTATCTGCTCTTCCCAATTGTAAAAGCTCTAGTGGCACTGATTAGAATGGTACTGGGTGACAATGGCGAACTATCAGGTCGAATCGTTACCAAGAATGATCTCGAATACATGATTAATCGTGCTGGAGAAGAAAAAACAATCGACTCCAAACAAATTGATCTCTTAACGTCGATTATGGAGTTTCCCAAAATCAAAGTTAAAGACATCATGGTGCCAAGAAATAAAGTCCAATATCTTCAATACGGTTGGAGCTATCATGAGATTATGACGGCCGTAAAAGCAGATGTTCATTCGCGCTATCCTGTTTGTGATGGCGAATTAGAAAACATGAAGGGCTTCTTGCACGTTAAAGATGTGGCCTTTTTAAGTGATGATGAGAAAAAGAATTTCAAACTTGATGATTATTTAAAAGCTCCTTTCTTTGTTTATGAGCACATGAAGATTCAAGCCGTCTTCGATCATATGAATCGCAAGAAAGTTCACTTGGCCCTGGTCAAAGATGAGAACGGTCTTATCGTAGGTATTATTACGTTAGAAGACATCGTCGAAGAAATTCTTGGCGAAATTCAAGACGAGCATGATGATGAAGAGTGGGAAGGTGAAGAGGAATTCGATCAGGCCGAGCTGATTGAAGGCATTGTTGTTGAAGGCTCAATCTCTCTTCGCGATCTCTACAATGACTATGAAATTAAAATTCCGCTTAATGACAACTACTCTACGTTGGCTGGTTTTGTTCTCGATATGCTTGGAAATAACTTTCCTGAGAATGGACAGATTATCGTTTGGGAAGGTCTATCGTTTGAACTCACAAACGTTGATGAGTTTGAAATTCGAGAGATACGTATTAAAGACGTTGATGGAGAAAAACATTTTTACTCCAAAAAAGAACTCGAAAATAATCAAGAAAATGGTGGCGGTAATGGTCAGGCACAGAGGCTTGGCGCTTTGACGGCCAGAGTTAACCAAAACGACTAATTTTCTGTAATAATTCCACTACTCAAATCACTAAATCTTTGGAGGACCAAAGAATGTCTGAATATATTTATCCAGTTGCAATTATCGGTGGTGGATCGGCCGGAACAATGGCCGCGCTTCGAACCGTTTTGAATAATGATGAAACACTTTTCTTTCCCGGTACGGCTCAAGATAAAAAGCGTTCACGCGCTCTTTGGGTAGCCAAGGTTGAAAACGTTCCGGGTCATCTAGGTTATAAAAAAGGAATCGAGCAACCTAATCGAGAAAGCCTTCAGTGGCTTAGTGAGGGTGAATTTAAAGAAAAGTTTCATTGGAAAAAAAATACGGGAGTAACGAAAGTAACCAAAAATGCCGACGGACTTTTCGAACTCACTGACAGTAAAGATCAAAAGTGGCTAGCGCGATATATTATTATCGCTACTGGCGTAATGGATGTTCAGCCCATCATCGATGGAGATATCGAAGCAGTCTTTCCTTACGCTAATGCTCAAACGATTGATTATTGCTTGCGTTGTGATGGCCATCACGTACTAGGAAAAAGAACGGCAGTCATAGGTCATGGCAATGGAGCCGCTTGGGTGGCAGTGATGCTGTATGAGCGCTACAAGACACCTAAGATGAGCGTTTTAACTCATGATAAGAAATCGGAAATTAACGGCGAGGTCTTAGAACTTTGCAAAAAGTATGGAATAGAAATCATCGAAGGTGAAATTCTAAGCGTGTTAGGTAAAGATAATGGCAAAACTCTTGAGGGCTTCCAGTTAGCAGGAGGATCAATTCATGAATGTGATTGGGCCTTTACTTCACTTGGAATGCTTGTCTACAATGAGCTGGCGAAGAGTTTAGAGTGCGAGCTAGATGATCGAGGTTTCGTGACGGCCGATGCAAAAGGAATGACTTCAGTTGATGGAGTTTATGTTGCCGGAGATCTTCGCGCCAATACAAAAAAACAAATTTATACAGCTTGGGACACGGCCGTTGATGCAGGAGATGCTATCAATGCGAGATTAAGAGCATTAAGTAGAGCTACTTCTTAAGGGCGGCGATAACAACTTTGCCTTCGCCTTTGACCCGAGCGCGACACGATAGTCTTAAGGTTTTGCCTTCTAGAAACTCTGGTCCAAGTGTTTCATGGTAAGTCTGAGTGATAGCATCAATCGTATTTTGCTCGATGGCGCTGGCCGGGGCTAACTCATCTTCACCTTCAATCACCCAAACGCGACAAGAGCCACATGAACCTGCTAAGCAACCGTGAGGAAGTTTGAAATCTTGATTCTCTAGCTCATCATAGAGGATCTCTCCTTGAGAAACCTCAAAGATTTGCTCATTATTGTCTTCTAACTCATCGTTATCATTAATGTTCTTAACTGACACACTGGGCATATTATCTTCACTTTTCAGAGCTTATGATGCGGATCGTTTAAGTTATCGGATTTTAAGGGAAAATCTTAAGTTAAGACCTACTTTATCAAAAACGGGAGTACCCCATGCTTACATTTGAAAAACTCTACGCTGAAGGCCATGAAGAAGTTGTTTTCTTTAGTGATGCTTCCTGCGGACTTAAGGCCATCGTGGCTATTCACAATACAATTCTCGGACCAGCTCTTGGTGGAACGCGCTTATGGAGATACTCGGATATTAACGAGGCCATTACAGACGTGCTTCGTTTATCTAAGGGTATGACTTATAAAGCCGCTGTCTCTGGATTAAATCTTGGTGGTGGTAAGGCCGTCATCATTGCCGATCCAAACGAAAAGTCAGAGGCTCTTTTTCGCTCTTACGGACGTTTTTTAGAATCTCTTAATGGCCGTTATATTACGGCGGAAGATGTGAATATCGGTGTTGAAGACATTGAACATATTTTTACAGAGACGAATAACGTTTGTGGTGTTGCTAAAACTCACGGCGGATCGGGGAACCCGTCACCATACACTGCCCGTGGTGTCTTTAGAGGAATTGAAGCCTCTTTGACTAAAGTCTATGGCGATCGTTCTGTAAAAAATAAAGTCGTCGCGCTTCAAGGGGCAGGCTCTGTTGGTAGAAACCTTGGTGAGCTTCTCTATAAAAATGGTGCCAAAGTTCTCTTTACTGATATCAACGAAAAGAATATTCAAGCTTTTAAGGAAGCAGTTCCTAATGCTGAGTTTGTTTCAAGTGATGAAATCTACGATGTAAACTGCGACGTCTATGCTCCGTGTGCGCTTGGTGCAACCATCAACGACAAAACGATTGATCGCTTAAAGTGTAAAATTGTTGCAGGTGCGGCCAATAACCAATTAGATGAAACTCACCACGGTGAAATTTTAAGACAAAAGGGCATTTTGTACGCGCCCGATTATCTTATCAATGCCGGTGGTTTGATGAACGTTTCAATTGAATTTGAAGGTTGGTCAGATTCAAAAGCCACTCGTATGGTTGATACAATTTACGATACGACACTTAAAATCTTCCAAATCTCTGATGAACAAGACGTCCCAGTTCACAAGGCGACAGATATGTTGGCAGAGGCGAGAATTGAATCTATTCGCCAAATCAAAGGAAGTTACTTGGGTAATATTCCCCACAGATTCCCAGGCCGTAAAAAGCGTCACTAAAATCAGATAGTTACATTCACCCCGGGCAACATTTTTGCCTGGGGGAAATGCCCCCACGAATTCACTATACTAATAAGGTGAAAAGTTTAATTTTCAGTACCTTATGTTTGTTTTCCACTTTAGTTTCAGCCCAGTCGACTGAGCTTGGATTTATTGAAGATGCAAGTTATCCGGAGTTGGCCGTCACTGGTCGAGCTCTTGCCATGGGAAATGCCTTTATCGCCAAGGTCGATGATGCTTCATCTGCATTTTATAACCCGGCCGGACTGGGAACCGTTAGACATGCTCACCTTCATATCTCCAACTTTCATCTAGAGCTTAATAAGGGTTGGATGGATATTACAGGCAAAGGAAACCTTGCTGATAATTTTGGCAATTTTATCGATGGCTTTAGTCTAGAAGGACAAAGAAAACTTCTACTTGAGAATCGAAATAAAACAACTCACACGCGTTTTGCTTTGATGCCGAACTTTACAACAAGATATCTGACGATTGGCTATCTTGTTTCTAAAAAAACCAAAGCGCGACTAGATTCTAAGTATGCTGATGATTTTGAATATGCTCAAAGAACTGATCATGGCCCTTATGTCGGCGCCAATATTTCATTTTTGGGGGGAGTTTTTAAAGTTGGCCTCTCTGCTATCTTACTTAATCGAAAAGAAATTAAGGGCGTACAAGATGAAAGTATTTCTGCTGACTTTGCCGACGGTGCCTACAAAAAGGGTTCGGCCCTCATTGGAACTGTTGGGGCGAAGCTAACTTTTCCAGTCGCTCTTCTTCCAACTTTTGCCGTTGTTCTTCGAAATGCTGCCAGCCAAGATTTCAGCGGAAGTGGTGCAGGTGCTCCTGATAAAATTCGACAAACAATTGATCTGGGTTTTTCCATCACGCCTCAAGTTGGAAATGTTGTTCGAACTCACTTTGAACTCAACTGGAAAGATTTCACAGATAAGTACGGAGTCAGCGCTAATCGTCGACTCATGCTTGGTATGGAAGTCGACGTGGCCAGAACTTTTTTCTTTAGACTCGGCTATGGTGATGGCTTTGGATCTTTCGGTATAGGTGTTCGCTCGAGAAGGCTTGAATTTGATATGACATCCTATGCAGTCGATAATGCGCCAGCTGGACTTAGAGGTCAGGAAGATCGACGCTTCGCTATGACAATTTCCTCTGGTTTTTGACGCCTCGCCATGGACAAGATTCCCCCCCTTCGGTAAATTCCATCAGAATAATTTTATCTAATTAACGCTTAGCATAAGTAGGTGCTCATGTTGGAACAAACTGTGTCCAAGCAAACAAAGTCAGCCCAAATCAAAGAGGGAAGTTTGCACGAAAAAAAATTAAAACTCGCTAAACAATACGGTCTTAAAAAAGAAGACTTGGTCGACATGCTTCGCAATGTTTATCTCTCACGTCGAGTTGATGACACTGAAATTTCCATGAAGAAGCAATCAAAAGCATTCTTTCAAATCTCTGGTGCTGGTCACGAAGGTATTCTTTCGGCCGTCGCTAGAACGATGAAGCCAAAGTATGATTGGTTCATTCCTTACTATCGCGATCGCGCCTTATGCTTAGGACTGGGAGTCACTCCTTACGAAATGCTTTGCCAAGCAAATGGTAATATCGGAGATACTGCTAGTCATGGCAGACAAATGCCTGCTCACTGGGGCAACGTAAAATTAAATATTGTCTCTAAGTCTTCTTGTACTGGAACACAGTTTTTACAAGCTTGTGGTGTGGCCGAAGCTGGCCGCTATCTACATAAACTTCAAGCTGATGGTGTCGATCATGGCATTCCTGCATACGGCGATGAAATCGCTTATGTCTCTTGTGGTGATGGAACAACCTCACAAGGAGAGTTCTGGGAAGCTATGACAACAGCTTGTGTTAATAAGCTACCAGTTCTGTTTATGGTCGAAGATAATGGCTATGCCATTTCTGTTCCTGTTTCAGTTCAAACACCGGCCGGTTCAATCTCAAAGGCCATGGCCAACTTTCCAGGCCTAAAGATTTATGAAGTTGACGGAAGTTGTCCGATTGAATCATACGCCTGCATGGTTGAAGCCGTTAAGTATTTGCGTTCTGGCAAAGGCCCTGTTCTCGTTCAGGCCCATGTAACTCGTCCGTACTCGCATTCACTTTCTGATGATCATGCCATGTACCGCACTCAAGAAGACTTGGCGGATGAAAAACGTCGCGACGTTTTCAATTCTTATCCAAAACTTTTGATTGAAAGCGGCGTTATCTCTGAGGAAGAGAAAACAGAACTTTTTGCCAAGATCGATGCAGAACTTAAAGATGCACTCAAAAGAGCGCTTGAAACACCATGGCCTGATCCGGCCGATGCGACTAAGCACCTCTTTAGCGAAGATGTTAATATCGCTGATACCACGAAGTTTGAATCTGAGCCGAAATTTGAAGGTAAAGATGATGTTCCTTTGGCCGGCGCAGTTAATAGCGTTCTAAAAAGTGAGTTCTCTAAAAATCCACTTCTTAGAATGTTTGGTGAAGATGTTGCTGACTTTACTCAGCTTGAAAAATTAGATGATCCAAATCTTAAAGGTAAAGGTGGAGTCTTTAAAGTTACTCACGGTGTTCAGCGTGCTTCGAAGGAAGGTCAGGTTTTTAATTCTCCACTAGCAGAAGCTAATATTATTGGTCGCGCCATTGGCATGGCCATGCGTGGGATTAAGCCAGTCGTAGAAATACAGTTCTTTGATTATATCTGGACTGCTTATATGCAGCTTAAAAATGAGATGGCGACCACTCGTTATAGAAGTGGTGGTGATTATAAATGCCCGATGGTTGTGCGTGTTCCAATCGGTGGTTATTTGCGTGGTGGAGCGATGTACCACTCCCAGTGCGGTGAAAGCTTATTCACTCATATTCCTGGGATTTATGTAGCATATCCATCCAATGCACAGGATGCGGCAGGACTACTTCGTACGGCCATCAGAGCTGACGATCCTGTGATGTTCCTAGAGCACAAGCATCTTTATTACCAAGGCTATAATCGAACCGCTAATCCGGGCGAAGATTATATGATTCCATTTGGTAAAGCACGCGTAGTTAAAGAGGGTAAAAATGCAACTATCGTTGCATGGGGTGCGCTTGTCCAAAAGTCTGTTGAAGCGGCAAAAAAATTAGAAGCGGAACTCGGCGTTTCAATTGAAATTCTCGATCCAAGAACATTGGCTCCATTTGATATGGAAGCGGTAAAAAAATCCGTAATGAAAACCAATCGTCTTTTGATTTGTCATGAAGAGACTAAGACCTCTGGTTACGCTGGAGAAATTGCGGCAAGAGTGAATGAAGAATGTTTTGAAAGCTTAGATGCTCCAATTCTTCGTGTTGCAGCAGTTGATTCGCATATTGCTTATTGTCCTTCAAGTGAGGAAGTTCTTCTGCCACAAACCAGTGATGTCGAAGCGCAGCTTAGAAAGCTTCTTTCTTACTAAAGACATTTGATTTCATATCCAATAGGGCGATGCCGATGTGTGCATCGCCTTTTTTTTTCATGAATTGTTTCAAAACCATAACGCTTTTGCTTAATACTGATTGGTCTTTCGGGGCGAATCGTGTCAGTGCGCCAATCGCGCTTAATTGGAGCATTCCAAAGCGGTGTAAAGTTTAACAGTAGAAGAAAGCCTGCCAGCTTATAGTATTTAAATAGTATTAAAAAAATGGCGATGATGACTAAAAAAGAGATCTGTTGTGCTCCTTGGTGAATAGAGACTTTACTCGCAAGAAGCACGGCCTTCCACCAAAGCTCAAGGGCCCAGTGAGAAATAGACCAGATTGGCCAGCCAGGTAGTTTGAGCAAGAGAATATCAAGTATAAGAAGTGGAAAGAGAAAGCTAAAAAGACTAGTGATCACTAGTCCCAGAAAAAAGCCAAATAAATAGAGGGGCTGATTAAGGCAAAAGGCTATGAGACATTGGGCACCTAGTAGAGCGAAGGGAATATATTGACTTGAGAGCATGCTTTTTTGGGTGGTTGCAATGATAGAGCCCAAGAAAAGAAAACCAAATAGAAACGAGTAAGGTGAGCTCTTCGCGCTTCCTAATAAGAGGTCAATGGCCATAACAATATAGAAAATGTGGAGTCGATTAAGTTTTGGCGCCACGATTCCAATCGCTTTTAATAGTGCAATTCTTTTGAGTGAGTAATATTCACTAAGCGTGAAGATAGGACTTAAAAAAGATAAACGGGCCCAGCGACCTAAGAAGGGAAAAAACAAAGTCGTCAGCAGACTCAGATGCAGGCCAGAGGGCGTCGCCAAATGCTCAATATGCAAAGACTTCAAAATTTTCTTTAAGCGCCTTGGCATTTTTATTTTGTGCCCAGTGACACTCGCGGTATGAAAGCTAGCGAGTGTGAGATGTTCATGTCGATCCTTAAGCTCGTAAAAGGTCCACTGGGCCCAAGCTGGTGTATGACGTTTTTGGGGTTTGCCATTGTAAAGGTAGTGGTTGGCGTAAAAAAGCCCTAAAAAGACTAAATAGATCGCAATTAAGGGCTTCATCGTAAAGTTCTCACACTCTAAAGCCTTGAAAGTACGATGAGTCAGAGAGACGACTTAACGTCTTAAGATGAAAGGGATAAAAGAGAGCGATCGTCAAAAAGGGTAGAGTCATGCTGCATAAAGTGATTGAAAACGATATTAAACGTTTCTTGGAAGAAGATGATTTGCACCGACACTTTGGTGTCGCAAAATCTCTTCCGATGGATCTTGTTCACTGTTCATTAAAAATTAAATCACCAATGACGTTGGCCGGTGTTGCTTGGTTTGGAGCTACATTCAATTATCTTGGCGCCAAGCTACCCAATGATTTTCTCTATGAGTTCGAAGGCAAAGAGTTTATCGAGCCTTACCAAATTGATTTTGAGTTGCCTTTTGCTATCGCACTTACTGGTGAGCGTGTGGCGCTAAACCTCTTGGCCCGTGCCAGTGCTGTTGCGACTCATACAAAGCGCTTTGTCGATTTAACCAAAAACGCAAAGACAAAAATACTCGATACAAGAAAGACCACTCCTGGTCTTAGATCATTAGAGAAATATGCTGTCACTGTTGGCGGAGGACTCAATCATCGCTTTGGCCCAAGCGAAATGTGGATGGTTAAAGATAATCATAAAACATTTTTTGGTGGTGTAGAAAAAGCCGTTAATTTCTTTAAGTCGCAATCAAGCGCTTACGCGCCTATTGAAGTTGAAGTTCATGATCTTGCAGAGCTTTCAGAAGCACTAGAACTTGGTGTTCATCATATTATGCTTGATAACTTTTCTCCTGAAATGGTTAAGCAGGCGATAAAGACTAAAAAAGTTAATACCACCTTTGAAGTCTCGGGTGGGATCAATTTACAAACGCTTAAAGACTACCTCATTGATGGTGTAGACTTTATTAGTATAGGCTCTCTAACTTATGGCGCTCCAGCGGTGGATCTTTCTTTAAAGCATGGTGCTAAAGCATGAGCAGTTATCAATTTGATGCTTTAGTGATTGGATGTGGAGTGGCAGGACTTGCCAGCGCCATTCGCCTTGGAGAGTCGGGGTTAAAAGTTGGCATATTAACTCGTGAAAAAGACCCTAAAATTTCAAATACCTTTTGGGCCCAAGGCGGAATCATTTACGAAAAAGCAGGGGAACCATCTGAAGGGGAAGGTAGCCTTGTTGATGATATTATGAAGGCATCCTCTGGAACGAGTTTACTTGAAGCGGCCCAACTGGTGCAAAGACGCTCAGGTGAAATTCTTGAAAACTTGCTGATTAATAAAGCCAAAACCAACTTCCAAAAGAGTGATCGTGGCGACTTAACTTTCACTATGGAGGCCTGTCATTCTAAATCGCGAATTTTATATCAAGGTGATTTTACAGGCAGAGAAATTCAAGTCTCCATGCTTAATTATCTCAATGATAAAAAGCGCTTTCCTAATGTCACTTTTTTAACCGGCCATACGGCCATTGACCTTTTAACACCACTTCACCATGGCGTTCGTATTCAGCAACGTTATGAAGATCCACGTGTTCTTGGTGCCTACGTTTTTAATCAAGAAACTGGCATGACAGCAAAAGCGCTAGCAAAGGTCACAGTCCTAGCGACTGGTGGCATCGGCGCTCTTTATTTAAATCATTCAAACTCAGAGGGTGCCCGAGGCGATGGACACGCCATGGCCAAAAGGGCCGGCGCTATCTTTACCGATATGGAGTTTATTCAATTTCACCCGACAACTTTTTTCGACAAAAGCTCACACCGTCGTTTCTTAATTTCAGAAGCTCTTCGTGGTGAAGGTGGTGTGTTGGTAAACTCTGAAGGCCGCGCCTTCATGTCGAAATATCATCCCGATCGTGAGTTAGCTCCTCGTGACGTTGTCGCAAGATCAATTCATGAAGAAATGATTGCGACTCGACATGAATGTGTTTATTTGGATATTACTCACAAAGATTCGGACTGGGTTAAAAATCGCTTTCCCACAATTTATGAACACTGCTTGTCTAAAAATGTCGATATTACCGAGGAACCAATTCCAGTGGTTCCCGCCGCTCACTATACTTGTGGTGGTGTTAAAACTGACCTTAATGGCAGAACAAATTTAGCCGGACTTTACGCAGTTGGTGAAGTCGCGTGCACCGGACTTCATGGTGCCAATCGCTTGGCCTCAACATCATTGCTAGAAGGTTTAACTTTTGGTCATATTGCGGCCGAAGATATTCTTGAGTCTCTTCCCTCAGTTAAAGCTTATGATCCAACCATGATCAAAGATTGGAAAGATGGCCATCTTCAAGTTGATATCGCTTTGACTGCACAGGACTGGATGACTCTTAAACAGACTATGTGGAACTATTTGGGCTTAACAAGATCAGGGGATCGACTCAAGCGCGCCAATGCGATGCTAGTTGAACTGTCTGAAGAAATTCAGCGCTTTTATAGAGATGCAAGACTTTCAGATGAATTAATTGGGCTGAGAAATGCGGTAGAAGTGAGTCAGCTTGTACTTTCTGCCTCAAAGAGAAATACTGAGTCGGTAGGTTGCTTCTACCGACTGCCGTAATTATTTTTTGACTGACGGATCGTTTCCAAGCCCAACATTCTCAGACATCGCATTGAGTCCAAAAAGAACAGCTTCAGCTTCGTCTTTGGTTAAATGCTTTTTGGCCAATGTTGTTAGTTTGGCTTTGTGCTTTTTGAAATAAGGCGCGAAGTCTTCAAGCCCAATAAGACTTTCATCTTTTTTAGAGACAGCTGCGTAACCTTTAAGAATGGCGACTTCCAACTTTTCCGTTTCATTCTTTTTTTCTAATTCTTTAACAGCAGAACTTAGAGCTTCGTAAGCATCTTTTAATTCTTCGTTGTTTTTAATTTCAGTAATGGATTCAACTTTTTGAAGTACAGATGTTTGCGCCATAGCAAAACTTGTAAGACTAAAAGTTGAAAATAGAACTGCAATAATAATCTTATTCATTTGGCACCTCGACCATCCCTTCAATCGTATCTGGGATCTTTACGTAAATTCCAATGGGTGTTCTGGCCCTTGTTCGAGCTGAAATAGGTGTTGAACTATTAAAGTCACTACCAAAGCTACCATCACTCATCTTGACTTCAATATGTCCGTAATCTCCACCCGTATAAACAACAACGGCGCCTTCAGGAGCTGTTTCTGGAGTCATATCTTCAAAGCCAGGGGTTTCCATTAAATTGGTAAAGCCCGCACGATCGAGTTCTGGTCCAAAGTTCTTAGCAGCACCAACTCCCGGATAACTTCTAAAGAAGCCCGCACTTAGAAGTCCCATCTTTGTATACATCAAACAACGTCCAACCGATCTACCGCGAGTTTTAGATCCGACTCTTCTGCGACTTCGATTATAATGAACAGTGAAGTTTTGCTCGAGTCTTGTATACATACGACGAACTTGATCAGAATTTGAATACTGTGCAATCGCTTGATCCATGAGCTGTCTATTATGTGTGATGGCAGCATTTCTATTTTGCAAGAGTGAGCTGAGATAAGAATTGTATTCACTACCAAGACTTCCAGTCAGCTGATCGATCATACTCAGATTGCTGGAGGATAAAGTACTGTTGATATAAGGGAAAAGTGCGCTATTTTCGTGACAGCTGAGCGCTGGCTTCACACCTTTTGATATGGCCTCAATAAAGTCAGTACATGTTTGGCCACCTTGGCGACATTGGACGGCGATCTCAGCCGATTGAGTAATGTACTGAGCGAGAAGTTCAGGATCTTCCTGCAGACTTTTTAAATGCTTTTCAGAGCCTGCTTCAGCGGCTTGACGACAGGCCGTCATAAGTAGTGCCGAGTCGGGCTCAGGAATATCAACACAATATCCATTGGCATCGCGACCGCTATCGGCCTTACCAAAAAGAACTGGGTTACAGCGATATAAAGTGCGCGCACCACACCTCATTCTAGCGCTGTAGGTTGGTGAAAAATTGGCAATATAAGGATCGTTAAAGACTGAGGCTGCAAATGGTGGCAAACATTTTCCATCATCATCTTTTGTAGAAATCCATCCACCCCAAAGACATGTATCAGTATCATCTGCTTCTTGATTCACTCCATTGGAAGTATCAGAAACCTCTTGGGGAGTTAGAGATCGCGATTGCATGGCATCCATGAGTGCATCGTGGACATCTACACTGGGCTCAATGTCGACTTCAGCATAGGCACCGGCTAGGAATAGCGATAATACAAAGGTTAGAACTAGCTTCATGACTTCTCCTCATCAGCTAGCTTTATCGGCTATCTATCCGAAACCCTTGAGTCA
>TARA_R110000868_G_scaffold4012_3_pt1 | contig 12757 bp, 10 predicted proteins | sample TARA_R110000868 | Tara Oceans TARA_R110000868 (sample SAMEA4397489) | marine metagenome | biome: Polar Biome; feature: [SRF] surface water layer (ENVO:00010504); material: water (ENVO:00002006), including particulate matter (ENVO:01000060) such as... | depth 5 m | reverse complement strand
CAATCGCAAATACGGTTGTCATAGTCAAACAACCGAAATAGAATAGAATTAACCAATCCATTTCACTTTCTTAATATGCCAAGCGTAGTTTATATTTGCGCAAAAAAAGCACATTCGTGTATTAACAGAATCAAGAAATCTTTTTCGAAAAAATCTTAAGAGTTTGATTTTGGAAATTCTGTCTATTTGGGATAAATAATGGTCGAAGTCAACCCAAATTCTATCACCGTATCCCATCCCAACAAGGATTTTTCCCTTGAAATTTATATCGACCTCTTCATGCGCTGAATACTTGCGATATCCAGCAATTTGAATTACTCCATCGATACAATCGGTTTTAATTGGCACGGCACCGTACTTCTTGATGAGTTTTTTTACGGCCTTTGATTCTTCGCTTCTTATTACGTATCCTGACATGAAGCTAAGATACTATAAAAAAATTAATCTACCAAATTTCTTTCATCTTCATGAAACCAAGTGCAGCACAATAAGCGTCAGTTTGGTCAAAATTTTCTTTTTTAAGAGTATTATTTTTGGTGTATTGCCACGTAATTTGTGGTTCTCTTTTTGCAACTAATTCCCAAATAACTACTTTCTTATCAATGTCTTTCGGCATCCCTCCGAACAAAACATATTTGTCTTTGTCATTGGGTTGAACTAAGTGTGGGAATGCAAATTTTCTTGAATTATAAGTTGAAATAAATTCAGGGACTACACCCAATACATCGTAAACTTCTTTGCAAATCAGTGTATTGAATCTCATCAAAGTACTGACAGTATAAACGTTATTAGAGTTCAATAAAGGTTCTTCGATGACAACATATTGAATTCCCATACCCCTATAGGATTCCAACTTTTCACGGAAAATTTTTCCTTTTAACAAAAGTTCTTCAATTTTATTTTCTACTTTTGGTTTTGGAATTGGAGAAATATGAGTCAACTCCAATAAATTTCCACTCTCGATGTCAAATAAAGACCATCCTATTGTTTTTGTGGAAACGTCTAACCCAAGTACTTTGGGGGAATCCTTCTTAATGTTTCTTTGCATATTTAGAAATCTAACTTAACCACAAACTGTTGAATTCCTTGTCTTAATTCAGGAGATTGTAGTTTAGATATAACAATAAGATCTTTATTCTGATCGTAAAGTCCTATTTCAGTAATATATGATTTTGTACCAGCAGACCACGTAGGATTGGAAGTATTTGTAAATTGATTCCTATTCAGGTTTGTCAAATATTTCATTTCATAAATGGTTGCAGAAATGTCAGTTTCAAAATTTCCATAAAAATAATATTCGTCACCAAAGTTCAACTCATTGGTTTCTCCGTTTAAAGGAATATCCAAATAGTTTTGTAGTTGGTAAGCCGCCGCGTTTGTATAATCATCAAGTCCAATTTGGAAAGTAGTACCAGTCAAACCAGATTGAGTAATATACCCATTGGAAAGTGTCATTGCTGAAGTCACATCGATTTGTCTCCAAAGGGTAGGTGAAGGTCTTGTATCACCTGTGACCATTTGACAAATTATTTTCATTGAGGTCGCAGTATACCCTGTAAATTGATTAGTTCCTAAAAATCCGAACTCACTCCCAAACCTTACAGCGACATTCTGAGTGTTTGCTGTCACCGAAGTTGTTGGTTGTATCACAGAATAATAATTACAATGTAGAGAACTTGTTACACCCGTTTCTGACTCAAATAAATAACTTACCCAAAATCTCTGAGTTGGATTGTTCATCAGTCCTGTTGAATTATTACCTGTACTACAAACGTTTGGAGTAATCAAACTTAGCTTAGGAGCTGGCAAAGTGAAGTTTCTATTTGACTTATAAGATAATGCGGCAACTACTTCTTCATCATCAATTACAATAATCTCTTGGTCAGGAAATACTTTTCCTATTCTATTCAAATTATTGTTACTATCCGCATTAGTATCCCATAGATGGAAATATCTAATACCAGGGTCATTCATATCAAGATTTTTCGTAGATTTGATATAGAATGGTTTACACAAATCATAATTTGGTGGATCAATGTAAAATATCTGACCAATTGTGGTTCCTGTTGATTTGTGCCACATCAAGGTTGGTATATTTAATTTTAAGTGTCTCGCCAATCCAATATTATCTGTAGGATTTTGTGGGTCGAAAGGTTGTGTAGAAAATTTTTCCCCATAAACGTGGTCGATGTCCTGATTGGTATAATGGATAATAGCAATGGCTTTTTGGTCTTGAGGTCTTACCACAATTTTCTCATCGAATGAGTTGTAATAGAATACTTGACTAGTGTCTGTTTGACCTGATGGTTCATTGTAACCCAAGTATTCTTTTGTTCCGATATATGATACTGACCCGAACTTTGTATAATCCTCGTAGGTACTACTGAATAAACCGGCAGGACTCTCAGTCCAAGGAATATTCATATTCCAAATGAGAGTATTCTCTCTGTTGCTCACATCACAAGGTGATTCGAAGTTAATAGTATCTGTTTCCCAATAAGGTGCTGGTGTTACAAAATCATATAACTCTGTCATACCTGATGGATAGACATACATCCTTGCAAAGTTTGTTTGGATTGGAAGGAAATCGAATGTCGGTAAATCTCTATCTAATGTCAAGGTGAAAGTACTTCCAGTTGTTCCCGTTACAGGACTCATGTTTTGAATCTTATAAGTCAAAATCTGATTAGTACCAAAATCACCACATCCTCCATTACCATCATAAACAATTGTAACAAAGTCATTTATTGATGGAGTTCCTGAGAACAAACAACTTGTTGGAGAATTATCAAATTCTATTGTCATTGAAGTTTGTCCTGAAAGTGTTGACATATCAACCCAATAACTTGAAGTCATTGTGTATGCTGTACTTGTTTGAATTTGGGTGGTTCCCGTGGTGAAGAATCCTTTTACACCAGCGGAGTTATAAACTTGTTGGAAGTTACTATCCATAAAAGGAATTCCGTAAGTGTTACCTGATGAACCTTGAACATAATATGGATACTTGATGTTCTGTTTGTTTGACTGAGGAGAACCTGTGTCGTTTTGTGCGTTAAACGCTGGCATCAATATATTATTGTTGGTTTGATTGTAATTCGGGACTGCAGTATAACTTACCTCACTATCACCAATTTGAAAATAAGAAATAGTAAAGTTCCCCTGAGATAGGTTCCTTCTTCCAACATCGGTCAAACGAGTGTTAATTAGTCCTGCGGTATTTTTAATAATATAAGCCATTGTCTATAAATAGTTGTTCTGTTTTTTTATACTACGGGGTCAAAGTCACAATTTACTACAAGAGTAAGACAAGTGACGTTACTTGGATTATTTGCGTCCCTTATTGCAACATACGAAGTTCCAGTTGGTACATAAAGATAATCTTTGGAAGTCCCATTCAAGAAATTGAATGTTCCATTTATTGCGTCATTGCAATTTGAGTAATATGTGTCAGTGACATCATATTGTCCTGAACCACCAGCAAAATTTGTAAGGATAACACTCGCGGTTCCACCAAATCCACAGAATATCTCTGATGTTGCAAACAATGGTTTTGAAGGAGCATTACCCGTTGAATTGAATGTAACACTATTACTATTAATTGTATTTGATCTTGAATCCGCAACCACTGTACAACATCTACATCCGTTAATATTTGCTTGTGTAAATTGTGCAGTAATCTGTTGTGTTAAGTTAGTCAAACAATTACTTTGGGCTCCTGATTGTCCTGCAGTGATTGATAACACTGATGTATTTTCAATGTATATTGGGGTATTATTTCCAATTTGTAATTGGTAGGTATCCGCTTCAGTAACCGCTGTAAATGTTTCAGGACTACAATTAGGTCTACCACCAGTTTGAACGATTGTCTGAGTTGTTGAAGGTGTCTTTAATACACCATTCTCAAATAGTAATAAGGTATCAGTAATTGTTCCTGTACCAGGTCCATTATAAGTTTTAATTGATGATACTGTCAAATTGAATGTTATGGTAAGTCCTGGTGGTAGTGGTGGAGTACTTACAATCTGGTAGAATGTTGTACGAGAATTATAATTACTCAAAGTAATATCTTGAGTCGCCAATGTATTAGCACTTAGGGATAACTGATAAGTAACTGGTTGTTGGTCGAATCCAACAGTTGCAGTTTCGATGTCGGTATTTCCCGTAGAATCTTTAACAGTTATTGTATAAGATCCTGAACACAAGTCTTCAAAAACATTTGCCGATTGATAGGTAGAACCTCCATTAATTGAATATATATACGGAGGATATCCATATTGAGCGTTCACAGTTATATCTCCATCACAATTCGTAACACTATCACACGAGTTATTATTTACTGACAAACTTACTTGAACAGGTATAACTGCCGGACAAACACCTTGAGTCATTGTCACACTGTATGTATTCAATCCTCCAGCAATCACCCATCCTGTCAATGGTATAGAAGATGAAGAGTTCGAAATAAATATGCCTCCACCTGAAGGATTGAATGGTATAGTTGGATTCGATCCAGTAACCTCCCATCTTAATAGAGAAGAATTCCATACAATATTATACTGACCATCGTTTGTTCTCCATGTAGTTCTTCCATTTCTCATTCCATTACAATTGAATTGTAATGGTCCATAAGCAAGTGATGTACTTATGGCAATTAAACAAAGTTGAGGACAAACACCTGATGGAGTCACAGTCGGTGTAACAGTAGGGCTTGGTGTAATAGTTTGTGTTGGTGGGAACAAACTACATATTGTTGATGCTGTGTAATCACCATAATAATCTACAACAGTAACCTGATAATTTCCTTGTGGAATTCCAACCAATGTCTGAGTTCTTTGTCCTCCCTCCCAATATATAGAATATGGAGTTGTTCCACCGGTAATTGTCAATGACAATACTCCATTTAATGAAGTCGGTGAGCTTGGAAAAGTAATTGGATTACATGTAACCCCCATATCAAAAAGTGTAAACACGTCGCAATTGTTTGTTAATTTAACAACCGCACTATTACTCGGAGTAGGACTCGAAGATATAGTTGGTGTTGGACTAAGAGAATTTGTTGGGGTAAATGTTGGAGTTGTTGTATTTGTCGGTGTAAGGGTTGGAGTTTGTGTAGGTGTTGGTGTTGGGCAACTGACTGAGGCAGTTACGTTCAATTTTACAACACCGTTTGATGGCTTGGTATAATCCATTGTTATGGATAATCCACTTTGATTTCCTTGTTGAAAATTACCACAACAATCAGTATAGAAATAACTACTACCAGGATTTACCGAAGTGAAAGCTTGTCCACATAAAATTGGAGTTGGAGAAGGAGTCGCGTTCGGAGTCCTTGTTTGACTTGGAGTATTTGTTGGTGAAGAGGTAATCGTTGGAGTTGCTCTTGGTGTTCGGGTTGGTGTTACAGTCGCAGTTTGAGTCTGTGTATTTGTAGGAGTTTGCGTTGGAGTTGTAGTCGGTTCAGGTGTGATTGGAGGATAGCAATCAGTATTTTCAGTACAAGGGTTTCCGTTATCAATCACGGTAATTCCTTCAATTAATACTGTCTCACCAAAAAATCCATACTTAAATGTTGGAGTATCAAGAGCTGAAGAACATATATAAAACGCGAACGAATCACCTAAATTTGTATTTGGTAAATTCAGAGCGATACCACTATCGGCTTGGCCATTACAATTTGTGTAAACCACATATAAATATTGGCCTTCACTTGTGGCTAATGAATAAGGTACTTCTATGTAATAACAGGTACAGACCGACATTTATAAATTAATTATATCTTATAATTATATTCATTCACAATATTTTGTGAAGTTTATGGACATACAACAAAGCTTAGAATCGTTCCTCCACTATCCACCTGAACTGCATAATTGTTTCCTCCAAATGTAAATTTAGTAAATCTACTATTACCGTTGTACGGGTTAAATAAAGTCCCTCCAAAAGTATTTTGATATATTTTTACCCCTATCACTGGTACTGCATCCGCTTCATTAAGGTAGGTATAGTAATTATCAAAAGTTAGTTGGTCATTACAAGTGTTTGCTGAAGTTGTAAATGTATTTTGACCCACCAAATGTAATGAAAAGGCTGGTGTAGTAGAAGGAGTAGGTGTGATGGTCGGAGTGTTTGTGGGTGTTTTGGTTTGGGTAGTAGTTACAGTGGGAGTATTTGTTGAAGTTTGTGTCTGAGTTGGAGTATTCGTTGGCGTTTTAGTAACCGTTGGTGTAATACTTGCGGTAGGAGTTGGAGTTATATAAACTATATCTCCATCAATACACCCTTCAGTGTCTTCAATTTTTATAACAATGTTGCTTTCATTATAAGGTGGTGGTACGTCAAAAGTATATGGAAAAACTGAAACAGTTGAAACATAAACACAACTCGCACTAAATGAATCACAGTAGTATATTTCAACTGGCGTGTTAGCGGTTACAGAAGTTATTGTTACTTGTTGACTCATGATACTACAGCACTTGTTCCTGAAATTATGCAATTATTTGCGTCAATTGCCTTAACCATATAGTTCGGTGAAGAGTTATTTGGTGAAGGAATATCAAATATGTATGGGAATGAAGAATTAGTTATGGTTGAGATATAAAAACATCCACTACCATCCACCTGACAAACATAAATGTCATAGGGAGTTTGTCCTGTAATGTTATTAATCGTTACTTGTACTTCCATATCTATATTTTATTTAACATTGAGTTGATGATAATCCGATTACAACTCCAGATCCATTAAGGTCCCAGTTAACCCCTTGGTGGAATACATATATTTCACTGACAACCGTTTGTAATGTAAAATCTGTATACAATATACATCCAGAAATAATTGTCTGACAATTTGAATATAATGTTTTCGGATTGATAATAGCGTCGGAACAAGCGTCAAAAACACTTATATCACTAACACCACTATTTCCAAATGTCCCTGTATTAGCAGTTGCACAAGTCTCACAATTAGAATAAGTTTGACTTGAAACTCCTGTGAAATAGTTACCTCCATAATTTATCGGTGTAACTTTTGGAGGAGCAATGTAAGATGTGTTGAAACGACCAACATAATACCAACAGTTACCATCGTTATCTTTGAATGTTTCATTCACCACGATTGGGAAAGATACTGGTTGAGTTTGAATAACTTGTTGTATCGTTCCTCTTCCACCTCCAATACGAATACATGATTCATAAACATATAGGAAGTTAGGTGTTACACTTGGTGAAGGGGTGATAGATGGTGTCGGTGTTTGTGTTGCCGTTGGAGTTTGGGTCTGAGTTGGTGTTGGTGGAGGTGTAGTACCTATCGCAGAGGTTGTAGATGGTGTTGGAGTTTGTGTTCTGGTCACACTTGGTGTAATTCCCGCAGTTGATGTAGGAGTGTTCGTTGGTGTTGATGTCGTAGTTGGCGTTGATGTAGGTATTGTAGTACATTCCCCACAACTACCATAAATCTGAATTATGTTTCCTATATTTGTATTTGATGACAAATTACTATCATCTCTCGTATAAGTAACACAACGAATTTGTCCATTAACATTTGCTGAAATAATCATACCAATTGTTATTGGAATACCTGAGAACGATAATGAATCCGAAGTGTAGTACTCTTGACCGTTTTGACAATCAGTAAATACCTTAACAGAAACACAACTGAATGTTTCATCTAACATTTCAAAGGTTACATTACCTCCAATCGAAACAGTTCTTGTAAGTGTCACCGAAGGAGTCAATGTAACTGATGGAGTTGATGGACTATATCCACTTATACTAAAAGATATTCCAACACCCGAACAGAAATTACCTGAAGGGGATGGTGTTGGTGTAACTCCAATCGAATTAAGAAGGAAATTAACGTCATCACACGCAATACTCGGAGTTGGAGTTGGGATTGGTTCCCAATCACAATCAAAGTAAGCATTGAAATCAAACGTAGAACAATCCACACCTGTTGGTGTCGGAGTTGGACATATACCTCCTTCAAAATCATTCGCAGAAATGTCAGGACATTGTGAATTACACGGATAAGAACCTCTTAATAAACAAGTTCCTCCCAAAGAAGTACTTAAACACCAATATTGAGTTGTGTGATAAATGACCGCATAAGTCGCTCCATCACCAGAATAATATAACCTTGAGTTGTAAGTTCCAGCTACTTCATAATTTCCGTTATAACCTGAGAATGAAGGTAAAGTTGTATAGAAACAGAAATCTGAGAATGTACAAGCCGACGGAGATGCAGAAACAGTTGGAGTATTAGTTGGAGTAGGTTGTGGTGTATTTGTTGGCGTAGATGTTGGAATACAAAAAGAACAGTCATCAAAATCGGGGTCACCAAAGTCAGGGCCTCCTGGCCCAGAAAATTCCACAAAACTATAACACTCTCCATTATAAAGATAAGCAGCACCAACAAATGCAGTATCTTCATTTACATTAGCATATAATACACTACCATCAGAACACTTATAAAGTAATGCTGCAGTTAGTGCGGTTCTTGGACACGAAGAATCCGCACATGTTGGAACCTGTGTGAATGTAACTCCAACAGAATTGTATAGAGTCCCACTAGTAAACCCACTTACAATTGTTGCACATCCTTCGAATTCAATACTACCAGTAATACAATATACATCACCAATTACAGTAGGAATACTTGGACCTCCAAATCTAAATATATTCGAACCATTTGTACAATCTTGAAATTGTACAACAATACTTTTCGTTGGCGTCGGTGTTTGTGTTTGTGTTGGAGTCTGTGTTGCAGTATTAGTTGGAGTTTGAGTTTGTGTTGAAGTATTTGTAGGAGTTTGTGTTTGGGTTGAAGTATTTGTTGGTGTTTGTGTTTGGGTTGGAGTATTTGTTGGAGTATTTGTAGGAGTACTTGTGTTAGTCGCTGTTTGCGTTGGTGTCTCTGTAGGTGTTTGTGTTGGAGTTTCAGTAGGAGTATTGGTTGCCGTTTGTGTTGGAGTCTCTGTAGGTGTAGTAGTATTAGTCGCCGTCTGTGTCGGAGTCTCTGTAGGTGTTTGTGTTGGAGTTTCAGTCGGCGTATTTGTAGGAGTCTCAGTAGGAGTTACAGTATTAGTCGCCGTCTGTGTCGGTGTCTCTGTTGGAGTTTGAGTCGGAGTTGTGGTTGGAGTAGCAGTATTAGTCGCCGTTTGTGTCGGAGTCTCTGTAGGAGTTTGTGTTTGTGTTTCAGTAGGAGTTTGAGTCGGAGTTTCTGTAGGGGTTGAAGTATTTGTTGGTGTAGGAGTCGGAGTTAGTCCTTCAATACATCCACCACAAAAGCTTTCATCAACTTGGATAATTGTAAGTCCTGATGAAGCAGTAACACTCCCTAAAATTGCACAAAAATATCCAGTCCCACCAGGAAATGGAACATTGTTTATGGATTGTGGAACGTGATTACAATCTAAGTAAGTGATTGTATTAACACCACTTGGTTCTCCATCATTTGTATATTGATAACAAACACAACCATCTGGTGGAGGTGTAGTTGATGGAGTTGCCGTTTGTGTTGGTGTTTCGGTGGGGGTTGGAGTCTCAGTGTTTGATGGAGTTGGGCTATTTGAAGGGGTTGGTGTATTTGAAGGGGTTACGCTAGGTGTTGGAGTTGGTGTTGGAGTTACCCCCGTACAACATTCACTAATACTTCCTGTTACAGGTATTACATCAGCATAGTCAAATGTTGGACTTGCCACCTCACCACATGAAGGTAATGGAGCACATTGTATATCACTTGTGGCAATCAATACACTACCAATCTGTCCTGAAGATATAAATGTATTTCCTGTTGAACTATCACTATAATGTGCAATTACATTTATATCAAATGGAGCAGCTATTTGAGTTCCTCCACAACCATCAAAGAATTGGATATTCCAATCTGTTATACTTGGGAAATATCCAGGGCAATCAAAACATTCACCAGGCATACTTGTCGTACCTGTTATTGTATAACAATTAGCCATCTGTTTCCCCTCTATAAAAATTTACCGATATTATTCCCATGTAAGTATTGTTCCTATATAAATAACCCGATCACAGGTTTTTACACATTAAATAATATAGTTTTATTGAAAACTAAATAAAGATATCAAAAAAATTAATTAACAACAGTAATCGTTTAGTGCATCTAATCCTCCCATATCCGCAGAAAGGGACGTAGTACCACTAGCAGCAATAGCAGTAACCCCCAAAGCCTGAGGTGGCTGTCTATTAACACCCAAAACTGAATTCAGCCCAATGTTAGATCCAGGAACGGGAGCTAATCCAAATGCAGAATACACACAACCCATAGAAATTTCAGTACCTGTTGCTGGTATGAATTCACTACATGCAGGAGTTATACTTGGTGTTGGAGTATTTGTAGGTGTTACAGTTGGAGTTGTTGTTACAGTTGGAGTTGTTGTTACTGTTGACGTATTTGTAGGCGTTGAAGTTTGAGTTGGAGTTGGTGTGACCGCCGCAGTTCCTGTTTGTGTTTGAGTCGGAGTTTGAGTCGGTGTGACCGCTGCAGTTCCTGTTTGTGTTTGAGTCGGAGTTTGAGTTGGAGTCTTAGTTGGAGTCGGTGTGACCGCTGCAGTTCCTGTTTGTGTTTGAGTCGGAGTTTGAGTTGGAGTTGCGGTCAACGTTGTTGAGGGAGTTTGTGATGGAAGAATACAACCACTTTGACCTGACACAATTTGTAATGAAGCATTAACAGTGTGTTGTGGAAAAGTTGTACCTGCAGCATTGTCCCAAATCCAATTATTACCAGTGACTGGATCTACATACCTTTGATTAGTCAATACAGGAGTAATAGCCGTATCATATAATGGGTCTGTAACCTCACAAGAATTTAGAGTATAGTATAATACTGGAGTAACAGAAGGAGTTGGAGTTCGAGTCGGAGTTACATTTGCAGTTGAACTTGGAGTTACATTTGGAGTTGAATTCGGAGTGACATTTGGTGTGGGTGTCTGAGTTGGAGTATTGGTAGGTGTTGGAGACTCTCCAAAAGTTCCACACTCCGGAAATCCTGCCGTCAACGTCAGACCAATAGCACTATAACTGTCAATAGTCTCCTGTGAAAATTCCTGTAAACAAAAAGTAGCTCCTTCTGCTCCACTTGATACGTTAATACTATACGGGTCACCGTCGCATTCGGTTCCATTTAGTGAAATTAAATTTCCACTAGTATTAATATATTCATATACATAACAATTTCCCATGTAAAAATTCCCAAGCCGGTTTTGACCTTATAATAAATACAAATACACACTTTATTCTAAAAAAAAAATAGTTTTTGTAATTATCAAATAAAGTGTAGTTCGATTTATATTTATAGATGTATGAAACTTCTAAACACAATTCAAAATATTATCAAAGAGGCTGAAGAACAATATAACAATGCTTGTGATTCATGTGTCCCTGTGGAAGAATTGGACAGGCTTGAAAAACATTACAAAGATTCTCTCAAGTTGTTGAAGCTTTATCAATCAGAAGAAAAAAAGGAACAATTTAAAAAGAAATGATTTTTATCTGATTGCCTCGCAAATACCTCCTTCGGATTTAAGTTCAAATCCTCTGTTTTTTAGCCAATTGTAAATTTCATCTTTCTTATCTTGAGATAAATTATAGTCCTCAAAAATAATAAAATCGGGTAATGAAACTTTGTTCTCATCAATCCCCATTATTAATTGGGCGTCTAATCCTTCAACATCAAGATGTAACCAGTCAATTTTCCCGTTACATTCTGATAATATTAAATCGGTAATAGCAATCGAACTTTTTTTAGTTGAGTGAATCTCTTCTGTTTCCCAATGTTTAATTACACTTTCAACTACGGTATTTGTATATCCAGCGCCACCTTCAAAAAATTCAACCTCTCCTCCGTTTGGTGTTATTATATTTTGAACCGTTTTAACAAGTGAGTTTTTACAATAATTTTCTTTTAACTTACTATATTGATTATCTGAAGCTTCAACTAAAACCACTTTACACTGCCGATTTTGGACGCTTGGAACCCATTCTCCAAACTCGCCATCATGGGTTCCGATAACTAACCCTGTTGGGAATTTTCCATTCGATAATAACGATTTATTATATGTCCATAAAGATTTGTAGAAATGGTTTCCATGTTCTATTATGTCCCACTTTTTGGTATATACTACAAGTCCTCTTGAATCAAGAATTTCTACATCAAACATTTCTGTGTTAGGATAAGTTGCAAACCAATTATCTCCTAAGTTTGATGACCATTGTATTTCACCACTGACGTGTTTTTTAATGTTTAACTTTAATGGTAAATTTTTGTTGTATTTACTAATGTCCCCAATACTAACTTTTATACCGTCTGAATCATATGTTACTGTAATCATTTTTTATGTTTTTCTATAAAAAAATTTATGTCTTGACTCCATAATATCATCGCCTCTTCCTTAATTTTACTTTCTTCCCAATCCCACCAAGCAATATCTAATAGGTCTTTAATCTGTTGTTCTTCAAATCTGTATTTCAAATGTTTTGCGGGATTACCACCAACAACGGAAAAGGGTTCTACGTCTTTGGTTACTAACGCACCTGCAGCAATAATTGCTCCATGTCCAATTTTAACACCAGACATTATTGTTGACTTGGCTCCAATCCATACATCATTTCCAACTATAATATCACCCTTACAAGATGGATGACCCATCTCCATGTGTAATGATGCAATTTCAGGTGTGACTGGGCCTAACAATTGAGAGCTTGTTGTTATCCAATCTGGTCTATGGTTG
>TARA_R110000868_G_scaffold73337_1_pt1 | contig 12758 bp, 6 predicted proteins | sample TARA_R110000868 | Tara Oceans TARA_R110000868 (sample SAMEA4397489) | marine metagenome | biome: Polar Biome; feature: [SRF] surface water layer (ENVO:00010504); material: water (ENVO:00002006), including particulate matter (ENVO:01000060) such as... | depth 5 m | reverse complement strand
CAAGCCAACCTGGTCACGGCGCTGAGAAAAAGGGCAAACCAGAGACTGCTGCTAATACTAAAAGTATTGTCGGCAAATAATTAAGGACAAGCGGATGTATGCACTACGCGAAAATTTGAGTTTCGACCAGGCTAGGATAGTCGTTGAGTCTGCTGATGAAGGCAAAAACCTTTACATGAAGGGTATTTGCATTCAAGGCGGAGTACGCAACGCTAACCAGCGTGTTTATCCCGTAAATGAGATTGGCAGGGCTGTCACCACACTTAACGACCAGATAGCCGGCGGGTACTCAGTGCTTGGCGAAGTGGATCATCCAGAAGGCCTTAATATTAATCTTGACCGTGTAAGCCATATGATTACAGAAATGTGGATGGATGGCCCAAACGGTTATGGTAAACTAAAAATACTACCGACACCGATGGGACAACTAGTTAAAACAATGCTGGAAAGCGGAGTTAAACTAGGAGTCTCATCGCGTGGTAGCGGCAATGTCAAAGATGATGGCAGTGGCGAAGTAAGCGAATTTGAGATAATCACTGTAGACGTAGTTGCACAACCAAGTGCGCCCGGCGCTTATCCTACACCAATTTACGAACACCTAATGAATGAAAAAGGTGGATACAAGGCATTTCTCACATCAAGAGAAGTTACAGGCGACAAAAAGGCACAGAAATATATTGCAGAGAGCTTATTAACCATAATAAGCAGGCTCCAATAAAAGGAGAAAATAATGGAAGCACTAAGAGCCCTTTTAGAGAGTGATGCAGTTTCAGAAGCAATGAAAACTGAAATACAAGAAGCATGGGATGTAAGAGTTAAAGAAAATAAACTTGCTGTAACATCCGAGCTTCGTGAAGAGTTTGCTAAAAAATACGAACACGACAAAGGTGTTATGATTGAAGCAATTGATGCGATGATTGGCGATAAACTTGCTGAAGAAATGGCAGAATTTCACGAAGACCGTAAGCAACTTGCGGAAGCAAAAGCAAAATATGCAATAGCTATGAAAGAAAATTCAAATCTATTAAAAAGATTTGTAAGTGAATCATTAGTTAAAGAAGTTTCAGAACTACACGAGGATCAAAAAATGATGGCAACCAAGTTTGGTGTGCTTGAAGATTTTGTTGTAGAACAACTTGCTAAAGAACTTGCAGAGTTCCAAGAAGATAAAAAAGATCTAGCCGAAACAAAAGTACGTCTAGTACGTGAAGCTAAATCACACTTCGCTAAAGTTAAACAAAACTTTATCGAAAGAAGTGCAAAAGCAGTATCCGAAACAGTTGCGAAAGGTCTACGCTCAGAGATTTCACAACTTAAAGAAGATATTGACACAGCACGTAGTAACGACTTTGGTAGAAAGATTTTTGAAGCATTTGCAGGTGAGTATTTAAATAGTCATCTAAATGAAAAATCAGAAACCAATAAACTATTAAAAGTTTTAGAAACAAAAGATAAGCAACTACAAGAAGCTAAATCTATTGTAATTAAAGCAAGAACTATTGTTGAATCAAAAGACGCACAAGTTAAGAGTTTAGTAGAATCACAAGAACGTTCAAAAGTAATGAACGAGTTGACTGCGCCGTTAAGCAAAGATCAACGCGAAATTATGACAGACTTACTGGAATCAGTTCAAACTAATAGACTACGTCTATCGTTTGAAAAATACCTACCAGCAGTTATTGATGGTAATTCTCCAGCGAAGCAGAAGGCAATTTTATCAGAAGGCAAAGAAATCACAGGCAATAGAGAAACTAGTTCGAATTTAAAAGCAGATGACAGTAATGTATTAGACATCCGTCGTTTAGCTGGATTGAAATAAGGAGATAAAAATGTCAGAACTACTAGAAAGTCGCTGGCAGGAGACAAAAAGCGCCCTACTTGAAGGCCTAACAGGCAACAAAAAAGCTGTTATGGCAACTACTCTTGAAAATACACGCAAGTATCTTTCAGAGAGTGCAACAGCTGGCGCTACTTCTGCAGGTAATATCGCAACTCTAAACAGAGTTATTCTACCGGTTATCCGCCGTGTTATGCCAACTGTTATTGCTAACGAGTTGGTTGGTGTACAACCAATGACTGGCCCAGTCGGTCAAATCCACACTCTACGTGTACGTTACTCTGATACATTCAGTGGTAGTACAGGTGGTAGTACAACAGCAGGCGAAGAAGCACTAAGCCCATTCAAAATTGCTGAAGGATACTCAGGTGTAACTCCAGGTAAAGCAGCTAGTACTGCGGCTCTTGAAGGCGAACGCGGAAACAAACTAAGTATCCAAATCTTGAAGCAAACTGTTGAAGCAAAATCACGCAAGCTATCAGCTCGCTGGACTTTTGAATCAGCACAAGATGCTCAAGCAATGCACGGCATTGATGTCGAAGCAGAAATCATGGCAGCTCTTGCACAAGAGATTACTGCTGAGATTGACCAAGAAGTTATCCGTAGTTTGACTTCACTAGCAGGAACTGCTATTGAAACATACAATCAAGCTGCTGTTTCTGGTACTGCTACTTTCGTTGGTGACGAACATGCTGCACTAGCAGTTCAAATCAACAGAACTGCAAACGTAATTGCACAACGTACTCGTCGTGGCGCTGGTAACTGGGCTGTTGTTTCACCAACTGTTCTAACACTTCTACAATCAGCAACTACAAGTGCATTTGCACGTACAACTGAAGGTACTTTTGAAGCACCAACTAACACTAAAATGGTTGGTACACTAAACAGTGCAATGAAAATATATGTAAACACATATGCAAGTAGCGACGATGTAATCGTTGGTTACAAAGGTACTAGCGAATCAGACGCAGCAGCATTCTATTGCCCATACATCCCATTGATGTCAAGCGGTGTTGTTCTTGATCCGTCAACGTTTGAACCAGTAGTTAGCTTCATGACACGTTATGGTTATGTAGAACTAACTAACGCTGCAAGTTCGCTTGGTAACGCAGCTGACTACCTAGGTCTAGTTTCCGTAACTACTGCTAACCTAAGCTTCAGCTAATAGCTGAAATTATACTAAACTTTAAAGGCCCTTCGGGGCCTTTTTTTTATGGACATAATAACCCAATTTTACAAAAAGGATAAATACTATTGTCAAAGGTGTGCTGCAGAGCAGACTTATGCGGAAACCCGCCGCGTAGACCTAGAACGTCATTTAAGGAGAAAACAATGGGACGTCCACTAAGAAAAGATATACTTGGAGTAGATGTTATCGGTACATACGTAAGTAATACCGGTGTAAGAGTTGAGTTATACGATGGCTCACTAAGAACAGATGGTATTATTATTAAACAACGCGGCGCTTTAACTTTTGTTGTAGCAAGAGTAGGAACACCTACTGTACTATCTACGTGCGTATTACAAAATAGTACACCTAATGCGTTAAACGAAATGCGTCTATTTGGTTATGCAGTATCAAACTCAGGTACTGAAGTAAACATTGCTAAAATTACTAAGCGTGTTGCAACTGATTTCTCAGGTAACAGATATACTTGGGTATTAGAAAACGATAGTTCAAACGATTATATTGTATTAACTGCAATCTAATTAGGAGCGCATAAAAATGACTGCTAAAATATCCAACTACGGTGTAGATCTATATAAAATTGCTGTTAATCCCGGCGGTACTATTCAGTTTGATATAGGAAACGGCGAATTAATAGTTAATGGCGATCTTACCGTAACTGGAAATACAACTACAATAGAATCATCAGAATTAGTTATTGTAGATAATACAATAACTGTTAATGCTGGTGAAGCAGGTTCCGGAGTTACATTAGGAACTGCAGGAATGATTATTGATAGAGGCAGTTTGCCAAATGCACAGATTCTATTTAATGAAGATATAAGTTTTTTAGATTCTAGAATTGGTTCAAATACAATTGGCGCTCTTACATTTGCAAACGAAGATGATAACCTAGTAGGATTATATACTAATTTTATCGGAACATATGACAACTATAATCTTATATTGTTAGGTAACGGTTCAACTGGATCAGGTACTATATTAAGTCGTGTAACAGTAGCTGGTACTACAGACTATGAAAAAAATATATTTCCATATACCGGCGATGACATAACGTTTAACGGTTCTAACGAAGATAGATTAGCATTACCAGTTGATGATGATGCTATACCTAACGTTGCGTTGTTAAAAGACTATGTAAGAAGTTATCATCTTTATAATTGGCAAAATAAGATTGTATCACCACTACCTGATGGCGATACTTCAATTAGTGTGTTTACAATAGCCGATGGCGCCGCTTCAAACGGTGCTAAAGTAGCTGTATCAGGAATTGACGTTATTACAGTTTCTGCTACTCAAACAACAATTGAAGAAATTAAAATAATTGATAACTCAATTACACCATTAGGAACTAATACAAATTTAGTATTACAAGCAGCAGGAACTGGAAGTGTTGAATTTCCAGATCCGTTAAACTTAACTAAAGATACAGATCCAGTTGCACCAGCAGACGGTGTTAAACTTTATAGTAAAGCTGAAGCTGATGGCGGAACTGGATTGTTTTTTATAAACGAAAACAACACTAACGACGAAATTATTAGTAGAAATAAAGCTCTGCTATATAGTATAATATTTTAAGGAATAAAAAATGGCAATTGACAGTGTATTAATATTAGAAACAGATACTACTCTGCTAACTGTTCCTGCAAGCAAAAAATATGCTATTACAACTATTCTAGTAAGTAATTATTCTACTAGTACAGCTATTATAAATGATAGTAGTTTTAGTATGCATGTTTTAAAAGGAAGCGGAGACACAAAGGCAGACAAGAATAAAATTTTAAATAATATTCCAATGCCTGCACAAGAAACTTTCACATTTAATGTAGAAAGATTGATATTAGAAGAAGGTGATAGAGTAATAGTAATTGGTGCTAGCTCTGACAAACTTAACGCAACTATTAGTTATCTGGAAGTATAATGAGTTACATTAAAGAGCAAAATCTACATACGAGAAAATTTAAGGACAGACAGTTCCTCATAAAAGCTGACGGTAGTATCGAACTAACTCCGAGTAGTGGAACAGTTACTATTAACGGTGATTTAAAAGTTACTGGGTCAAGCAGCGGACCGACAAACTCATTAACATATTATGTTTCCAAAGAAGGAAGCGATCTTAATGACGGATTAGCCTCAGGACCAGATAGAGCAAAGGCATCTGTTAAATCTGCAGTTGAAGCTGCTCCAATAGGTGCTACAATTCAAATTGCACCTGGTGACTATTATGAAAACAATCCAATTACTCTAAAAGCACGTCAAACTGTACGCGGCGATAGCTTACGTAATACACAGCTTTGGCCGTTAAATAACACTTCAGATTTCTTTTTTGTAGATAATGCTTGCTATATATTCCAAGTAACTTTTAGAGGACTAGCAGATCCAGGTTGGTGTGTAAGAATTAGACCAGGTGCTTTAGTAACTACATCACCATATGTACAAAACAGTTCTAACATCAACGGTCCGTGGTTAAATGATGGTACAGAATTTGTTCCGTTTGAAACTGTACAAATTGAAGGTATTGCACCTACATCAAGACCAATTATTAACAATGAAAATGTTCCTTTAGGAAAACGTGTTAACGAAATTGGCGGCGGAAATGGTATGCTTGTTGATGGTAACGATTACGATCAGCGTTCTCTTGTATTTTCGATGGTTGCAGATGCGTTTACTCAAATTGCACAAGGTGGTATTGGCTTCCATATTACTAACTTTGGTTATACACAGATTGTTAGTTGTTTCTCGGTCTTTACAAGAATTGGATTCTTAGCCACCAATGGCGGCTATCTGAGTATTTCAAACTCAGTTAGTGACTTTGGGACTTATGCACTAGTTGCTGACGGAGTTTTTGATAAGGTTTATACAACTGCAAGACCTGTACAAGACTATTATTCAAATGTTGGTAGTGTTACTATTGGTAGCCAAGGTGCAGGGTATGCAGGAGTTCCAGCAGTAATTTTTGAATCTCCTACTTCTCCTGGTGGTGTAACAGCAACAGGTACAGCTAGTATTGATGCTGCTACCGGTAAAGTTACATCAGTTGCTATTGATAATCCAGGTAGCGGTTATGACTTTGTTCCATCTTTAACATTCGTAGGCGGCGGCTACAGTGTTATTGCAACTGGTGTAGTTAACTTGGTTACTAATCGAATAATTGACGTTAACAGTTTACGCGACTTGCCACAAGTTGGGTCTGTTATAAGTTTTGATGGCGACCCTATAAAATACTATGTAACAGAAACAAGTGTTGCAACACAGCCTTTTACATATAACGAAACTACTTGTAGACGTGACGTACAAAGAATTATTGATGCAGTTATGGGAGACGTAGTCCTTGGAACTAACTATCAGTCAATTGCTGCAGGAAAAAGTTATTTAAGATCAACATCTGCAATTGTTTTACAACAACAACTTGCACCAACTATATACGGCATTGAAGCAATAAGAGATGAAATACTTATTAGAATAGGTGACGAAGATAGTACTTCTATTATTGAAAAGTTTGCACTTATTACAAACATACTAGAGGAAGGTGATAGTGCCGGAGTACCTGATATAGATTATAATGAGCTATCAGGCATTGATGCTGGAGTTATTAATGCAAAAGATAACATTATTGCAAACAAAGAATTTATTATTGAAGAAATTACAAATTATATTGCTGAACAATTTACTGATCTTTCTTATGATCAAGATAAATGCGAAAGAGATGTAAGATTAATTTGTCAAGCAGTAGCATACGATGTTGCACTTGGCACTAACTATAATGCAGTTACAGCAGGACTATCTTACAAACGTGCTAACGCTGTTGATGTAACTGAAAAACAATTAACACAAACTCTTGCTGCCTTTGCATATTTAAAAACACAAATACTAGCATTGAGTAATGTAATTGCAAGTCCAACTGCTACTAGTAGAGCAACTGCAGCTATGGATGAAATTATTGATATTGTATCAGGTGTTAATTTCAACGAAGCTGTTTGTAGCAGAGACTTAGGATATATTATTGATGCAACTGCTTATGACATTGCATTAGGGACAAACTATAACAGTGTAACTGCTGGAATTTCTTATCAAAGAGCTCCTAGTGCATATGTATTAAGTGCGCAATTCCAAAAAACTATTGCATCAATTGAATACTTAAAAACGTTAGCTGCAACCGATTACTTGTCAGCCGACGCAACAGCAGTTAGTAGATCAAATGCAGCATTTAATGAAATTGTTGATATTGTTACTAATAATACACCAGACGCATTAACATGGTCAGATCCTGGCGTTGATGCTAATAAAGCATATGCAAGAATATTACTACAAGCAAATAGAGCATTTATTGCAACTGAACTAACTAGTTGGATTAATACAACTTATCCTTCATTAGATTACAACGAAGTAACATGTGCAAGAGATGTCGGTTATATTGTTGATGCATTATCGCATGATGTGCAGTACGGAACTAACTTTGCAACAAGAAAGGTAGCCGATGCATATTTTTCTTATGCAGTTAGCATATTACCTGCTGCACAAAGAATAGAAACAGCAGCAGCATATGCTCAATTAGCAACTATTGTTGCTGACATTGTTGAAGAAACTTATGCAGGACAAACTACTACTGGAAATCCAGCAAGTGGTACCGAAGCAACCGAAGTAGACGGATTAGTACAAATAATTGAAGATGTTATAACTGCTAACAGTCTAAGTGGACTACCAGCAGTAAGTTCTCCAAGTACTTCATGGGTTGATAACGATATATTAACTGCAAGAAATAACTTTTATAATAGTAAATTAGCTATTATTGAAAATGTTTTAAATGAAATTAATATAAACTTATCAAACGCCGACACACTTACATGGACTAACCCAACCGGTGGTATTACAGAAAGAGCAAATGCAAAAGATCAGTTAATTGCAAATAGAGAATTTTTACAAGCTGAAGTAATTGCATGGATAGCTATAAATTATCCAAGTCTTTCTTATAACGTAGATAAGTGTAATAGAGATGTTGGATACATTGTAGATTCATTAACATATGATATACTATATGGCGGTAATACAGCTATTCGAAATTCAGCAAGTTCGTATTTTGTAGGAACAGCAAGTCAACTAGGAACAAACGAAGCAACTGCTACTGTTAATGCTTATGAAAGATTACAAGCTGCAGTATCTTCAGTTGTACAAGGCGTAACTTTCTTAAAATCTTCAGGTAACGCTCTAACACAAGATACAAGCAGTGGTAACGCTACTGGAGTTGAAGGTCTTAGAGTAGATAGCTTAATTAATGAAATTATTGTTGTAATAGAAGATGGCAATTTAGATAATTTAGTAGCTGAATTGTTACCAAGTGTTGTATGGGCATCAAGCGACTTACAAAACGCAAATGCATCAATATATGCAGCAAGAAACAACTTTGCAACTTCGGTAACTGCTTATCTTTTAGCAACATACCCGACATTTACATATGATAGAACAAAATGTCAAAGAGACGTTGGATTGATCGTAGATGCTGTTGTAAGAGATATTAAAATTGGAACTAACTTTAACGGAATACAAGCCGGACAGGCATATCGTAGAGGTTCTGCAAGAGTAGTCGACGCGGATCAACTACCTGCAACTATAATAGCTTTAAGATATTTAAAAACTCTTATATTAGCTGACTTAACAACTCCTGGTCGTGAATTTGCATTAACAAGAGCTACCGAAAGTCTAGATGCATTTTTACAAGTAGTCGAATACGGTACGTTACCAAGCGAAGGTATTACATATCCATCAATTAACTCTGCAAGCCAAGCATTGATTGATTCTGCAAGACAATTACAAGATAACAGAACTTTCTTAATTGAAGAAACTATTGCATGGATTGCTGATAACTATTTTGTATACGATGCAACAAAATGTGCAAGAGACACACAGATAATTTTAGACAGTGTTGGGTTAGACTTAGTTTTAGGAACTAATTATAATTCTGTAACAGCAGGTATTGCTTACTATCGTGCAGCATCTAGTTATGTTATTAGTGATCAAATTACACAAACAATTGCAGCAATTACACATTTAAAATCTGCAGTTTCAACACTAATTACAGCAGATGCAAACTCAGTAACTAGAACTAATGCTGCATTTGACGAGATACTTGACATTATACAAAATGGCATAGGTAATGCCGATGCACTAACATGGAGTGATCCAGGCGTTAATTCAAATAAGCGTTTTGCACGTGAACAACTACAAACTAATAAAGTTTACATTGGTACAGAACTAACCGACTGGATTGATGCACAAATAATTGCAAATGCTGCAACTCCGTCAAGTATATGGTATAGCTTTACATATAATGCTGTAACTTGTAGAAGAGATGTTGGTTATATTGTTGATGGATTATCACATGATGTTCAATATGGTACTAACTATGGCACAAGAATAGCTGCAACTTCATACTTTGTTAGTGCTGTTCAAGTACTTCCAGCAGCACAACGTCCAGCAACGGCTGCTGCTATGGCACAGCTTGCAAATATTGTAAGTAGTATTGTACAAGAAACTTATGCAGGACAAGACGTAACTGGAACTGCTGCAACTGGTACTGAAGGAACAGAAGTAAGTAACTTGGTTGGATATGTCGAAGATGTAATTACAGCAGGCGAATTAGATTCTTTACCGGCACTGTCGGAACCATCAACTGCATGGGTTGCTGCAGGATATGTTACTTCTAGAAACTTAATACGTTCAAGCGGTGATAGTACAGATGCAGATCTTGTACAAGATTTAATCGATTACATTAACACAAGTCTAAATGGATTAGATTACAACGAAATAAATTGCCGCAGAGATACAGGATATCTAATTGATAGTGCAACACACGACTTACTATACGGCGGAAACAGAGCATCGTTGATTTGTGCTAGAGCATACTTTGATGCAGGTGTACTACAAGTTTCAGATTATACAGAAACTTCTGCAGCATTAGTACATTTAAGAGACGTATCTGAAGACATTATTGAAGGTGTAAGTGTTACTCCAACAACAGGAAATAACGAAAGTCAATCACTTGTTAGTGGGTTTGGTACAGCTACACAAAGTGCTTCTGCAACAACACTTTATAACATAACTATTAACGCATTGGATGCAGGCAGTTTATTAGGAACACCTGCAAACTTAGATCCTAGTTATACATTGTTTGTAGCAACAGCTACATTGGAAGCAGCAGATGTAGTATTAAATTCAAGTATTACAAAACAAACACAAGTAATTAATTATATCACAGATAATATACTCGGACTTACATATAACATTGAAAAATGTCAAAGAGACACTAGTTATATTATTGACGCTGCAATTTACGATATGATGTATGGCGGTAACAAACAAACTCGTCGTGCAGGCGAAGCATACTATAATGGTGCTATATTAGGTAGTGCAACTTATGGTACAGTTAATCAAACTGAAGTTACAGAGTTTACATATAAAAGACTTGCAAAAGTACTAAGTGATGTTGCTCAAAACATTGAAATTAGTACAAGTGAAGGTAATATATTAACTCAAACTATCGGGTTAGGTCTTAGTGATGGTAGTTCTGCAGCTGGTTCGTATATCTATACTATGGTTGAAAAAATTGCAGAAGTTGTAAAAACTGGTACTACTGCTATTCCAACAGAAGTAGATCACTCTTATGATGTCCTTGGCGACGGCGATCTTAATATTAAACGAAATGCAATACTTGCAGTAAAACAAGAAATTGAAGATAATGCAATTGCTGCACTTAATTTAGAATTTGGAGGCGTAGCTACATTAACACTATTCCCCGGAGTACTTTCTGTATTAGAAGGTACGTTGTCTAACATGCAAAATGTTAGTACTATTAGTACAGCAGGACACTCTTTTGAATATGTAGGCGCTGGTATTACATATAATGCACTTCCATTCTTTGGTGGCTCACCGATTGTAGAAAATCAAGTAGTTGAAACAAACATAGGAAAAGTATTCTCAACATCAAGCGATCAAATTGGTAACTTTGCTGTTGGTCAATTCTTTAATGTTAATGCACTAACAGGTGCTATTACACTTAATGCTAACCAACTTAACTTATCTGGTCTTAGTGCAATTGGTCCATTCCAAAGAGACGGTATCCCAGTTGGCGTGGTACTTAGAGAAGTTAGTAACAGTACAAACTTAGTTGCAAGTACAGGTATTTCAGAAACAGATACTGCTCCAACACAAAATGCTGTTGTACAATATGTAGAAAACAGATACTTAAACAAGATAACAGGCGGCACAGTACAAGGCGATACACAATTTGACACTAACATTACAGTTAATGGCGGCAATATAGAAACTATTAATACAACATTTAATCTAATTAACGATAATGCTAGTACTGTTAACTTTGCAGGCGGTGCAACTGAAATTAATATCGGTGCAACAATTGGTACAACAACCTTTAATAATGATGTTGTAATTGATGGTACTGTTAATATAACTGGCGATACTGTTATTATTGGTGATATAAGTATGGTTATTCCAGACGAAGCACCGCAAGCATTTAGTATAACAGAAGGTACAGAAGACTATATTAGTATTGATACTCGTGTAGGTCTTGAACAAATTACATTTGGCGAACAGCCAAGAATTGAAATTAATAATTCAACACAAGCAGAAACTGATACAACAAATACAGGTGCATTAGTAGTTGCAGGCGGTGCATCAGTTGGTAGAAATCTTAGTATTGGCGGAGATTTGTACTTTGAAGGCGAAATCATCAGTGGTAATGCTGGAAATATTTCGTTGTTTAACAACGCTGCTGGTGTTATTGAAGCGTTTGGTGCAGCTACTGAAATTACTATAGGTAGTTCAGGTATTGTTCCTGGTACGTTTGAAGTTAAAAACGACTACATTCGTTTTAGTAGTGTGTACAACTTAGCAATTCCAGCCGGTAACGTTGGCGAACGTGGAACATCTATTGCAGGATCAATGCGTTTTAATACTACAATAGGGCAGTTTGAAGGTTATGACGGTAGTAACTGGAATAGTCTAGGCGGCGTTCGTGATGTTGACGGAAACACATTTATTCTTCCTGAAAGTGCTCCGGGTGCAAACGAAAACGAACTAATGTTCTATACTGATGCAGTTGAACGTATGAATTTAAGTACAAGTGCATTAACAGTTGACAGTACTATTACAAGTATTATATTTTCAGGTGTAACACAATCAACTTCAAAAGACACTGGTAACCTAGTAGTTGAAGGCGGTGTTGGTATTGAAAGAGACGTCTTCATAGGTGGTAGTATAACTGCAGGTGTTAATGCTACAATTGATGGCAATCTTATTGCAAATGGCGATGTAACTTTAGGAACTATAGAAGATTCAACTGTTAATACATTAACTGTTAATGCTAACAGTGTGTTTAATCTTCTAGACAACACAGTACAATCATTTGAACTTATAGAAAGTGCAAACGGAGGCGGTGGAGGCAATAGCTACTTTAAAGTGTCCACAACTAACGGCGACGAAAAAATAAGTATACAAACTCCAATTGTAAAAATAGATAATACTACTCAAAGTACAAACAGCTCTAATGGTGCTCTTGTAGTAGCAGGCGGCGTTGGCATTAGTGGAAACTTGTTTGTAGATGGCGGCTTTACAGTTGGTGGTAGTATTGCATTTGGCAACGATGTAGATGTTGACACATTTACAGTAATTGGCGATACAGATTTTACAATTCCTGATAACAACAGTGAAGCATTTAGA
>TARA_R110000868_G_scaffold4805_18_pt1 | contig 12760 bp, 10 predicted proteins | sample TARA_R110000868 | Tara Oceans TARA_R110000868 (sample SAMEA4397489) | marine metagenome | biome: Polar Biome; feature: [SRF] surface water layer (ENVO:00010504); material: water (ENVO:00002006), including particulate matter (ENVO:01000060) such as... | depth 5 m | reverse complement strand
GCAAGCAATCATTCACACAGTGCGCCAGGATGAAATTGCCAACAGGGGCTTGGCAAGGTCAGCAACAGAGGCCATAGTGAGGCCATTACCCACGGAGGGAGGGAGACATTGCCAGTTGATCTGTCAATGCCATCGGTTCCGTATCAGCCTCTGGTGCAGCACCGTTTTTTATCATTGCCAAGCAGTGTCGCAGACACCGCCGCATTGGCTGCCCCTGCCAATAACCCGTTCCCCTCCAGCGTCTCCATGTCCCTTTTTGCTCCATCCCGCACGTTCCCAATCCAACATTTCTCAGACCCAACGTTTGCTTCTCTGCAATTGAAACCAGGAGAGTGTCCTTATGGCCGCACGCAAAACTGCTACCAAGCTGTACGTTCTGGATACCAATGTACTGATTCACGACCCGAGTGCCATTCACCAGTTCGAAGAACATCAGGTGGTCATTCCCATGACCGTGCTGGAAGAACTCGACAAATTAAAAATGGGCAAGGCGTCCATCGCCACCGACTGCCGGGAAGCAATACGACAGATTGATCGCATTATTGGGGATGCCACCCCCACCGAGATCGCCAAGGGGGTGCCGATTGAACGGGCAGACGGTAATCCGCTCGGGTTTTTTTCCATTCTGCTGGATGGTTTCGACAGCCGCAATCGCACCCTGCCGCTGGATCTGAACGACAACAAAATCATCAACAGCCTGGTGGCACTGCAAGAAAAATTTCCCCGCCGCGAAATTATTCTGATCACCAAAGACATCAACATGCGCCTCAAGGCACGAGGCTGTGGTATTGGTGCGCAGGATTATCAGAATGACCAGCTGCTGTCGGATGTTTCCTTGCTGGAAACCGGTTTCAACACCTACGCCGGGTCTTTTTGGGAAAGCCAGAGCCAGGTCGATACCTTTCACGATGCCATTGGTACTTTCCACCGTCTGCCACGTGCCAACCTGCCAGACGAGTTGTACATCAATCGTTTTATCGTTGATGAAAGCGGCTTTGTCGGCAAGGTGATTGAACTGAATGACGAGGTTGCCGTACTGCAGGACCTGCCGGTTGAACAGTTGATGTCGCAGGTCGCCTGGGGACTCAGCCCGCGTGATCTGCCGCAGGCCATGGCCTTGCACCTGTTACTCGACCCGACGATTTCGCTGGTCACTCTCAGTGGTCAGGCCGGCTCCGGCAAAACCATTCTGGCCCTTGCAGCGGCCATTGAAATGACCGTCGCGACCCAACAATTCCGCCGTATTATCGCCACCCGCAGCACCCGTGGCCTGGATGAGGATATTGGTTATTTACCCGGCACCGAAGCAGAAAAAATGGAACCCTGGCTCGGTGCGATTACCGATAACCTCGAAGCCCTGCATAACGAAGACGAACACTCCACCAGCAGTGTCGATTACATTCTGAAAAAAGTACCGCTGCAGTTCAAATCACTGAACTACATTCGTGGCCGCAGTTTCCAGCACAGCCTGATTCTGATTGATGAATGCCAGAACCTCACCCCGCACCAGATGAAAACCATCATTACCCGTGCTGGCTCCGGCAGCAAGGTGGTGTGCCTTGGCAACCTGTCACAGATCGACACCCCTTACCTGACACCGGTCAGCTCGGGTTTGACCTACCTGATCGAACGCTTCAAGGAGTTCAATCAGGGAGGCACGATTCACCTGGAAGGTTCGCCTCGTTCACCGCTGGCAGAGTACGCCGAAAACCATCTCTGATCGTTCTCAGCAGCCAGCCGTACCGGGGGCGCGCACTGTTCGCGCTCCCGGAATATCACACCGGGTATGATCAGGCACCCTGTTTTGCGCCGACCAAGTTCAACTATGGCCAATTGCGCTCGGCCAACGGGTGACAGCCAGCGCCAGATACGTATGCTAAAGGGAACATCTATTTAATCCTGCACGGCTCTGCGCGAGTGTTGCCGTTGTTCAGGGCAAGGCGGCGAATGCAGCGAAATGACGCGTCCTTTTCACATTCGTCAACACCGCACTGGACGGCGGCAACCCGCGCCCTCCGGGGGCTGCCGGATTAAATAGGTGTCCCCTATAGCCGAATTTTTCTGCTGGACGTCGAGATGATCAAGCGTGTCGCTATTTATTGTGGTTCCCGTCTGGGGAATGAAACCAAATTTGCCCATGCAGCAGCCTCGCTGGCCACCTTTCTGGCCCGGCAGGGGATCGGCATTGTGTATGGCGGCAGCCAGTCAGGACTGATGGGGGTTGTCGCGGACGCAGCGCTGGCGGCTGGCGGCGAAGTGATTGGTGTGATGCCCGGCAACCTCGAACAGCGGGAAAAAACCCACAGCGGTTTAACCGAAGTGCGTCTGGTGAGCAGCATGCACGAGCGCAAGGCATTGATGGCAGAGCTGGCCGATGCTTTTGTGGCACTGCCCGGTGGGATCGGCACCCTCGATGAGCTGGTGGAAATCTGGTGCTGGGCCAATATCGGTGACCATAATAAACCTTGCGCCTGTTTCGACGTCGACCAGTTCTGGCAACCGTTTTTTGATCTGCTGGTGCATATTCGCCAGCAGGGGTTTGCCCATCAGGGGGAAGATATTCTGCGGGCCAGTGAACCGGACCAATTGCTGCTGAAACTCAGAAATCACCGTCAGGCAACGTCATCGGCAATTCGTCAACACTGACAGGTCGTACCAACAGGTCGTACCAACAGGTCATACCAACAGGTCATACCAACAGATGTCGGCTCTCTGCGGCAAAACCGGCACCGACTTCAGAATAATAATTAAACACGACATCAACGCCAAGATTGAGTAATTCCTGGCGCTCATCGTCATAGCGGGCGACCGCCGCAATCTTGCCCTGATAACCGGACAAACGCAGCATCTCCAGCGTGCTTCTCATTTCCAGATGCGAAGGCAGTGCCATCATCACCAGCCGGATATCTCCTCGTGCCGTGCCGATACATTCCCAGAATTCCATATCGTCGGCATCACCAGCGACTACATTCAAACCCCGATCCTTCAGGTAGGCGACCCGCTCGGGATCGGATTCCACTCCACAGACACGATGGCCATATTCGGGTTCCAGCGCCTTGTAAGCGCCTTTGCCAACCCGTCCCATACCCAGAATCAGCACTTCGGCCTGTACTGGCGTTTCGTAAGTCGGGTGAGCACCCGAGCGCTCATACCGGTTAATTTGTTGCTTGCGTAACGCATAGATATGGTGAGCACGGCGATAAACCGCAGCACTGATCACAAACGACAGTGACATCGCCACGGCGATAATCACCAGCCAGTCATTACTCAGCCAGCCCTTCGCCACACTCAGATTGGCAACGATCAGACCAAACTCGCTGAAGTTGGTTAATGCCAGTGCACTCAGATACGAAGCCCGACCCGACACCCGGAACTTCAGCATCAGCACAAAAAACAGGCCGAACTTGAGCAACAGCAACAAGGTTAATAACAGCACCGGTACAGCCATATCGAGGGTCGGTAACGCAGTAAAACCAATCGACAGGAAAAACCCGATCAGGAACAGATCCTTGAACCCCATCAGCGCCTTGTAAATCTCGGCCGACTTGCCATGGGATGCCAGCAGCATGCCCATTAACAAAGCGCCGAGGTCGCCTTTCATATGCACCAGAGTAAAGAGTTCTGCTCCCCCCAGGGCAAGGAAAAAACCCAGTAACGGTAACAGTTCATCGTGGCCAACCCGGCTGACCAGTCGATGCAACAGCGGTTTCAGCAGCCATAATCCCAACAGACCGAAGGCCATTATCGAAGGCACCTTGCCAGTGGACGCCACCAGAAAGATCACCGCGACAATATCCTGAATCACCAGAATGCCCACCGCGATTTTGCCATGGCGTGCTTTCAGCTCGGAAGATTCTTCCAGCATCTTGATGACACAGACAGTGGAGGAAAAACTCAGTGCAAAACCGATCAACAGCTGGGTTTGCCAGGAAATATCAAGATAGTGGCTGATACCCAGCCAGCCCAGCAAGGTCATAATACCGACCAACAAGACCGTCCAGACTCCGGTATGCAGCACGCTAGTGGCCCAGACCTCGGTTTTTAACAACGCCTTGATGTTCAGCTTGAGGCCAATGGTAAACAGCATCAGCGTAATACCGAGATCGGCTAACCGGTTCAGCCCGCTATCCGGCTGCATACCAGCTGCATTCAAGCCAAACCCGGCTAACAGATACCCCACCAGTGGTGGCATTCCTAACTGCTTGACGGCAAAGCCACATAAAAATGCCACCAGAATCCAGACAAAATCCATTCCTGCTCCTTAATTACTACAGCGTTACTACAGCGTTACTACAGCGTTACTACAGCGACTCCGGCCAATAACGACTGCCGCCAACGGCAAGAATACCAGTCGATAAGCTTTGCGCCACTGCTTCCAGTGCTCAGCCACCCAGCGGCCAGACCAGCTGCAGGTAGCCCTCACCGCCGTTACTGCTGGCGTTATCCAGACCTTGGCTGTAACCGATGGTTAATGAACCCGGTGTGCTGTAGCCCCACCAGAGTTGCAGCGTCAGCTCTCCCCCCAGCGCTGGTAACCAGCGTGAAAACTGGCCATCTTCCTCAACGCCACCGGCAACGGCATATACGCGGGTGAAATAATCGCCAAAGCCGATTGGCCAGGTTGACCAGTTCTGCTCCAGCCGCCCGAGCCACAGGCGGGAACTGAGGCTTTCCTTGTGGTAACGGTGGCCGTAGCGGACACCTGCGTGATAGCCAGGTAAAGCAATCTGATCGCGACCAAACAGCTGCGCCTCATCACCGGTCTGCCCACCCAATGCAAAGTACTCGCCGGTATCTGCCGCGATGCCGCCATCGAGACCTAACGTCAGAGTATCTCGACCAGGTAGATCCAGAGTGTAACGGCCCCGGAACTGGGCCAGAGCTCCCCGGTATTGGCTATTGAGTACATCATTACTTTCAATCACCAGATCAGCGTAGCTGCCCTGCCCGACACCAGGCACCTGACGAAAGCTCTGGCGATTGTCCCAGGTCGCCGCCAGCCCCACCAACCCCTGAGACCATTGCCCACCACGCCAGGGCAAACCGGCGTTATCAATCACCTGTTTGCTTTCCCAGACCGTACCCAGGTGGAGCGCGAAACGATCCTCAAAGCCGTGTAACAGGTAATTACGCTGGGCAATTAGCTGATCCTCGCGACCCAGCTGATCGCGCTCGTTATCCTCGGCACCCTGGGCATAGCGGTATTCTCGGGAGAGGTACAGCCCGTAGCGATTGTCGTAACTGTACAGCAGGGCTCCGCTGGTCACCCCATAAGTGACATCACGCAACAGGTTCACGCTGTAGTTATGTCGCCCCAAGGCATCCTGACCCCAAGTGGTAACACCCAGTTCGGTATGAAACTCATCGACATACCAGAGTGGGAACCAGCTGCGCGGCCGCAGGTCGTGCCAGGGCTGGTATTGATCGGCAGGTGCCGCTGCCTGAGCAGATATCGGCGATGTCTGGTCGAGGGTCGCGGCGGCTGGGTGAGCCTGAATGATGGCCGTGATAGGCCTGGTATCGGCTTGCCGGTATTCAGCCAGTTGGCGGTTATCTGGCAATCCTGTAGCGCTTGCCGTCAACGGCTCTTGCACTTCATACAAGGCATAGCCTTCGGCGCTATAGCGTTGATAAACCAACCGGTCTGCCAGCCATTGTGGTTCAAATGCGCCGGTCATCACCCGCGTCCAGCGGGTCAGCTGCTGGTCGGTCAGCGACAGCTGGTAAATATCAAAGTTTGCGTCGTAATCGGCACTGAACAGCAGGGTCTGGTTATCTCGGAATACCGGCGCATTTTCAGTAGCGGAGGTTTTGGTCAGCGGTTGCCATGTCGCGCTGGCCAGAGAGTACAGTGCCAGATTCCAGCCCTGTCGCGGCCGTTTGACCGCCGCGACCAGACGGGTACGATCCGGTGAAAGATCAACATCGCCGATCACCACACCATAGTCGCCGCGCCACAGCAACTGGCGGTTGCCGTGTAAATCCAGCGTTAACAGTTCTGCCCGCCCTGCCACCATACGGCGTACCAGCAGCTGCCCTGTATTCAGCCAACGTACCTGGCGGGCACGCAAACCCTGGCTGATACGCACTTCCCGGCCGTTTTTCTGACGGTAAAAAACATCATTCCAGACCCGGCCATCAACCGCTGTCACCGGACGGCTATACACCAGCCTCCCATCCTGGCCAATGTCCACACTGGATGCCCCTTTTACCGACCCGTGCTGTACCCGTTCCCAGCCCGTTCCTGCAGACTGATAACTCACGAGCTGCCGGGCCGACTCGCCGCTGTATTCCACCGCTGCCAGCCAGCTGCCGTTGCTGGCCATCGGCCGTCGCTCTGTGACCAGATCGTTACCGGGTAATGGCTCACCTTGCCACGATTGCGCCAGACGCTGCTGCCGCTGAGGTTGCCAGTCGGCTGCCTGAGCGGTCAGGAACCCCTGCCACAACTGCTCCAGCGACAGCCCGAAACTGCGCCGAAAATCGCCGCTGAGTTCTGAATAAGGCAGCAGCCGCCCACTGTGCAGCCAGAGGAAATACTTCAGCTGTTGTTCACTGTATTGCTGCGCCAAATAACGAACAAACCAGGCACCATAGAGATAGGCCTTGTTGTATGGCCAGTCCCGTGGTGGAACCAGCACTTGGCCGAGGGAGTCAGGCTGCTGTTCCAGCTCGGCCTGCATTTGCATGCGATAAAAGGTGCTGTTGAGTCGGCCACTGCCAAGATCCTTGTTGCTTTCGAGATACACCGCCAACCCTTCCAGCAACAGTGATGGCTCCAGTGCATGAGGAAAGCTGAACCACATTCGGCCAAATAGATTGCGACTCTGACGTACCGCACCGCGCTGCAAATCGGTGTGCAGTACATGAGTATACTCATGACGAATCAGCAAACTGAGCCAGTCGTCATAATGTTCCAGACCGCTAACCTGATCCGGTGGACTGATATACAAACGCATCTGGGCAAATGGCAAGGGAGTGGCCCAGCCGTTAGCGGCGTCAAAGTCGTCCACCAGCACCACCTGGGTGGGATGCTCTGGCTGACTGCCAAACCAGGCCGACAGTTCGGTATGGGTCTGCTCGGCGATCTGCACGGTTCGGTGGGCAATATCCTCCAGACCGGAGGGGTAATTGACAACAAAATGCTCGCTCTGCAGCGAAAACCAATGCTGGCCCTGGTATTGCCAGCCCACGGCTTCAGCTCGTACCGGGCCGCTGACTAGCCACAACAGTAACAGCAACGGCAACAGCGGCCAAAGACACCGAACCCGTCCATCCGGCCGGGTAATAGTAGAAGTGTGACAGCGGGTGGCTACATACATAAAAAGGCAATCCATGTCCTGAAAGGCAGTGATACAGACAACAAGATAGACAGAGAAATAGACCAAGCTTCAGTGTAAACACGAATGGATGACAAAACCCACCCTGCCCACTATAAGCCCCCGCCGTGAGTGGCAGCCAGATTCTGATTCGGCTACAGTCCCGCCACAATCTATGCCCGTCCCCTATGCCCGCCTCGAGAGGTTAAAAGACTACTCTTGCTCGATATTCTCTATCTTGACGACCATCTGGTTGCCATCAACAAACCCAGCGGACTGCTGGTACACCGCAGTGAAATCGACCGTCACGAAACCCGTTTTGTCTTGCAACTGCTGCGTAACCAACTGGGACAGCGCGTGTATCCGGTACACCGGCTGGATAAACCGACGTCCGGTGTTCTGGTGTTTGCGCTCTCCAGCGAAATGGCCAGCAAGATTGCTGATCAATGGCGCGAGCGTGCCATTGATAAACACTACCTCGCCATTGTGCGTGGCTATATGCCGGAATTTGTCCACCTCGACTACGCCATGAGTCCGCCAGTCGACAAGTACGCCAAGCAGGAAGTGATCAAACCGGCGCAAGAAGCCATTACCGATTTCAGCTTATTGGCCACCGTCGAAATTGATGTCGAGATCGACAAATATCCGCAGTCCCGTTATTCACTGGTCGAAGCCATGCCCAAAACCGGGCGTAAACATCAGATCCGCCGCCACCTAAAACACCTCAGTCACCCGATTATTGGTGATGCCCGTTATGGCAAAGGCCGTCACAGTCGCTACTTTCGCGATCACTTTGACGCCGGGCGCCTGCTGCTCCATGCCTGGCAACTCAGCATGACCCACCCGGTTACCGGGCAACCCCTGGTGTTTACCGCACCACTGGACGATATCTGGCTGTCGCTGGTCAAACGTTTTCAATGGCAGCAGCAGCTACCCGGCCTGTTGTCTGAGACCTTGCCCGGAACCAGGCACGAAGCACCGAGTACCCTTGCACAGCAATAGCCCCTCCGACGATGCTTATTCCCCAGAGTTGTGCACAACCGGTCTGATTAGAAGTTGTGCACAGTTATCGAGGCCGATAACGTAAAAATCCATGCCAACCACTTTTCTTCGTGTATTTTTGACAGGATTTTTTGCCAAAATCAGCAAAATAACCGCCAATTTCTCTTGACGACCGGTTACCCACAGAATCTGTGGATAAATCTGAGGACAATTTCTTTAAAAGTACCTGAGAGCCGCGAAAATACTGGCTTGGCTTCAGATTGGTCGGTTTTGAACCAGAAATAAAACCCCTTAAATATCAACAAGATAGGAAAATTTCAACTTTTCAAAGACATATATTGACTTTTATCGATGAAGAAAATTACCGTTTTATTACTTTGTGAATAACGGCTGTTAGAAAATATTTGTGCTTCATTTTTAAAAAAATCTCTGTCAAGACTTGCATGCCATCATTCTTGGGCTAATTCCACCAAAGCGTTGAAATATCTTCTTAATAACCTGTGGATAACCTAGTGGATAAAATCGCGCACGCTGAAATGGATATTCATCACACCGCCTTACATTGTGTTCATCCGATTCCGGCTTTAAAAAATACCTGCTTTTCAATACCTTAGAGCGTTACAACTACTGGTTGTCAATATCATTACAACCAAACCGCAACATTTGGCCTTTTTCTCCAGTGTGAGTAATTTCTCAACGCCTCAACTTCGCCGCGTGTTTTTTATCGCTGTTTTGAGTGACTTTTCCGAAAAGATACTTGACGTCACTATTCTGTCGATTTGACCCTTCACAACTTCATCCACAGTTTCTGTGGATAATCGTGTGAATATCATCTTCAAAAGCGCTCCAGAGCCAGTCAGGGCAACGACCCGCCCCAGATTGGTTGTTTTTTAACCAGACCGATAACAATGTTACCCACAGAAACAAGTCAGCTCTTGATTCAGTAAGCGTCAAGCATTGGAAGTAAAAAATATCACTTATATAAGCCGCAGGCATAAGCAGCCATGGCCAGAAAAATGCGCAAAAGCGACTGCGGTTATAAAACGTTATTGCCATAAAAACAGCCACAAAAAAGCCCGGATGTCTTGACCCTGCTGCTGCAACGTCGAGTCATCCGGGCCATGCTTGTTTCGCAGTTTGCTGCCGGTTTGCTTTTACTGCCTGAAAAGTATCCCGTCCCTTCAGAGCACACCCAGTTCTCTTGCCAACTCCTCGGCGGGCATATAGCCAGGAAACAAACGACCATCGTCAACAATAATCGCCGGCGTTCCATTCACCCCCAGCTTTTGACCCAACTGGTACTGTGCGGCAATCGGTTCCTGACAGGCTGCTCCTGCTTTCATATTAGAAACCAGCGTGTTTTGTAATTCATTCACCCGTGTCTGCACGGCGGCATCACCGGCTCGCAGCTGGCGACTTAAAGAATTTAACTCGCGTTGGGTATTCTTCATTTCAGACATCGCGGTCTTACGGTCATCCTGACACCAGACATAGTTGATCTTCTGGAACGATTGGGTAGGTCGGCCCGTTTGCGGATCCTGAATTCCAGAACGAGGGTACGCCAGGTAACGAACGGTGATTCCCAGTTCATTAATACGCGGGATTTCCTGATGCAGCTTTTGACAGTAGCCACAATCAATATCGGTAAACACGTTAATCAGGGCTTTCTGCTCGCCTTTGGCCGGAAACAGCACGGTATCCGAATCGGCAACCGCCGCCAGGCTCTCGGCTCGACGCGGGTTCATGCGCTGCTGGGTAATATTGACAGCCTGCGGGCCATCAATGGCGATCAGTTCATCCCGATAGATAAGATGACTGGCGTCCGGTGTCATATAGATTGCCGGGCCACCTTCCAGAATCACTTCCAGTATCTGGCCATTGGCAATCAGAGTGGCTGCTTCGACACTGACATGTGAACCATAAACTTGCTGTAAGCGAGATTCTGCCAGTGTACGGTTATCGGAGCTGGCAGCTTGATTCTGCGTAGCCGCCGCATCGCTGTTGCCTGCATCCGAATCGTTACAAGCGGCCAGGCCAACCACCAGCAACGCCAATAATAATTTTTTCATCGTGTCCAACACCCTGTTGTCAGGAATAAATTCAGGCTTAGAGACCAAAGGCTCATCGTTGGTTCCAACAATACCTTATGCACTCTCTCCATGCTGTTTTTCAGCCATAAAAAAACGGGCGCAAGGCCCGTTTTTCATAACAAGAAGGTTATACCTTCTCTCTGATACGCGCAGATTTACCGCTACGCTCACGCAGGTAGTACAGTTTCGCCTGACGCACATCACCACGACGCTTGACTGCAATGCTGTCAATCTGTGGGCTGTGAGTCTGGAACGTACGCTCTACGCCAACACCGTGAGAAATTTTACGGACAGTGAAAGCAGAGTTCAGGCCGCGGTTACGCTTGCCGATCACTACACCTTCAAACGCCTGCAGACGCTCACGGGTACCTTCTTTTACCTTAACCTGTACAACCACAGTGTCACCTGGGCCGAATTCAGGAACGGATTCTTTCAGCTGGGCGTTCTCAATCTGCTGAATGATTGGATTCTTGCTGCTCATTGTTTGCTCCTCAACAGTCTGGCGATTTGGTGTCGGATTCACTCACTCGTTCGCTCAGATACTCTGTCAATAACCTATGTTGTTCGTTACTCAGTTCCAGCGCGTCCAATAAATCTGGCCGACGCTCCCAGGTTCTGCCAAGAGACTGTTTTAACCGCCAAAGGCGGATTTTCTCGTGGTTGCCACTCAGTAATACCTCGGGCACAGATTGTCCGTCGTAAACTTCCGGACGAGTGTAATGCGGACAGTCGAGCAAGCCTTCCATAAAGGAGTCCTGCTGGGCCGACAGGTCATGTCCCAATACACCCGGCACCAAACGAATCACTGCATCCATCAACGTCATGGCAGCCAGTTCACCACCGCTGAGTACAAAATCGCCGAGCGACCACTCTTCGTCGATTTCCTGCTCAATCAAACGTTCATCAATGCCTTCGTACCGCCCCGATACCAGAATCAGCTTGTCGTGTTGTGCCAGTTCCAGCACCCCCGCCTGATCCAGCTTGCGCCCTTGCGGTGACAGATAAATCACTCGTGCCGGCTTGCCTGGTTGCTGATCTGCCGCTGTTCGAGCGGCGGCGATGGCTTCTTGCAGAGGCTGAATTTTCATCAGCATACCTGGGCCACCACCATAAGGGCGATCATCAACGGTTTGGTAATTGTCATACGCGAAATCACGGGGATTCCAGCGCTCAAGCAAAATCTGTCCCTGCTTCACTGCCCGCCCACTCACACCAAAATCGGTGAGCGAGTTGAACATTTCTGGAAACAGGGAGACAACGCCAAACCACATCGTTTGTGCCTCTACCAATGTTGTCGAAACAACACCGGTCAATAATCTGCTTCCCATTCGACCTGGATGACCTTTGTTTCAAGGTCAACATCCAGAACGATGGTATCCACGTAGGGGATCAGGCGCTGTAGCTGGTCAATACTGCCTTCACAGTTCGTCAGCTTCATTACCTGGTTACCGCCACCAGAATCAAACAGTTCTTTCACCTTGCCCAGCAGCTGACCCTGAGTATTGACTACTTTCAGGTCTTCCAACTGGAACCAATAAAATTCATCGTCGTCGGGTTCAGGCAGCTGTGAGGTATATACCGCAATCTCGGTTTGAGACAGCGCCAGAGCCGCATCGCGGTCTGCTATACCTTGCAGTTTTGCCACAATTCCCTTGCTTTGGGTTTGGCCTGCTTCCACTTCAAACTTCCGCCACTCGCCATTGATATTCAGCAGCCAGATCGGGTAGTCCAGAATGTTGCTTACAGGGTCGGTAAAGGAATACACCTTGATCCAGCCCTTGATGCCAAATGCGGTGGCTACCTTGCCCAGGACGGTGATTTCCTGGTCTGTCACCAACACACCCTCAGCCAACACGTATTAAGCTTCAGCTTCAGCTGCAGGAGCAGCAGGCTGGACTTTACGTGCATCCTTGATCAGTTTGACAACACGTTCAGTAGGCTGAGCACCACGCGCCAGCCAGAAATCAACGCGTTCCAGATCCAGACGCAGGCCTTCTTCGGAGCCGCGAGCAACCGGGTTAAAGAACCCCATACGCTCGATAAAGCGACCGTCGCGAGGACAACGCGAATCTGCTACGTTGATGTGATAAAAAGGACGTTTTTTAGAGCCACCACGGGCCAGACGAATAACTACCATAAAAAAGATCTACTCCGATCGTTTTATCAAGCGGAACACCCGGAAGCGACACTCTGCAAAGCAGAATCACACAGCCGAACATCCCGGTGGCGGGTTTTGGAATCGCCCACCGTTCAACATCTTTCTCGCTTGCCAGGCAGGGCATGAAAACCCGGAGGTTGCTCACATCAAACATGGAAACAGGCGAAAAAGGCCTATTAAAAGGGGCGCAA
>TARA_R110000868_G_scaffold52742_1_pt1 | contig 12770 bp, 10 predicted proteins | sample TARA_R110000868 | Tara Oceans TARA_R110000868 (sample SAMEA4397489) | marine metagenome | biome: Polar Biome; feature: [SRF] surface water layer (ENVO:00010504); material: water (ENVO:00002006), including particulate matter (ENVO:01000060) such as... | depth 5 m | reverse complement strand
CCAAATGATGTGGAATCTGCTCAGACGTCAACACATGAGCAAACAACATCGCGTTGGCAATAATAAACAACAAGGTAATCGAAACCCGTGCCGCATCGCGGACAATGCCACCAATTTCCGGGTGATATACCGACCGTACGATGCCCACTGGCAACAGCACAATATTACGCGCCAGCATGGTCAGGGTGTTTTCACCTTCGCGGTGCCAGGGCTGATCTTTTAACGGACCGATATCACGATAGCCCCAGATTGCCACCAGAAAACCGTATACCGCAGCGACTGCCGCCGCTTCTGTCGGTGACGCCACACCCGCATAAATCGACCCCAACACCAGAATAATCAGCATCAGGCCACCGGACGCGCTCCAGGCCGATTTCAGAATGGTACGGAATCCGGCGAATGGCTCGGCGGGCAAATTCTTGCGCCGGGCAACAATATAAATAGTCACCATCAGAATCAGACCAATCAGAATGCCTGGCACAAACCCGGCCATAAACATACGAGACGCCGACACCTCGGTCGCCGCTGAATACACCAGCATGACGATCGACGGCGGAATCAGAATACCCAGCGTCCCCGCCGTGGAAATGGCACCGGCAGCAAACGACAACGGATAACCGGCCCGCACCATACCGACCAGCACAATCGAGCCCACCGCTGCCACTGTTGCCGGAGACGAACCAGACACCGCCGCAAACAGCATACAAGCCAAAACCGAGGCCATCGCCAATCCGCCACGCACATGGCCAATCGATGCCGTCGCAAAATCAATCAAACGGCGAGCAACACCGCCCGACGACAAAAACGATGACGACAAGATAAAAAACGGAATCGCCAGCAGGGTGTAATGTTCTGACACCGACTCAAACAGCTTCAGCGCAATCGACGCCATGGAGTCATTGGTGAAAAACAGAATCGCAGTCATGGATGAGAAACCCAGCGCCACCGCAATCGGCAACCCCAGCGCCATACAGACAAACAGCAACAGGAACAGCGTTAACGCCACCATTACACTTTCTCCCCGGCTTCATCGCAGCCATCATCGTGTAACAGCGATTCCCGATGTTCATGAAAACCGTTGGCCTCGCCTTTCCAGACCGCCACCGCCAGTTCAATCAGCCGCAGGGTCAGTGAGCCGAAACCGACCAACAAGCCGGATACCACCGTCCACTTGGGAATAGGAATATCTTCCAGCTCAATATCAATCATGTGTAATTTGGCGACGTACACCCAGGAGCTCTTGATAAACAGCCCGCAGTAAAGCAGCGCCACCGCAATGGCGAACAGCACTACCCATTTACGGGTATTGGCAGACAATTGTTCCAACAGCGCATCAACACAAATATGGGAACGTTCCCGTACTGCCCAGGCAGCACCCAGCAGCACCATCCAGGCCGACATTAGCAACGTCGCTTCTTGCGCCCAGTGAATACCGGTATTAAAACCAAAGCGCATAACCACTTCAGCAAACACCAGCAAGGTGATAGAGACCAGCAACAGGCCGATCAAGATATCTTCCAGACGATTGATAAACTTCATCATCTGCTCTCCTTTTATTGTTTTCGGCCAGGATGGCCAGCGGGAAATTCGAACGATATGAACATCTTCCCGGCATCAGCAAGTGCTGTGCCAACAAACAAAAAAGGAGTGACACCTGACAAAGGCAGCTCTGGCTGAAACAATGACCAGCGCCAGGGGAAAACAACCGCAACCAGGCTGTACATGGCGGAAACCCTGTATCCTGCGGATTGCATGCAGCTCTGGAAGTTAACCTGGCGGGTGAGCCAACCGCATTATTCGGCTCGATCTAGTGACTGTTTTTTATTATTAGTCGCCAGCAGAACAGCAAAATCGTCTCGATCAGGATGGATCCTTGCAAAAAAATGGGGGGATCAACCCCCATTCAAATCCTCCATTTGGGGGTCAGTCATCCCCTGTCTGTTTGAACATTTCCTTGTCCAGATCAAATTTTTTCATTTTTTCGTACAAGGTCTTGCGCCCCAGCCCCATTTCTTCCTGAGCCTCTTTCAGTCTTCCCTGATGGCGGGCCAATACTTCTCGCAACAGCATTTCTTCATAGCGGCTGACCTGTTCCGCCAGCGATATTCGCCCGGCGGCCCCACCCGACTTCAGCAAACTATCGAACGCCCGCTCGCCACCCAACAAGACAAAACATTCCGCCAGATTACGCAACTCACGCACGTTACCCGGCCAATCATGGGCCAGTAACTGTTGCCGTTGTCCGGCGCTCAACGCATTCACTTCCGAACCGTAACGATTGGCAGCCGCCCAGACAAAATGCTCAAACAACACCGGCACATCTTCACGTCGATCCCGCAACGGCGGAATGTGCACCTGAACCATATTCAGACGGTAATACAGGTCGAGACGAAACGCTCCCCGGTCACTCATCGCCTTCAGATCCACCTTGGTTGCAGCAACCACGCGAACATTGAGGTCAATTTGCTGGTTGCCACCCAGTGGCTCCACCTTGCGTTCCTCCAGTACGCGCAGCATTTTGATCTGCAACACCATCGGCATACTTTCAATTTCATCAAGCAATAACGTACCGCCGTTGGCATACTGAAACTTGCCGATCCGTTTTTTACCCGCTCCGGTAAATGCCCCCGCTTCATGGCCAAACAACTCGCTTTCGATCAGATTTTCCGGGATTGCACCGCAGTTAATCGCCACAAATGCCTTGTCGCTGCGCTTGCTGTGGCTATGCAGATAACGGGCGACCAGCTCCTTGCCGCAGCCAGTATCGCCATTGATCAGCACATCCGCCGGGGTGTCTTTAATATGATTCAGGGTATCCCGTAATTTTTTCATATCAGGATGATGACCGATAATCCGGGGGCCGGGTCGCGACTGTACTTCGACCTCTTGCCGCAACTGGCGGTTTTCCAATGTCAGCAAACGTTTTTCATGGGCGCGCTGTACGGTTTCCAGCAAATGATCGGTTGAAAAGGGTTTTTCCAGAAAATCGTAAGCACCCTGCCGCATTGCATCGACAGCAATCGAAACATCGCCATGACCGGTGAGCAGGATCACTGGCATATCGGCATCAATCAGACGGATTGCACGCATCAGCTCCATGCCATCCATCACCGGCATATTGATGTCGGTGATCACCACACCAGACCAGTCTCCCGATACCTGTGCCAGAGCCTCCTGGCCATTGGCGGCGGTGATCACTGCAAAGCCTTCGATCTCCAGTGTTTGTGCCAGTGCCTTGCGCACCCCTTCTTCATCGTCAACGACCAACACTTCGATCATTCATCCACTCCCCTATGTTTGCGCAATGTCATCACAAAGACCGTTCCGCCATTTACACCCGATTCCGCAGTCAAACTGCCCGACAGGGTTTCCAGAATCCGGCGCGATAACGCCAGCCCTATCCCCAACCCTTTACGCTTGGTGGTAAAAAAGGGTTCAAAGATTGTGCTTTGCAGCTCTTTAGCAATCCCTGGGCCATTGTCGATGACCAGAATCCGGATTTGATCATCACCGTCCTCTACCCGCACCTGCACGCTGGCATCAACGACGCCCTCCATCGCTTCCGATGCATTGGTCAGCAAATTGATCAACACCTGCTGTATCTGCACCGGCTCACAGAGAATCATTTGCCCGCTTGGGGGTAATTCCACCTCAATTCCGACACCGGCTTTTTTGAGTAACGGTTTCATAATCATCAAGGCAGCATTGATGATTTCGTTCACATCGACCGGGCGCGGGTCGGGAGGCGAGCGACGGGCAAAAACCTTGAAGCGCGACACAATGGCATGCATGGAGCCAGTAATCTGGAGGATCTCACGCAGGTTATCGGCCACCAGAGTGAAGCGTTCACGAGCCAGCAATTTTTGGCTGTTTTCGGCGTAGGTTTGCAGTGCCAACAGTGGCTGGTTAAGTTCATGATTGATTCCGGCCGACAGCTCACCCAGCACTGCCAGCTTGGCGGTCTGGATCAACTGGTTCTGGGTGGTTTCCAGTTCGCTCTGGGTACGCTGATAGTGAGCCACCAGCTGTTTCAGCTCAGCATTGGATTCCGTCAATTCCGAGGTCAGACCGGCGACCCGGCGCTCCAGCTCCAGATTCATGCTATTCACATGGCGCTGAACCTCCGACCGCTTGCGCCAATACAGCCAGAACAACACCAGCAGTCCGTACACCAGCGAAAAATAGATGCTGAACTGCAGCGTACGTCGCAGCAATTCCATCCGTGGCATGACCGCAAACAAATGCCAGCCCGCCTCCCGTACCAACGCTCGCCCGACCAGATAGCGCTGGATCACACCACCAGATACCAGCTGAATATACGCATCATCAAACAGATTCTGATCACTCTCGGGACTGGTCGCCATCGGCGCAAGAGAGGAATTGCCATAACGATGTGACTGCCGGATAGCCACACGCTGGCTCTCGGGCAAACGATTCAGACTGCGCAGCTGCCAATCCTGGTTTGAAGCGGCAAAAATAACCGAATCATAGCCAATCAGAAGAAAATCATGCTGCCTGGCAGCCAGTCGCTCAAAGACAGGTTCCAGCAATATTTTCACCACCGCCACACCCAGCACCTTGCCATCATCCAGAATCGGGGCAGAGAAATAATAGCCTCGACCTTGGGAAATCAACCCCACCGCATAATAACCGGCACTTTCACCCAATACCGCCTGCTGAAAATAAGGCCGGAAAGCAAAGTCATGGCCAACAAAACTGTTCTTACTGGCGTAGTTACTGGCACCCACCACAATACCTGCCGGGTTAAGCACAAAAAGAGTATCGCTGCCGAGGCTGCGATTGGTCTGTTGCAGGAAACGATTCAGCTTGCCCAGCCCGTCGGACGTCGGAGCGCCCAGCACCTCCCGCAAGGTACGCAAGTCGGATACCGCATCTGCAATCCCCCGATACTGCTGCAAATGGCTACGGACACTATCCGCCATAACCTTGGCCTCCTGCGCCAACTCCTGTAGCGCTTCGTCTTCCTGCAACTGCCAAACGGTGGCAACCACCAATACCATGCCCACCAGCCACCCCAGTAGCAACAAGGTCAACGACAGCGCAACGGAGCGGTGCGCTTCCAAATCCGCCACCGTTGGCTGAATTCCCGTTGTCTGGGAATCAGTGACCATACTCATGGGTGTATCTCCCCCCATTGACGATATCTCATGCGTATAAGACCACCCTTTTAAAATAAAGAAATCATACCAGCCATTCTTTGTAGCAAATTACCTGCCGTACCCAACGCTACTATCCGGGCCACTCATCCCGCTCGACCCAAGGTCTCAGGAAACAGACTGACTTTCCTTTCGAACCCCGGCAACAGCGGTGTTTTCGTCTTTAATCAGGCCATACCCACAACCTGTTTGAGCGTCGACGACAGCCTCCAGCGTGCAGATGATCGCAGCCATTTTCAAGATTGGCATACGGGTTGCTAATCACCAGTCGTCTGAAGAATTCGTCCTGGACACACCGATATTCCAGAGCATTCAGCACCGCCAATAAAAATTAAGAGTGAGGATCGACCATGAAAACCTTAGTCGCAACTGTGCTGGCTTGCGCCAGCCTGCTGACATTTAACCAGGCTGCTGCCAAGCCCATCGAAATCAAGTTTTCCCACGTCGTCGCCGAAAACACCCCCAAAGGCCAGATGGCGCTGAAGTTCAAAGAACTCGCAGAAGCCGCTTTGCCCGGCCAGATCGACGTCAAGGTATACCCTAATTCCCAGCTGTTCACCGACTCTACCGTGTTGCAGGCCATGCAGCTCGGTGACGTTGAATTGGCCGCCCCAGCGCTGTCCAAGTTCCAGAAGTACACCGACCAGCTACAACTGTTCGACCTGCCATTCCTGTTCAAGGACATCGAAGCCGTTGACCGTTTTCAACAAGGCCCGGAAGGCCAGAAATTGCTGAAATCCATGGAAAGTAAATTGCTGGTTGGCCTCGGTTACCTGCACAACGGCATGAAGCAACTGACCGACAACTCCCCGATTCGCGTTCCTGCAGATATTTCCGGCAAGAAGTACCGCATCATGACCTCCGACGTTTTGCAGGCCCAGTTTGAAGCCGTACAGGCAATCCCGCTGAAAAAACCATTCTCGGAAGTATTTACCCTGCTGCAAACCAAAGCGATTGATGGTCAGGAAAATACCTGGTCCAACACCTATTCGAAAAAATTCTTTGAAGTGCAGAAATACGCCACCGAAACCAACCATGGCGTACTGGATTACATGGTCGTGACTTCTGCCGAGTTCTGGTACGGCCTGCCAGATGACGTTCGCACCAAGCTGAAAACCGCGATGGACGAAGCCATTGCCCACGGTAACCGTATCGCCCTGAAAAAGGGTGCAGAAGACCGCCAGAAAATTATCGACTCCGGCAAAACCGAAATACTGACCATCACCGAAGCAGAACGCCAGCAATGGGTTAACGCCATGAAACCCGTCTGGAAAATGTTTGCCGACGAAATTGGTCCAGATCTGATTGGCGCCGCCCTGGAAGCCAACAACCCGTAATTCTCCCCCGCTTTTTCTCCTCCAAAGCCCCTGCTGGTCTTGAACGTTCAAGACCAGGGGCTAGGTACAGCCATCAAAACGAAGACTGGCCACAAGGCCAATAACAATAAAGAGAGCAAAATAATGACATTGACCAGGACTGCAACCGCCATTTCCCTGAGCCTGCTGGCAACAGCCGCAATCGCTGCCGAGCCCAAAGTAGATGTCTACGGCTCCGTGCGCCTTGCTCTGGACAAGGAAGACAGCGCCATGAGCAGCGACGACAAATTGACTCGTTTTGGCATCAAGGCCAGTAGCGACATCGGTCACGGCCTGACCGCCGTAGGTGGCATTGAATACGGCGTCGACTTCGAGCAAAAATCAGCACCCACCCTGCGTTTAGGCTATGTCGGTGTCAAAGGTGCGTTGGGCGAGCTGTACCATGGATCGCAGACAACCGTCTGGCACAAATTTGTCCGTGGTGCCTACTTCAGCAACGGTTCGGATTCCCTGCGCATGTACACAATTCGCGACGACGGCCTGACCCAATACTACTATAAAGGTAATGGCTTCACGCTTGGATTAGGTGTCCAGACCGAAGATAAGGACGGTAACAATATCGACACCGTCCAGGCTGGTGGTGAATACAAAATCGGCGGATTCAAGGGCCAGATTGCACTGGTTAAAGACAAAAATGGCGACAATAACGGACAAATCCTGGGCGCACGCGTCTGGTACACTCTGGATGAAATGACCTTGTCTGCGTTCACTCACCGCGCCAGTGACTCGTTCGATTACAAAAGCAGCAACCTGTGTAGCGGCGAGAAAACATCGACCAACGGTGTTTACGGTGCTTACAAGACCGGTGTTCACAAAATTCATGCCCGCTTCGCCGTCAATAAATGTGACCAATCCGGTGACAAGGCTTCAAGAAAAATTGAATACGTCAATGCACTGGATAAGCAATTTCAGGTTTGGGTAGCCCTGGAAAAACTGGATACCAGCCGCACAACCAACGACGCGGTGACCAAAACAGAACTCGGCGTACGCTACGACTTCTGAGTCAGCACAAGACCTTTACAACCCGCGACCCCCAGTAGTAATACGGATACGGAGAGCACTTAAGACCAGTGTTGTATGGGCCTAAATGACCCGATGAAATATGCTAGTATGCCAAAGCCCGCTCCAATGGAGTGGGCTTTTTGGTCTTTGAAGCTGACGGTTCGTCGCTACCGTAACCATGATTTCAACCATGACCAGCAATTTACCTAAACCCGGAAATAAAAGATCTCGTACTGATGAAAAGCCTGCAAGCCCTGTTTGTTGCACTGACCTCCCTGCTTTGGGCCTGTTCAGTCTCTTCGGTTCAACCCGCCAACGACCTCACCACTCTGGGTCAGGGCAACGTAGAAGTGATTGTACCGTCAACCCTGCGCGTGCTCGCCATTAACGGCCAGAACGTGGATTCACCCAACCTGTACACTGGCCAGTACCGACTGTTATTGACCGAAGGCAGCCAGAGAATTGTGGTGCAATATGAAGAAAACTGGAACACCCCAGACGAGTCCGGCTACCTGATTCGCTGGCAACCCGTCGCTATCGACAATGATTTCCGCGCTGGTCAACGTTATGTATTAACCCATGCCCCCGTACGTGACCGCGATCAGGCCGAAGAGCTGCAAACCCAATCCCCCATCTGGCTGATTGGTGGTAGCCACAAGATTACCGGCCAGCCCGTGGTCGAAAAAGAACAGAAAGTCGCCTACGTCGCAGTCAAAGACAAAACCGGTACGGTTACTCGACTGGAACAGCTGCAGGATATCTGGAACGCCAGCAGTGATAGCGACAAGGCCGCGTTTCATCAATGGCTGCAAGAGCAACACTGAAGCGATTTCACCGCCCCAGCCCCATCGACTTCACCGACAACAGCCAGTGCTGCCAGCGCTCGCTGGCCGATGGCGGCGTATGAATCCTGTTATCGCCCTCCGCCAGATTCGCCACCAACCAAGGCCGCAGCATTAATTCAGGCTGCGGCTGAGCCAACAACGGAATCAGACGCTGCCCCGCAGCAGCCATATCGCCGGGGGGATACCGACACAACGGCGGATACTGCTCGCGATAACACAACGCATCCGGCACCAACGGAGTCGCTCCCAGCGCCGCTGCCTCCAGCACCGACACACCCTGAAATTCATGAATCGCCGTACTGACCACCACATCCGCCTGCGTCAGCCAGCCAATATACTCCTCCCGGCTGACACGACCATCGACATCAATGACATCCCCAAAGCGCTGACGAATGGCTGTTAGCGCCGCCGGAATCTGCTTCGGTCGCGGCCCCAGTAACGCCAGCCGAAAGCCAACTCCCAGATCATTCAATTGCAGCAGCAGCGCCAGAAAGTCCTCCGGCTGCTTGTCATACTCCCAGCGATGATTCCACAACAGTAATGGCTCACGGGTTAATACGCCGGAATAAGATAACGGTATAAAACTGTCTGTATTAGGAACGCCCTCTACCAGTCCTGATGGCTCAGCGTCGTCAGCGGTCTTGACTGCAATGGGAGACCGAGCCGTTGCCGTTGCTGTCACAGGAGTCCTCACTGGCACCGGTAACCAACGGCATTTCCCCTCCAGCCGAGCACGAATCCCCACCGGCAACTGATCCGGCAGCCGCTTGATCAGGGCATCAACGCCATCGAGAAAGCTGTACTGATTAAAACGGGAGTTAAACAGCAATTCATCTGCGGCCAAGGCCCCATACAGCTGTACCATCAAGGGATCAACCGAGCTGTGCTGCCCGGCAGCTACCGGATAGGCGAACTGGTTTTCATGGAAATAATAGCTGCAAGGAACATCAGCCAAGGCCGGGAACAACCCCTTGATGGTGGCGATATCTACCATACTGGTAGCAAGAATCCGCTCTGGTTGCCAGCCGTCCAGCACCCGAGACAAGGCATCCAGCCACGACAACGGATTACCGCGAATACGCCAACGAAAATAACGACCGGGCAACTCCAGTACTTGCCAGTCAGCGTCGAGATCCGTCTGTAACCAGTCCGACCAGTAACCATGACTGTCAGAACGATAAGCAGATAACAACAGGATTTTTGGGCGTGCCATAACCATCACCAGCAACTCGCCTGGAATCAAGGCAACGCCAGGTCAATGGCCAGAGGATAATTGATCCAGTTCGGTTCGATAAGCAGCGATGCTGTTATTCAACACCTCCCGTTCATCATCAAACCCTGCCTTTTTAGCGATAATCTGATCATTCACCTGCTGACGACGATTATTGGCATTATTACCAGCAATACCATCGCGGGTTTGCTCCAGCGGCGTTAACACCTCCGCCTGACGCTGCGACAGTTGCGTCAACGCCTGCTGCGCCTGCGCCAGCTTACGCTGCAACTCGATACGACGGTTGTTGGTGGTCATCTCCTGCAAACCCTGATTGTCGACACTGATACTGCGCTCCCCGGCGTCTGCCGCAGCAGGCGACAGCGATGCACCGGTATTCGCCGGGACTTCATAATGTTGCGACTGCGACGATGGATAACCAGCCGGACAAGGGGTCTGCGAAAACAGCTTTTTGCCGTTGGCATCGGTGCACACATAATATTCTCCCGCCCATAACGCTTGAGACAGCAGCAACAAAATGACAACCCTGGCGACCCCAGTAGCACAGGCCCGCAAACAGCAGAACACCCGCTTACCCAACACCATAACCGCTTCCATGACACATCCTCTTTTCTGCAAAACACATTGCTGGCATCCGGCGGCGGCATAACCATGACGACGGCGTTGCGGTCAGGTAAACTGACGGACTTTTTTCGAACCAGGGCCAGTAACTGCCCTTTCTCGGCCCTTATTCTCGGCTTTTCAGAGGCGACGCATGACAGACCACTCCGACATCACGACTTCCGTAACCCCATCTTCCGGCTCCGGCACTGCTGGCAGCAGCGGTAAAGTCGGGTTCGTCAGCCTCGGGTGCCCGAAAGCGCTGGTCGACTCCGAGCGCATTCTGACCCAACTGCGAATGGATAACTACGACGTGGTCAACAGCTACGACGATGCCGACGTGGTCGTGGTCAACACCTGTGGTTTTATCGACGACGCCAAACAGGAATCTCTGGAAGCCATTCGCGAAGCCATGGCGGCTAACGGCAAGGTGATTGTGACCGGCTGCATGGGCAAGGGTAAAGATGCCGACACCATTCGCGAGCAAAACCCCAACATTCTTGCCATCACCGGCCCCCAAGCCTACGAAGAAGTGATGACCGCCGTGCACCAATGGGTGCCACCGCTAAAAAGGGAACACGATCCCTTCTCCGACCTGGTGCCTCCCCAAGGCGTCAAGCTGACCCCGCGCCACTACTCGTACCTGAAAATATCGGAAGGCTGCAACCACGGCTGCACCTTCTGTATCATCCCAGACATGCGCGGCAAACACGTCTCACGCCCGATAGGCGATGTACTGGATGAAGCCAAACGCCTGGTAGATGCCGGTACCCGTGAAATTCTGGTGATCTCACAAGACACTTCCGCCTACGGCGTTGATCGCAAATACCGCACCGACTTCTGGAACGGCAAACCGGTTAAAACCAAGCTATACGACCTCTGTAACGAACTCGGTAACCTGGGTGCCTGGGTCCGTCTGCACTACGTTTACCCTTACCCCAACGTGGACGACGTATTACCACTCATGGTCGAAGGCAAAATCCTGCCATACCTGGATATTCCCTTCCAGCACGCCAGCCCACGTATTCTGAAGCTGATGAAACGTCCGGCCCACGCCGAAAACACTCTGGAACGAATCAAAAAATGGCGTGAGATGGTGCCAGAACTGGTGATCCGCTCCACCTTCGTGGTGGGCTTCCCTGGCGAAACCGAAGAAGATTTCCAGATGCTGATCGACTGGCTCGAAGAAGCCGAACTCGATCGCGTCGGCTGTTTCAAATACAGCCCGGTCGACGGCGCCAAAGCCAACGACCTGCCAGACCACGTTGCACCCGAGATTCAGCAACAACGCTACGACCGCTTTATGCAAACCCAGCAAACCATCAGCACGCGCAAACTGTCCCGCAAAATAGGCCAGCGTATGGCGGTGATTATTGACGAAATCGACGACGAAGGCGCTGTTGGCCGCACCATGGGCGACGCACCCAACATCGACGGCATGGTGTACCTGAACGAATTCCACGAATGCGCACCGGGCGACATCATCGAAGTAGAAATTGAGCACGCCGATGAATACGACCTGTGGGCATCGCCAGTCATGGAAGCTCCGCAAAGTCAGCTCGACGACGAATAAGCCCGCCGGGAGTGTGGTCGCTGGCCCGCTCCCTTCTTCCGTCCCCCCGAAAATTCCGCACAGCTGCAGCAAACAAAACGACCGAGTCATCCAGCATTGTTGTTTTCGACACAAAATCCGGTCAGCTACCACACATTTTAACCACGGTGGACGCCAACCATTCGGCCCGGTGCCCAACCACCGCCTGAATCCAGGCCGCCTGACATCAGACTTCAAGCCCAAACAATCGCGGTAGCCGGTTATTAGCCGGTCTGGTTTTAATTTTGCAATGGTCATCTCATCGAAGCGTTTAGCAAAGGCATCATGATATGAATCAAGTAGGCATCTTTTTTGGCACCGACACTGGCACCACCCGTCTGATCGGGAAAAAACTGGCCAAACTGCTCGGCGACGACATCGCCTCAAAACCATTAAACATCAACCGGGCGACACTCGACGATCTGATGCAATACCCGGCGTTGATTATCGGCACAGCGACCTATGGCGAAGGCCAGCTGCCAGGAACAGAAACCAATATCCGCAGCGGCAGCTGGCTGGATTTTCTGCCACAGCTGGAAGGGGCCGATTTCACCGGCAAAACCGTCGCCATTTATGGGCTGGGCAATCAGGTAAAATACGGTGAGCGTTACTGCGACGCCATGTTCGAGCTATACAGCCTGTTTAAAGGACTCGGCGCTACAATCATCGGCAGCTGGGATACCGAAGGCTATATCTACTCGCAATCCCGAGCTGTGATCGATAACCGCTTTGTCGGCCTCGCGCTGGATAATAAAAACCAGGGAGTGGAAACAGAAAAACGCATGGCTGGCTGGATTGAGCAGATCAAACCAGAACTCCTGGCGGCATTAGCACAAACAGAAGCTGTCGCTTAAACAGCGATCCTTTCAGACAGGCCTTTAATAAGCTCCGCCCCTGGGAGTGCCAGCTGCCATGCTGGCCCGGCCTCGAATATTAATCACAACCCTG
>TARA_R110000868_G_scaffold39196_5_pt1 | contig 12770 bp, 15 predicted proteins | sample TARA_R110000868 | Tara Oceans TARA_R110000868 (sample SAMEA4397489) | marine metagenome | biome: Polar Biome; feature: [SRF] surface water layer (ENVO:00010504); material: water (ENVO:00002006), including particulate matter (ENVO:01000060) such as... | depth 5 m | reverse complement strand
TGTTGCGGAGGGCATCACCGTCAAGCTCAGGCTGCGTTTGCGCGCCCGTTCTTGCACCTGCCCTCCTCAAAAGTCTTCCGACCTTTTGAGGATTCTTAGATGAAATTGTCCCGTCTTGCCCTGGCTGTGGCGCTTACGCCCGGCCTTACCTCTGCTGCCACTGATGCCAGCAGGTATGAATTGCCGCCGCTGGTGATCACCCGCGCCACTCCGCTAAAAGCACCTGCACCGGCCAGTGTTAAGGTCATCGATCGCAAACAAATCGAAGAAACTGCTGCGTCATCACTTCTTGATGTGCTGCGCGCCCAAGCTGGCGTACAGATACGCGACACCATCGGCGACGGCAACCGAGCCGCTCTAAGTTTGCGCGGCTTTGGTGAGAACGCGGCGAACAACACATTGGTGCTGGTTGATGGGCGTCGCCTCAACCAACCATCTCAGGCGGCGCCAGACTTTAACAGCGTGCCACTGGCCAATATTGAGCGCATCGAGATCATTCGCGGTGCGGGCACTGTGCTCTATGGCGACCAGGCCGTCGGCGGGGTGATCAACATCATCACCCGCACCCCATTAAGCAACGAAGCCTATATCGAAAGTAGCATCGGCAGTCACGATCTCGAAGCGTACCGTGGCCACATCAGCCAGCAGCTGGGTGCCGGCTTCTCGGTGTATGCCAGCGGCGAAACCCGCAACACCGACAACTACCGCGACCACAACAACGCCAACTACAGCAATGCCTTCGCCCGCCTACGCTATGACCATGACAACGGCCATGCCTTGTACGAATACCAGACAGTGGATGATGAACTGCTGTTTCCGAACAGCCTGGATCTTGCCCAACGTCGCGCGGATCGTAAGCAAAGCACCTCTCAAAGCTGGAATGACAGCAAAACCCAGGTTCACCGCTTTGCTCTTGAACAACAGCTAAGCGATATCTGGTCCACTAATCTCGACTACAGCGACAGTGATCAAGACGGTGTGGGGAGTTTTGGCCCAGGCTCGGAGTTCGTTCAAGGCACACGCATCGAGACATTCAGCCCACGCCTGACGGCACGCTTTGAATCACCCCTGGGTTATGCCGAGTGGTTGCTTGGTCATGACCACATCACCAGTAACTACGAATATAAGGCCAGCTGGGGCAATACCGTCGCGCAACAGACACAACGCGACTGGTATACCCAACTCAGCCAGAACCTCGGCCATGATCTGACGCTGACCTTGGGTTATCGCAACAGCGAAGCCGACGACAACAACAAATCTAAACAACTCAAGCATCGCGATAGCGAAGACAGCACCAGCATCGGCTTGAGCTGGCAAGCCAACCAACAGACGCGCCTGTTTATCAAGCGAGAGGATGTATTGCGCTGGGCCAACGTTAACGACAATGCCTCTACCTTGCCCGATGTCGTCTTTCTTAAGCCACAAACCGGTGAGTCGTGGGAAAGCGGTATCGAGTGGCAGGATGGCGTACAGCGCTACCAAGCGACGTTCTATCGAATGGATCTAAAAAATGAGCTGATATACGACTCAATAATTGCAAACCCCAAAAGCTTTTTTGGCGGTCGCGGCGCGAACATAAATCTTGAGAAAACCCGCCGCGACGGACTGCTATTGGAAGCAGAGCGTCAACTAAGTGAACGTTTGAGCATCGGCGGCCAATACAGCTTTACCGATGCTAACTACCGCGCCGGCAGTTTCAAAGGTAACGACGTGCCCTGGGTTGCTCCGCATAGCGCCAGCACTCACCTGAGCTATGAAATCCTGCCAGGTCTGAAAAGCTATGTGGAAGCGGTGTATACCGGGAATCGCTACTACTCCGGTGATGATGCCAACAGCCAGCAAAAAGCAGGTAGTTACACCCTTCTCAACGCAGCGCTCAGCTACGACTACAAGCAGTTCAGCAGCAAGCTGCGGGTTAATAACCTCACCGGTAAGCAATATGATGCCTTTGGCTCAATCAGCAGCCGCTACTCGGCTCCTGAAGAACAGGTACAACTAAGCGCTGGCTATCGCTTCTAAACATGCAGCACCTACAAGAAGGCCGCACATTTGCGCGGCCTTCTTGATTTAACGACTCAATCGGCCTCAGCCAACTGGTCACACAATTTTTCCAGCGCACCCAGCATCTGAAAACTCGGTCGCTCCAGGCCATCATCAGGCACCAGCCACAGCTGCTCACGCTCAACCGCTGCCACACCCGGCCAGATACGCCAGGCATCTAGTTGCCCCTGGGTACTGGTCAAAATAACCTCGGGGTTACGCGCAAGCACCGCTTCCACGCTGACCTGCGGGGCCGGCAAGGTCAGTTCGGCAAAGATATTCTCGGCGCCGCAAACACGCAGAGCGTCGCTGATGATCTGCTGGCCGCCGAGGGTGTACAGCGGCACATCCCAGACTTGATAGAACACCTGCAACGGCTGTTCACGCTGGTAGCGCTGGCTCAGGCGTTGCAGGCCCTTATTGAATTGCTGCCGCAAGCGCTTGCCTTGCTCGGCACGCCCAATACGTGAGCCGATCTCGGCAAACTGTACGGCCAGATCAGCCAGCTTGCGCGGTTCGACAAGCATTATAGGAATACCAAGACGTTGCAGTTGCTGGCGCTGTGCGCTGCTGATGCTGTCCGGCCATAGCAACACGAGATCAGGCTGCAGGCTGAGCAGACTTTCCAACTCAAGCTGGCCAAAATTGCCAACCGAAGGCAGATGTTCCACGGCCACTGGACGCTCACCGGCATCAAGTAGACCGACCAGCAGATCGCCAGCCTCTAGCTCCAGCATAATTTCGGTGAGGGACGGCGCCAGAGTCACCACGCGCTCGGCAGCTGCGGCCGGCCAAATCAGCAGCGCCAACAGGCCCACAACAAGCGCACGCATTAACCGAGCTGGCGAGGGATGCGGTAGAGGTAGAGCATGACGATGCTGGAAATCGCCAGGAGAACAAGCGGAATCGCTTCCAGGCCTGCAAACAGCGCAACAGCAGCCATCCAGGCCGGCAGGGAGGCACCGAGAAACCCAAGGCGGCGCACCCGCGCCAGCACAAGCCAGGCGTCATGTTCAGCCGGAGTATCTAGGGCTTTTTCAGTGGCCACCAGAGCGCGTTTGTAGCCACTGAACAGCGGCAGGCTGACAAACATTGAGGCCAGGCCCGCGATAAACAGCGGCATGGTCAACAAGCCCGTCTGCTGGCCCTCACCAAACAACAGGTTGAGCACAAACAGCGGCAACAGCGCCACGGCCAGCTGCCGCCACCATTCCAGCGCTAGGCGCCGACGCACTTCGCTGCGTTTCACAGGTTTTCCTCAACCTCACCCTGGTGCAGGCTTCCGAGCATATGCCCGAGCTTACCGGCCTTGGTCGCGAGGTACTTTTTGTTGTGCGGGTTGTGGTCGATCTGCAGCGGCACTCGGGTCGCTACATTGATACCCATATCGCCCAGCGCTTTGACCTTACGCGGGTTATTGGTCATCAATTTGAGCTGGCTGACACCCAGGTGATCGAGCATCGGCAGGCAGATCGCGTAGTCACGCTGATCGGCGCCGAAGCCCAGGCGTTCGTTGGCTTCTACCGTATCGGCACCGCCGTCCTGCAACTCATAGGCGCGGATCTTGTTGAGTAGACCGATGCCACGGCCTTCCTGACGTAGATAGAGCAGAACGCCGCGGCCTTCATTAGCAATCGCGCGCAGCGCTGCTTCGAGCTGAAAACCACAATCGCAGCGCAGGCTGAACAAGGCATCGCCGGTCAGGCACTCGGAGTGCAAACGGCCCAGCACGGGAGCGCCGTCGGCTATTTCACCAAAGGTTAGGGCAACGTGTTCCTTGCCGGTGGCCTCTTCGAGGAAGCCATGCATAGTGAATAGGCCAAAGGGCGTAGGCAACTGGGAGGCGGCGACAAACACGACGGACACCGGATGCTCCTAAAGGAAATGGGCAGGAATAATAAGGGTTGCATTGTAACAGCAGGCCCCAGCAGCCGGTCAGCCTGAATTACTGATGATAAGGATCGAGCGGCCTAGAATTTGTTTCCGATCTTGCGAGCTAGAGTCATGCAATACCGATGGCGGCTCCGCAAGAACGGGCGAGGGCGGACTGGGCTCGCACTCGAGTGTACTGCTGTAAATGAGCGATCTGCGCCTGTTTTTAACGCCGCAGGGCCGACGTGCAACAGACCGTAAACAGGCTCTTAGTACTTGGACTCCAGCACCAGCACATCCTGCTCAACCTTCCAGCCGGCTCGGCTGAGGAAGCTCATACCGAGCAAGGCTTCGCGCGGCGAGCTACCTTCTAGCACCACGGCGTCGACCCCCAGCACCTCCAGTTCGCCGATCTTGACCCGGTCCAGCGTCACGCGCCAACCACGAGCGGTGCCGCTGGCGGTGCTGACCTGCAAGGGCGACCCGACAACCCGGTAATCGATGCCAAGGCGGCGCGCATGCTCATCGTTTAACGCCACCGAGGTGGCGCCGGTATCCACCAGAAACTGGATGGACTGACTATTGACTGAACCCGCTACCCAGTAATGCCCACCAATACCTTTGGCAACGCTGAGTTGCTTTTTCTGCGCCTCGGCAAAGCCATCGCTGTACTCACGGCTCAAGCTGTAGCTGCGCTCCACACCGTCGACACGCAAGACTGCGCCACGGCTATCAGCACTGATCACCTGCACACCACGCGGGCCAACCTGCCCCACTTTGACCAATTTACGCTGGCCCTCAACATTCAGCACCGCTGCACCTGGGAACAGACCCACGACCCTCACTTGAGTGGCAGCCATAGCCCACCAGCTCAACAGCAAAGAGACGCTTAACAGGATTAGTTTCAGGGCATGCATGGACTGTCTCGCACAGGTTAGTCAAATGGATACGGTTGCTGCCAGCGCTGGAAAATCGGCCGCAAACTACCATCCGCTATCAGCTTTTCCATACGCGTGTCGTACAGCTCGGCGAGGATATGACCGCGCGGAGTTTCGGCAAAGCCTAGGTAGATCGGCAGCTTGATCAGCGGGGTGACGCGGTATCGAGCAGGCTGGTTCGCCGCGCGCAATAAATCCTCGACCTCGGTCAGGGCGTCCAGATAGTAATCCGCGCGCCCTACTTCTAGCATATCGAGGACGCCGTCACGCCGCAGCACTTCGCGGTACTGCTGCAAATTTGGCAAATAATGCTGGTATTCATAACCGCGCATCCACGCCAGGCGGAACTCGCCGAGTGAGCCAAGAGTAGGAACAGGTTTATCCAACAAGCTAAGCGCGACAATTTGGTCGATGTCGTAGTGCCGGCGTGGATAGAAAACGCCCCGTGCCACTTCATTGAGGTAGGAGCCAGCCCAGGCATCAGCAGCACCGCGCTGCACCAAACCAATCGAACGCGTGTAAGGCACGCTCTGAATGCTTATCTGCACGCCGACCGGCTCATAGACTGCGCGAAAAATATCCCAGGCCAAGCCGCTACCGTCAGCATGGGTATAGCCTTCCCAAGCCTCGCTAGCGATGCGAATTTGAGTGGGCGATGCAGCACAAACCAACGCACTGGCAACGCTCATTAGCACACACAGCAACCACCGAGAACAGCGGCCCATTAGCGACTCCTTTCTGATTACCAACCCAGCGTGGCGGACAGTCCGTTAGCCCAACCCCAGACGATCAGTTGAAGTGCCATCCAGGCGAACACTCCCGCAAGCACATCATCAAGCATGATGCCGACACCACCATGCACGTGCCGATCGATCCAGCGAATCGGCCAAGGCTTGAGGATGTCGAACACACGGAACAATAGAAAGCCTAACAGTAGCCAGCCCCAACCTTCTGGTACTAACCAGAGGGTTATCCACATGCCGACCATTTCGTCCCAGACGATGCCTTCATGGTCATGCACGCGCAGATCGTCGGCCACCTTGCCGCACAGCCAGAAGCCAAACAGCATGGTGATGCCGAGCATCAGCCAGTAGCCCCAATCCGGCAACAACTGAAACAAAGGGATAAACGGCAGTGCCACCAGCGAGCCCCAGGTACCCGGGGCTTTCGGCAAGGTGCCGGAGCCAAAACCGAAGGCCAGAAAGTGCCAGGGATTACGCCATACCGAAGGCGGTACGAACTCAGCGGGAACTTGGTTGGGATGATCAGTCACGGGCACTTCCAAAATGTTGATAGCCGCTATGGGGCTGCTGAACGGGCTGACCCTGCACGTTCAGCAGGGTAACGCCCTGACCGACCGCAACCCGGCCAATTACCTGCACCGGCAATCCGGCCTGCTGTAACTCAGGTAAATAGTGCGCCGGCAAGGTAAAGGCCAAGCGGTAATCGTCGCCGCCACTCAATCCGCACTGACGCGCCGCCGACTCCCCAGCAAAGGCTAGTAAGGCTGCGGACATTGGCACCTGCGCCTGCTCGATAATTAACGCCACGCCAGAGGCCGCCGCAATATGCCCACAATCCGCCAGCAGGCCATCGGAGATATCCAGGGCTGCGCTGGCCTTGCCGCGCAGAGCCTGGCCCAATTCAAGCTGCGGCATGGGTGACCAGTAACGCGCCAGTAGCGCATCGGCCACTGCAGGCTCAGCTTGCTGCTGGCCCAGCACCAGCGGCAAAGCGCCGGCGGCATCGCCCAGGTCACCGCCGACACAGAGCAGATCACCGACCTGCGCCCCCTTGCGGGTAAGCGCCATACCTGTCGGCACGCGGCCGAAAACAGTCAAGGTGAGGCTCAAGGGACCGCGAGTGGTGTCGCCGCCAATCAGACGAATCATGCAGCGCTGCGCCATCTGATCCAAACCACGGGCAAAAGCCTGCAGCCAGTCTGGATGTGCGCTGGGCAAGGTTAAGGCCAGAGTAAAGCCAATAGGCGTCGCGCCCATCGCGGCTAAATCACTGATCGAGACACCCAGCGCACGCTGGCCGAGCAGATAAGGATCAGGTGATGGAGGAAAGTGCACCCCGCTAACCAGGGTGTCAGTGGAGATTGCCAGCTGCTCACCAGCCGGCAATTCCAACAGGGCACAGTCGTCGCCGATACCCAATGCCACGCCTTCGCCAGCCTGCGCACAGGACGCAGCGGCGAAGTAATGACGGATCAGCTCAAACTCACCCAAGGCAGGCAAGCCCGATCAACGTCTGTTAGCGCGAACTTCGTCCGCACGCAGGCGCGGAGCCAGCTTATCCAGCACGCCGTTGACGAACTTATGTCCGTCGGTTGCGCCAAACACCTTAGCCAGCTCGATGCCTTCGTTGATCACCACACGATAGGGAATATCGATGCGATTCTTCAATTCGTAAGTCGACAGACGCAGGATGGACAGCTCGACCGGGTCGATTTCATCCAGCGGACGATCCAGCAGGGACTCAAAGGCACCGTCTATCTCGCTCTTCTGCCGCGGCACGCCGTGCAGAATCTCGTGGAAGTAAGCACCGTCAACTGCCGTGAAATCGTTATCAACGCGGAACTGCGCTTCGATCTCGTTCAGCTGCTGACCCGCCATGTGCCAGGAGTACAGTGCCTGCATGGCCAAGGTGCGCGCCTGACGGCGCGCGAGGGTTTTAGTACTGGGGCCTTTTTTCGGCGCTTGTGGCGACTGCCCGTTACCGTCGGTCTGGCTCACTTGGCCTCCAACTGCGCCAGCAGGCTGACCATTTCCAGGGCAGACAATGCAGCTTCTGCACCCTTGTTGCCGGCCTTGGTGCCGGAACGCTCAATGGCTTGCTCAATGGAGTCGACGGTCAGTACGCCGAAGGCAACTGGCACGCCGAACTCCATAGATACCTGGGCCAGGCCCTTGGTGCATTCGCCCGCTACGTATTCAAAGTGCGGGGTACCGCCACGGATGACGGCGCCGAGGGCGATGATCGCGTCGAAATCGCCACGCTGAGCGACTTTTTGTGCGACCAGTGGAATTTCGAAGGCACCCGGCGCGCGGATGATGGTGATGTCGTCTTCCTTCACACCATGGCGTACCAAGGCGTCAACTGCGCCGCTTACCAGGCTTTCGACAACGAAGCTGTTAAAGCGGCCGACGACCAGGGCGAACTTGCCTTGCGGGGCGATGAAAGTACCTTCGATGGTCTTCAGGGTCATGGAACAATTCTCATATAGCGTTAAAGAGCCGGTGGCAAAAAATGACGGCCCACCGGTAGAGCGCGTAACGAGCACGGGACAAACCAGTTGAAAACAGGCGAGTTGGCGGCGCTTACTGACGTAAATGAGCAAGCCGAACCTGTTTTCAACCCAGTATGTCCAAGCGCAGCAGCGCGGCGGTCTTACTCAGCGGGCAGGTATTCTACAACTTCCAGGTCAAAGCCGGATATCGCATTGAACTTCATCGGTGAACTCATCAGGCGCATCTTGCGCACGCCGAGGTCACGCAGAATCTGCGAGCCCGCACCGACGGTGCTGTAGGTGGTCGGGTTGGCAACTTTCGCCTCACCGCCCAGCTGGCGCTCCAAATGCGCGAGCAGGTCCGGGCCGGTCAGCGGATTACCCAACAGCAGCACTACGCCGCTGCCATCCTTGGCGACTTCGGCCATGGCAGCACGCAGGCTCCAACGCCCTGGCTGGTTAACCATAAACAGGTCACGCAGCGGATCCATGTTGTGCACGCGCACCAGCGTTGGCTCTTCAGCGCAGATTTCGCCGAGGGTCAACGCCATGTGTACGTCGTTCTCCACCGAGTCGCTGTAGGTCACCAGGTTGAACTGACCCAACTCGCTGTCGAGCACCTGCTCGCTAACACGCTCAACCGTGCGTTCATGCATCAAACGGTAGTGAATCAGGTCAGCGATGGTGCCGATTTTGATGCCGTGGTGCTTGGCGAACTCTTCAAGCTCAGGGCGACGCGACATAGTGCCGTCGTCGTTCATGATCTCGCAGATCACCCCGCTCGGCTCAAAACCGCCCATCCGCGCTAGGTCGCAAGCCGCCTCGGTATGCCCGGCACGCGCCAGCACGCCGCCGGCTTGCGCCATCAGCGGGAAGATATGACCGGGGCTGACAATGTCGTCGGCCTGGGCATTCTTCGCCGCAGCAGCTTGTACGGTACAGGCGCGATCAGCGGCTGAAATACCGGTGGTCACACCCACAGCAGCTTCGATGGAGACGGTAAACTTGGTGCCAAAACCGGAACCGTTACGCGGCGCCATCAGCGGCAGCTTGAGGGTTTCGCAGCGCTCGCGGGTCATTGGCATGCAGATCAGGCCACGAGCGAAGCGCGCCATAAAGTTGATGTGCTCGGCGGTGACGCACTCGGAGGCGATGATCAGGTCGCCTTCGTTCTCGCGGTCTTCATCATCCATAAGGATGACCATCTTGCCGGCACGGATGTCTTCGACCAGTTCTTCAATACTGTTAAGAGCCATACGAGCGATTCCTTATTTGTTCAGGTAGCCGTGTTCGGCGAGAAAACTTGCGGTCATGCCCGAGGCAGCGGGCTCGGCAGCCTTGTCACCGAGCAACAGACGCTCCAGGTAACGGGCCAGCAGGTCCACTTCGAGATTGACCTGACGGCCAGGGCGGTAGTCAATCATGATGGTCTCGGCCAAGGTATGCGGCACGATAGTCAGCTCGAACTCAGCACCGTTGACCGAGTTAACCGTCAGGCTGGTGCCATCGACGGTGATCGAGCCTTTGTGGGCGATGTACTTGGCCAACTCACGCGGGGCGCGGATGGTGAACTGCCAAGCACGGGCATTTTCCGCCATCGAGACGATCTCGCCGACGCCGTCAATATGCCCGCTGACCAGGTGGCCACCTAGACGGCTGGTGGGTGTCAGGGCCTTTTCCAGGTTGACCTTACTGCCAGCCTTGAAATCGATAAACGCGGTACGCGCCAAGGTCTCACGGCTGACATCAGCCCAGAAACCATCGCCCGGCAGTTCAACCGCCGTCAGGCACACGCCGTTTACCGCAATACTGTCACCCAGTTTGACGTCGCCCAGATCGAGCTTGCCGGTTTCCACATACACCCGCACATCGCCACCCTTAGGCGTTAGCGCACGGATACTGCCAATGGCTTCGATTATGCCGGTAAACATGCCACCCCCTGTTTAGCGCCCACGGCACAGCACTGGCGGAGAACGCCAGATACGCGCGGCACGAAATAAAAATCAGACATCTAGACCAACTCCTGTTTTATAAAAAAACAGGGCGTGTTTGATCGATAGGGATTTCAAGACACGCCTGAACGCGCCTTCTTGAGGCAATCCCGCTCTCTCTTTATCCGGACTTTAACCGTCGGCCCCGGAATCACACCGGGTCTGCTGACCTTGTCCTGGGGCTTACACCGCCTTGGACAAGCGCTCGCGGGCTAGACACTTTGCGCGTCATTACCGCCGGTGGGGAATTACACCCCGCCCTGAGAACGTTACGACCACCTGCGTAGCCGAGACGCGTTTTACCATAAATAGCCGCTGCTCTGCATCGGCAACCGACAGTCTGAATGACCTGCCATGGCGAACTGGCAGCCGATCACTCTGCCGGCTGCGGCACGGCGATAATGCGCCAGTCATCTCCAATCGCGCGCATTTCGACAATTTTCAGCGCCGGCGCATCGGCCATCCGCGCTAACGGCAGGTCAAGCAGCGGCCGCGCACTGGAGCCGAGCAGTTTGGGCGCGACGAACAGCTGGTACTCATCCACCAGCCCCAAGCGGGCAAACGCCCCGGCCAGACGCGGACCGGCTTCAACCAACACCTCATTAGCACCCCGTGCGGCCAGCTCAACCAGTAGTTTGCGCAGGTCAACATGCCCGTTACTGCCCGGCACGGCCAATAGTTCGTGTCCATCGTCGAGATAGCGATCACGGGCAGACGCCGCCGCACAGGTCGCCACCATCGCCGCACCGACCTGGAAAAACGGCACACTCAAGGGTACCCGCAGACGCCCATCAACCAGTACCCGCAGCGGTGGCCGCGCCTGCGCCAAGGCGGTCAGTTCGGCGCCCAGGCCCAACTCATCGGGGCGCACGGTCAAGCGAGCATCATCAGCCAGCACCGTATCGGCACCGGTGAGTACCACGCTGGAGCGGGCGCGCAGGCGCTGTACCGCCGCCCTCGCTGCAGGGCCGGTAATCCACTGGCTCTCGCCGCTGGCCATGGCCGTCCGTCCGTCCAGACTCATCGCCAGCTTGACCCGTACAAATGGTAGGCCCTTCTCCATACGCTTGATAAAACCGGCATTCAATGCACGCGCCTCTGCCTCGAGCACACCGCTTTGCACCGCGATACCGGCATGCATCAAACGCAGCAGCCCATTACCACCGACCTGTGGATTGGGGTCCTGCATGGCTGCGACGACGCGGGCAATACCGGCGTTGACCAATGCATCGGCACAGGGCGGCGTGCGCCCGTGATGGCTGCAGGGCTCAAGGGTGACGTAGGCCGTCGCGCCAAGGGCTTGATCGCCGGCCTGACGTAGCGCATTCACCTCGGCATGGGGCTCACCGGCACGGGCATGCCAGCCTTCACCGACGATGCGCCCATCCTGGACGATTACACAGCCAACACGGGGATTGGGGTGAGTGGAGTACAGGCCTTTACGGGCCAGTTCCAGTGCACGGGCCATAAAGGCGTGATCGGAATTCATCATCAACCTTTGATGGGCTCGCGGGATAGACGGTCGATTTCCTCGCGGAACTCGTTGAGGTCTTGAAAACGTTTGTACACCGAGGCGAAGCGGATATAGGCCACTTCATCGAGCTTCTGCAGCTCGCCCATCACCAGCTCACCGAGCACCAGCGACTTGATCTCACGCTCACCGGTGGCACGCAGCTTGTGTTTGATATGGGCGATGGCCGCTTCTAGACGCTCGATACTGACGGGGCGCTTTTCCAGCGCGCGCTGCATGCCGGCACGCAGCTTGTCTTCATCGAACGGCTGACGGCTGCCGTCCTGTTTAATCAGACGCGGCATCACCAGCTCGGCGGTTTCAAAGGTAGTAAAGCGCTCTTCACAGGCCACGCATTCACGCCGACGACGTACCTGCCCGCCCTCGGCAACCAGCCGTGAGTCGATCACCTTGGTGTCATTGGCAGCGCAAAAAGGGCAGTGCATAAATAAAGCCAGCCTTAGAACGAAAGCACCATGGTAGCGCATCCCTCTGGCAAGACAAACCAAGGGCTTTGCGGTATACAGGCGCCCACCCAAACCAGCGGAGTTGATGCCCTCGATGAAAAACCGTACGCCGCTGCAATCGCTGATCTCATTGAGCCTGGTAGCGCTCCTGGCGGCCTGCACCCGCGATGGTCCACCCGCCACGACGACCACACCGCCTCAAGCCCAGGCAGCAAAAGCGCCGCTACCCGCCTATCAGCGCGAGCTGAGTGGCAGCCTGCTGAATGTGCCAAGCGGCGCAGATGTCGAGCTCGCCCTGCTCGCGATTGATCAGCGCGGCAACCCACAAGCCCTCCTGGGCAATATCCAGCTGCGCGGTACCGGCAAGCCGCTGGCGTTTCGCCTGCCATTCAACCCAGACACCTTCAGCAAGCACTCGCGCATCGAGTTGCATGGCCGCGCCAATCACGCCGGCCGGCTGATTCTGCGCTTGCCCGCGCAGCCGATTGCCGGCGGCGACACCCAGGCCCTCGGTGAATTGCGCCTGGTGCCCGCACCATGAGAGCGCCCACCGCCTTACAGGCCGCTCTCAGCGAACTGCTCGGTGACGCCCAGCTCAGCGCGGAAACTCTGCCCGGCACGGACCTCAAACTCTGGCTGATCGATGCGGAAAATATGAACCGCGCCTTCAGCCCCGAAGAAACCCGGCGCATCCTCGAAGAGCCGCCCTACTGGTGT
>TARA_R110000868_G_scaffold140233_10_pt1 | contig 12771 bp, 11 predicted proteins | sample TARA_R110000868 | Tara Oceans TARA_R110000868 (sample SAMEA4397489) | marine metagenome | biome: Polar Biome; feature: [SRF] surface water layer (ENVO:00010504); material: water (ENVO:00002006), including particulate matter (ENVO:01000060) such as... | depth 5 m | reverse complement strand
TCTACTTTAAACGAAAATTATGAGCCATTAAATTTGAGAAATATAGGCGGAAGTTTAAAAAAAATATTTATTGATAGTTTTGCTGAAGCATTTAAAATTAAGGCGTTTAGAAAATTATGTGCTGCTACGTTTTTAGTTTTTAATGCATTTAATACTGTTGCAGCACTTACCTTTTTTGTTATTGTATACAAACTGTTTAATGGAGATGCTGCCGCTAGTGGTATTTGGGTTTCGTTATTTGGATGTTTGGGCGCATTGGGTACTACCTTTATAGTAATACCAATTGTCACTTGGATGTCTAAGGTTATGGGAAAGAAAAAAGCGTTTTTGGTATCCCAAGGCATTTCGGTTGTAGGATACATTATGCTATGGTTTCTATTTGTTCCAGGTAAACCAGGGTTGTATATTATTGCGCTACCATTCTTTTCTTTTGGCATAGGGAGCTTATTCACCATAATGATGTCAATGACGGCTGATGTAATCGATATAGATGAGTTAAACTCTGGGTTGCGTAGAGAAGGTATATTCGGTGCTATTTATTGGTGGATGGTTAAAGTTGGTTTTGCAATTGCGGGAGCATTAAGTGGTGTTATTATTGCTATTGTTGGATTTAACCCAGAGCTTACTACTATAGAACAACAATCAGCCGTTGATGGGCTTCATGCGTTCTTTTGTTTTTTTCCTATGGCAGGCACGCTTCTTGCCATGTATGTGATGCGAAATTATGATGTTACCGAAGAACGAGCCAATGAAATTAGGGCAGAATTAAATAAAAGAAAAAATTTAACAAAGAAATTATAGAATAAATGTCGTACAGATCAGATAAAATCATGTCATTATCGGGTTTAAATCTTGATAATAAAACACCAAAAGGGTTACGAAATATTTTTAAAAGAGTATTAAAAAACGGTATGCACGGTTTGTGTTTTAGTCCTTATGAAGAAGGGCAAGAACCTGGTGAGCAAATGACTGAAAAGCAGATAAGACGACGCATGAAAATTATAAAACCATATACCAAATGGATTCGTTCTTTCTCTTGTACAGATGGTAATGAGTTAATACCTGTTATAGCTAAGGAATATGGGATTAAAACTTTAGTTGGTGCTTGGTTAGGTGATGATGATGAAATTAACAAAAAGGAAATTGCTGGACTTATAAAACTAGCAAAAGAAGGGTATGTTGATATTGCTGCAGTTGGCAATGAAGTGATGTACAGGAAAGATTTAACCGAAGATGAACTTTTGGCGTTTATGTACGAGGTAAAACAAGCTATCCCAGATATCCCAATGGGCTATGTGGATGCTTATTATGAATTTTCGCATAGGCCTAGAATAACTGAAGCTTGTGATGTTATTTTAGCAAACTGCTATCCGTATTGGGAAGGTTGCAGTCAAGAATATGCATTGGTATATATGAGAGATATGTATAATCAAGCCAAAGATGCTGGAAACGGCAAAAAAGTAATTATTACAGAAACAGGATGGCCTTCTTTTGGTGCAGGACTTCAAGGCGCTATTCCATCACATGACAATGCTATTAAGTATTTTATAAATTCTCAGGTTTGGTCTGCTGCAGATGATATTGACATGTTTTATTTCTCTTCTTTTGATGAATCATGGAAGGTTGGAGCAGAAGGCGATGTAGGAGCGTATTGGGGCTTGTGGGATAAAGAGGAAAATTTAAAGTTTTAAGAGACTTTTATTTAACTCATCTAATATTCAAATGATAAGTTTTAAATCCATGTGAATTTTAATTTGCATGGATTTTTTTCATTTATAAGTCAATACCTAATATTTTTAGTTTTCAGTATTTAATGTCATTATAGTTGTGAAAGTGGGTTTGGAATTAGTCCTAGTACACTGAATATTATTCCACATAAGAATAGGCTACAATACACATTACAACATTACCACAACATTACCACAACATAGCGTATATAGAAAATAGTCAATTAAATTTCAAATTAGTTAAAAACAATCAAAACAACGATAAACAACAAATAACACCGCTCTATTGTCAAAAAATCAAAATTAGGCTATTTTTTTGCTTTGTATGTTTTTTGTTGAGGTGTTCTTTGAGTATTTCGCAAAATTTTATAGGTAAATTTATGAAGATGGAAATATTGTATAATTTTTTAAATACTTATTTCCTTTTTATTAATTAACTTAAATAATTATTATGATGAAAAAAATTACTTTTTTATTAATCCTTTTGACAATGTCTTTTGGATATGCTCAGCCCAATACTGCGGCACCAACCCCACCTGCTAGAGATGCCGGAGATGTAATTTCTATATTTACACAAACTGTTGATGCTGCCACTAAAGTTTACAATGATATTTTAGTATCAAATTTTAACCCTAATTGGGGGTCTAGTTCAGGAAATGTTACAATTGACCCTTTCGGTGGCGATCGTGCATTAACCTATCCTAACTTTGACTATCAAGGAACAGTTATAGGTTCAAATATAAATTTATCTTCAATGACTACCTTAAATGTGGATATTTGGACAAATACAGTCTCACCTAACGTTTATTTGATAAGCGATACAACTGGAGAGAAATTTGTAAATGTACCTGCAGCTGCTAACCAATGGACTACTGTTGCAATTCCTCTTTCAGACTATACAAGTCAAGGACTAAGTATTTCTGATATAAAGGAATTCAAATTTGCAACAGATAGTGGAGTAAGTGGTGTTACTATTTACCTTGATAATTTTTATTTTTCAAGACCAGCTGTAGATCCTACTACGGACGCTACGTTAAGTGATTTACAAGTTGATGGCGCTACAATTTCTGGTTTTGGTCCTGGAACAACTTCATACACTTACTCAGTTGCACCTGGAACAACTGTGGTACCTCAAATTACGACAGCTACAACAACTAATGTTAATGCAAGTAGAGTAATAACTCAAGCAACTGGTATCCCAGGAACTGCAACCGTGGTTGTAACAGCAGAAAATACAACAGATACAGAAACATACACAGTTTCAATTGAAACCGTAGGGCCACCAGCAGCAGCGACAACGCCGCCAAACAGGGCTGCAGCAAATGTTATTTCTGTATATAGTGATGCTTATACAAATGTGGCAGATGATAGTGATTCTCCTGAAACTTTTGGAGGTTCTGTATTTTCAGAAATCGATTTTTCAGGAAATTCTATTATATCAGCAACGACACCAAATTCTGGAGCAGGTTTCCAATATAAATATTTTGGCACCACTCCTCAATACTTAAATTTATCAGCAATGAGTACTGCTCATATTGACTTTTATTTTGAAGGCTCAACAGCTGCTGTAGGGACAATTATGATTTTCATTGTACAATATTCTGACGGAACTAATATTCAAGAGAATTTTGATGTTACTTCTTTGGCTTCAGACACTTGGCACGAGTATGATATTGATTTTGCAGATTTTGATTCTAATGCAGGTAATCCAAGAGACGCAATACGACAAGTTATTGTTCAAACCGCAGGAGCTGGTGGAGCTGATGTTGGTCCATTTTATGTAGATAATATTTATTTCCATAATGGCATTGTTTTAGGAACCGATGATTTCTCAAAAACTTCATTCAACACATACCCGAACCCAACACAAGATAAGTGGACTATAGAAACTCAAAATGTTAGAATTTCTTCAATTACTGTTTATGATGTTTTAGGTAAAAGCGTCATGACTATGGAACCTAAATCTGAAACAGCTGTTATAGATGGTTCTAGCTTAAAATCTGGTTTATATTTTGCTAAAGTTGAAACTGCTGAAGGTGTTAGTAGTGTAAAACTTGTTAAGAAATAAGAAACACTCAATAAAAATACTTAAACAGTATTTAAATTGATATAATAAAAAAAAGGTTTAGCATATTGCTAAACCTTTTTTAATGCTTTAAAAAGCGAAAAATTAAATCCTTTTTCTTCAAGCTTTTTGTGTTTTTGAGTTCGATATAAAAACCTCCATTTTAAAGGTGAAAATTAACAAAATAGTTGGGTTGTAAGCTTGAGCATTGATGAAATGAAAATATTTTTTCATTGAAAGCACCTTGCGGAGCAAATAGAAAGGTCATTAAAATCGACAAACTCTTTGGGTTTTGACTGCGCTCAACCTGATATTAAAACATAAGTAATTGTTTTTCATTAGATTATGTTTATTCTTACGTCGAACTCAGGTTAGAAAATTCGCAAATAAAAGAGGCTGTCTGAAAGACAGCCTCTTTTATACACTTAATTTTAAACCCCTCTCAAATTCCTTGAGGGAAAGAATTGGGAAAAGTTAATTTTAAGTATTTAATATTAAGACCCACACATTAAACAATCATCGCCTTCTCCATCTTTAGCTTGCGCTATAAGTGCTTTCATTTCTTGGGCAGTCATTGGTTCTACTTCTACTTCTGGGGTGCTTTTCTTTGCAAATTTAGCTGCATTTTGAGCAGCTACTTTCATTTTCTTTGCATCTTCTTGTTGTACAGCTACTTCATTAACCTCAACAACTTCTGCTATTGGATCTTCTTGCTTAGTCGTTTTTAACGTAAACTTAATCGCGTCAACAGCACTCTTAGTACGTAAATAATACATCCCTGTTTTTAAGCCGCTTTTCCAAGCATAAAAATGCATTGACGTTAATTTAGCCATAGTTGCACCTTCTAAGAATAAGTTAAGCGATTGCGATTGATCTATAAAATATCCTCGCTGGCGAGACATATCTATAATATCTTTCATGCTTAATTCCCAAACTGTTTTATACAATTCTTTAATTTCTTGAGGTACATCAACATCTTGTACAGAACCATTGGCTCTCATAATATCTTGTTTTAAACTTTCGTTCCACAAGCCTAATTCAACTAAGTCTTCTAATAAATGTTTGTTTACCACAATAAACTCACCAGATAATACACGACGTGTATAAATGTTTGAAGTATACGGTTCAAAACATTCATTATTTCCTAAAATTTGAGACGTTGATGCTGTTGGCATTGGCGCTACTAATAACGAGTTACGAACACCATGTTTTAATACTTGCTTACGTAATTTAGCCCAATCCCAATTACCACTTAATTCTTCATCTTTAATATTCCAGAGGTTGTGTTGAAACTCTCCTTTACTAATAGGAGATCCTTCATAAGATTGATAAGCACCATCGTCTTTAGCTTCTTCCATACTTGCTGTTACAGCAGCGAAGTAAAGCGTTTCAAAAATATCTTGGTTTAACTGTTTAGCGGTATCACTTGTGAAAGGTAAACGTAACTGGATAAATGTATCTGCTAATCCTTGTACGCCTAAACCAATTGGTCTATGCTTCAAATTTGAATATTCTGCTTCAATTACCGGATAGTAATTTCTATCAATAACTCTGTTTAAATTTTTAGTGACACGCTTAGTAATTCGAAACAATTCTTTATGGTCAAATTCTCCGTTTTTAACAAACATTGGTAATGCAATAGATGCTAAATTACATACGGCAACTTCATCTGGAGATGTGTACTCCATAATTTCTGTACATAAATTAGAAGAGCGAATAGTTCCTAAATTTTGCTGATTAGATTTACGGTTAGCCGCATCTTTATACAACATATATGGTGTGCCTGTTTCAATTTGAGATTCTAATATTTTCTCCCAAAGCTCACGAGCTTTTATCGTTTTACGTCCTTTTCCTTCAGCTTCGTATTTTAAGTATAAGGCTTCAAATTCTTCACTATGTGTTTCTGGTAAGCCTGGACATTCATTAGGACACATTAAGGTCCAATGACTATCTTCTTGAACACGTCTCATGAATAAATCTGAAATCCACATCGCATAAAATAAATCACGTGCACGCATTTCTTCTTTTCCGTGGTTCTTTTTTAAATCTAAGAAATCGAAAATATCGGCATGCCAAGTTTCTATATAAATAGCAAAACTCCCTTTACGTTTTCCGCCACCTTGATCTACATAACGTGCGGTATCATTAAATACTTGAAGCATCGGCACAATACCATTACTTGTTCCGTTTGTACCAGCTATATAACTTCCTGTAGCACGAACGTTGTGTATTGCTAATCCAATTCCTCCAGCAGATTGAGAAATTTTAGCGGTTTGTTTTAGTGTATCGTAAATACCTTCAATACTATCATCTTTCATGGTTAAAAGAAAGCATGAAGACATTTGAGGTTTTGGTGTACCCGAATTGAATAATGTTGGTGTAGCGTGTGTGAAATATTTTTTAGACATGAGCTCATAGGTCTCAATAGCAGCCTCTAAATCGTTTAAATGAATACCTATTGAAACACGCATGAGCATGTGTTGCGGGCGTTCAGCAATTTGTCCGTTTAATTTTAAAAGGTACGAGCGTTCTAAAGTTTTAAATCCGAAATAATCATAACCAAAATCACGGTTATAAATTATTGTAGAATCTAAACGTTCTTTGTTTGCCATAATTACCTCATAAACATCATCAGCCAAAAGTGGTGCATCTTTTCCTGTTCTTGGATTTACGTATTTGTGTAAATCTTCCATAACCTCGCTAAAGGTTTTTTTAGTGTTTTTGTGTAAGTTTGAAACGGAAATTCTAGCTGCTAAACGCGCATAATCTGGGTGAGCAGTAGTCATGGTTGCGGCAATTTCAGCTGCAAGATTATCAAGCTCGCTGGTAGTAACGCCGTCGTACAAACCTTCAATTACACGCATTGCTACTTTTAATGGATCAACCAATTCGTTTAATCCGTAACATAATTTACGTACTCTTGCCGTAATTTTGTCGAACATGATTTGCTCTTTTCTTCCGTCTCTTTTTACTACAAACATTGATTTTAAGGGTTTTTAACATTTCTGACACACCTTCAGAAAATGGGTTAGTTATTTATTCAAACTTTATCTTTTTTTCAAAAGATGAAAGCCTGTTGGTTTAATTAATTCAATAAATACTATTTAGTTTAGTATTCCACTATGTGGATATATATTTTTAATTAAAAAGCTTTCTTTAATTAAAAATCAGCATCAAAACTGAATTTATCTTTTTCTTCTTCTTTATTAAGAACTCCTGCTTTTTGATATTCAGACACTCGTTTTTCAAAGAAATTAGTTTTTCCTTGTAACGAAATCATATCCATAAAATCAAAGGGATTGGCTGTATTGTATTCTTTATCGCAACCTAGTTCAAATAATAATCTATCGGTTACAAATTCTAAATACTGAGACATCAAAACAGCATTCATACCAATTAAACTCGCTGGTAATGATTCTGTTATAAATTCACGTTCTATATCTAAAGCATCTACAAGAATCTCTCTAATACGAGATTTTGGCACTTTATTTATTAAATGTTTATTGTGTAAGTGTACTGCAAAATCGCAATGCACACCTTCATCACGAGAAATTAACTCGTTTGAAAATGTTAATCCTGGCATTAATCCTCTTTTCTTTAACCAGAAAATAGAACAAAATGCACCTGAAAAGAAAATACCTTCTACTGCTGCAAATGCAATTAAACGTTCGGCAAAACTTGGTGAATCTATCCATTTAAGTGCCCAATCTGCTTTTTTCTTAATAGCAGGAAAATTATCTAAAGCATTAAATAATAAGCCTTTTTCTTTTTCGTCTTTTACGTAAGTATCAATTAAAAGCGAGTAGGTTTCACTGTGGATATTCTCCATCATGATTTGAAATCCGTAAAAGAATTTTGCCTCACTATATTGCACTTCATTTACAAAGTTTTCTGCTAAATTTTCATTTACAATCCCATCACTGGCAGCAAAAAATGCTAAAATGTGTTTTATAAAATAACGCTCGTCATCATTTAATTTTGTAGCCCAATCTGAAAGATCTTGATGCAAATCAATTTCTTCAGCAGTCCAGAAACTCGCCTCAGATTTTTTATACCATTCCCAAATATCATGATGTTCGATTGGGAATATTACAAAACGATCTTTATTTTCTTGAAGAATAGGCTCTACTGCTACTTGCGACATTTTTTTTGTTTTTTATAAAAGTTGGACGATAATTTCCCGATTTCGCGGACAACAAAGATTGCAAATTATCGGCATTAAATAAAGCCATTGTTATAAACATTGTCAACAAGTTTTTAACAATGGAAAAAACTAATAGAAAAAAAATGATTTTAAAAAAATTATATTTAATTATCTGTATTTCAGTATATTAAAAACAAAATACTGGGGTTTACAGCGGATTACCTGATTATGATTTCAATTTCAAAAAACCCTTATTTTACACAGTATTTTTAAAGTTATTTTTGAAGTTTGTTAGCCACTTTTTCCAACTCCATATACCAATCTTCCCCAAATTTTCTAATTAAGGCTTCTTTTACAAATTTATATACTGGAACGCCTAACTCTTCACCAAGTGTACACGCATCATCGCAAATTTGCCATTTATGATAATTAACAGCAGAAAACTCAGAATATTCTTGAACTCTTATGGGATATAAATGACAAGACACAGGCTTTTTCCAAGTAACCTCGCCTTGGTTATAAGCTTCTTCAATAGCACAAAGTGCTACATTCTTATCATCAAAAATCACGTAAGCACAATCTGCTCCGTTAATTAAAGGGGTTTCCAACTCGCCATCTTCAGTTGTTACAAAAGCACCTTGAGATTCTATAACATCTATCCCTTCTTGTCTCAAAAACGGTTTTACTTTGGGGTATATGGCTTCAAGTATCTTAGCTTCATCTGGTTCAAGTGGCGCACCTGCATCGCCATCAATACAACAAGCTCCTTTACATGCAGATAAATTGCATAAAAAATCTTTCTGTATAACATCCTCAGAAACAATGGTTTTCCCTAATTGGAACATAAATTATTATCTTATATGTGAGCAAAAATAGTTAATCTTTAAATGAAATTAATTAAGATAATAGACTACTTTTGCCGAAAAATTCAAAACACCTATTTTAGATGGCTAGAATTTTTAGATTCTCGCTTTTGCGAAAATCACAAATTAACTAAAAACGCAGTAAACTGCGAGACCTTTTAAAAAATTAAAACTAAAAATAATGCAACTTAATTTTAAAGAAATATTTACAGCTTTTATGGTATTATTTGCCGTAATAGATATTGTTGGTAATATTCCTATTGTTATCGATTTACGCAAAAAAGTGGGGCATATTCAAAGTGAAAAAGCATCAATTATTTCAGGGATAATTATGATTGTATTTCTCTTTCTTGGAAAAAGTATATTAAACCTTATTGGTATTGATGTAAACTCTTTTGCCGTAGCTGGGGCATTTATATTATTTTTTATCGCTTTAGAAATGATTTTGGGCGTAACATTATACAAACAAGAAGAACATACGGCCATGACTGCCTCTATTTTTCCATTGGCATTTCCTCTTATTGCTGGCCCGGGTAGTTTAACAACATTACTCTCTTTACGAGCAGAATTTAGAACAGAAAACATTATTGTTGCTGTTATATTAAATGTTATTATTATTTTTATAGTATTAAAAACTTCTGGTAAAATTGAACGTTTTTTAGGAGCTAACGGCATCAATATTGTTCGTAAAATTTTTGGTGTTATTTTATTAGCTATCGCTGTAAAATTATTTGCTCATAATATAAAAGCACTTTTTGATTTTGCCTAAGCCCATAATGGGCATTTGGCAAACAAAATTTATTTTAAAACAACCAGAATAGTTAATGAAACGATAATAAAATTTAAAACAAATGAAAATATTAACGATCATAATTAGTCTCATCGCCTTAGGGCTTATTGGGTTTAACCTCACACAAGTAAACTATGAAGCGCCTTTTGAAGGCAATAGTATAGTTGCTGTTATTACTATAGTAGCTTCACTTTGTGTGATATTAATGATGCTGATTTTAAGAGTTTCTAAACGTATTGAGCAAAAAGTAAACAAACAAAACTAATATGTTTGATGCTCTAATAATTGGTGGCGGAGCTGCAGGATTATCTTGTGCTTTAGTTTTAGGTTCGGCGGAAAACAAACCTTTTGCTAAAGACAAAAAAATTGCCATTATTACACATCAAAAAACCTCGCATTTACAAACCGCTTTGTTTAATAATGTTTTAGGCCTAAAACCAGGAACTACAGGAACTTCTATTTTAGAAGGTGGCAAAGAACAACTAGCTGCTTTATATCCTCATGTTAAGCAGATAGAAAAGGAAAAAGTTTTAGAAATTATAAAATCTGAAAATGGTTTTCTTGTTAAAACCAATAAAGAAAATTACAGCGCTAAAATTGTTGTAATAGCTGTTGGATACACAAATTTATTTACCATAAAAGGTTTGGGTAATTATATTGAACCACACCCAAAAGCAGCGATTGAAAAAGACCGGATTTGGTTGAAAAACACAGACCATTTAATTGAAGAAAATTTATATGTAGCTGGCACTTTAGCTGGTTGGCGAAGCCAGTTTGCTATCGCATCTGGAAGTGGTGCGCATGTAGCCACTGATATTTTAACACTTTGGAATAGTGGAAAACACACTAAAGTACATGATAAACTTATTTAAAAAACATTAAATTCCTAGAATTCTTTTTATTAGGCTTCTCTTCTCTAATTTAGTATTCTCTATTATAAAATCTATATCTGGATTCTCCAAACCGACTGATTTTAAAATATGTAATAATTCTGTCCTATTTTTATTTTTTATAGCTTTTTCAAACTTTCTTAACTCCCCATTAAGGACTAGTCTTTCATTTAATGTACCTGTTTTATGAGCATTCATTATTTAGATAATTAAAACTATTTCCCATCACTCAACTTTATAACCTCATCAATCATGATATCGCGTTGATTGAAAATTTCTTCAAAAGCGCCATCACCAAAAAGTTGGTCTGCTAGAGTCGCTTTTATGTATTGCTTTACTTCCTCGTGGTAGGCCACAAAGGTTATTTTAGAATCTGTACGTACGTTAAGGTAATCTTGAAATGCAAAAACCAAATCGTTACTAACTTCAAAAGTATCTATAAAATCGCGTTTTGTAATACCATCGTAAAGATGTCTGTCTTTTTCTAATTCTTCAAAAACAAAATAGCCTATAAAACCTCGACGTTGTAAAAAGTTAAGTGTTTCGTTGTGCATACTGTTATCTAAAGGCACAAAAACATCGGGTATAATACCGCCGCCGCCATAAACCACTTTCCCTTTTGGCGTAGTAAACTTTAATGAATCGGCAACTTGTATTTTTTCAGGATCTAGCAACTCACCACTATCTAAACGCTCAAAATACTCATCGTAATAATCTTTATTTCCGTTTTTATAAGGGCGTTGAATGGAGCGACCTGTAGGTGTATAATATCTTGAAACTGTTAAGCGTACTGCACTACCATCGCCTAAATCCATTTCGCGTTGCACGAGTCCTTTTCCGTAAGAGCGTCGACCTAAAATAGTGCCTTTATCATTGTCTTGTAAAGCACCGGCAACAATCTCACTTGCAGATGCTGAATTTTCATCTATAAGCACATAAATTTTACCGTCTTCAAAATCACCTTTGCTTGTAGAATAGCTATTTTCAATATTCCCACGTTTATTTTTTGTGAATAATATGAGCTTATCATCTTCTAAAAACTCATCTACAATTTGTTCTGCAATTCCTAAAAAACCTCCTGGGTTATCACGTAAATCTAAAGCAATTTCAGTGGCACCTAAATCTTGTAGTTTGTCTAAGCCTTTTTTGAATTCTTTATAGGTAGATTCTGCAAAACGATTTACTTTAATATAGCCCAATTTATCGGTTAACATATAAGCAGCATCTACACTTTTAATAGGAATTTTACTGCGTTTTACAGTGATATTAAGAAGCTTGGGTTCACCTTTTCTATAAACTTTAAGTTTTACTTTGGAATTTAAAGCCCCTTTTAGTTTTTTGACTAATTCGCCATCTTGCAAATTAGCTCCAAAAAGCGAATCGCCATTAGCCATAATAATTCTGTCACCGCCTTTTATGCCTGCTTTGGCGCTTGGTCCTCCTTCAATGGGTCTAATTACAGTTATCGTATCTTTATAAGTATAAAAACTAACGCCAATACCTACAAAATCGCCTTTCATTTCTTCGGCTACACGTTCCATGTCTTCTTTAGGAATATATACCGAATGCGGGTCTAAATTATTCAAAATACCATTAACTGTAACGTCTACAATGCTATCGGTATTTACCTCATCAACATAATCGTAATCTATGTAATCTATAAGTCTGTTGAGTTTGTCTTTTTTACTATTTGTAGAAAATAATCGATCTGGCGAATCGCTAAAATTTAACTTTCCGCCAATATAAATACCCGCTGCAATTGCAACACCCAAAACTAAAGGCAAATATTTTTTTTGATACGACATTAGGCTGTTAAATCTTCTATGAGTTCAAGTTTTATTCCTGCTTTTTCTAAAAATTTTAGCCCAGAATCATCTTTATAAGCTTGATTATAAACCACTTTTACCACACCTGCTTGGTGTATTAATTTACTACACTCTTTACAGGGTGACATGGTAATGTAAAGTGTTGCACCTTTGCAAGATTGTGTTGACGACGCTACTTTTAAAATAGCATTGGCTTCGGCATGTAAAACATACCATTTGGTGTAGCCTTCATCATCTTCACAAAAATTTTCAAAACCTGACGGTGTTCCATTATATCCATCAGAAATTATCATTCTATCCTTTACAATAAGCGCCCCTACTTGCCTGCGTTTGCAATACGACAATTTTCCCCATTCTTGAGCTATTCTTAAATAAGCCTTGTCGTACTTAAGCTGTTTATTTTTTGGCATTCATTTATTTTAATTAAGATAATTTCTTTAGGTAAGGTAAAACCTATTAACGAATA
>TARA_R110000868_G_scaffold66247_5_pt1 | contig 12780 bp, 10 predicted proteins | sample TARA_R110000868 | Tara Oceans TARA_R110000868 (sample SAMEA4397489) | marine metagenome | biome: Polar Biome; feature: [SRF] surface water layer (ENVO:00010504); material: water (ENVO:00002006), including particulate matter (ENVO:01000060) such as... | depth 5 m | reverse complement strand
GCAGGCGATTGTCGAAAGCCAGATCAATTTCACCAATGGCCGTGAACCGGTGAAGGTCACCTGGTGGCTGATCAAAGACGCCTCGGGCTCGTACAAGATTTTCGATCTCAACGTGGTCGGTATCTGGCTCGCACAGGAACAGCGTTCGTCTTTCACTTCGGTGATCTCGAACAACAAGGAAGACTTCAACGCCCTGCTGACGCATCTGAAATCGCAGATCAACGCCGCTGGCAACTAACCTCCAGCCGTTAGAATACAAACGAAAACGGCGCGGGAACATTCCCGCGCCGTTTTTGTTTGTCGCCCGCTGCAAGCTCAGCGGCTGAAGCGCTTGTACTTGATGCGATGCGGTACCTCCGCTTCCGCACCCAGACGCTTTTTGCGGTCAGCTTCGTAATCCTGATAATTGCCTTCAAACCATTCGACATGACTGTCGCCTTCGAAGGCCAGAATATGCGTCGCGATGCGATCAAGAAACCAGCGATCATGGCTGATGACAATGGCGCAACCGGCGAAAGCCACCAGCGCATCTTCCAGCGCGCGCAACGTATCCACATCGAGATCGTTTGTCGGTTCGTCGAGGAGCAACAAATTTGCCCCTGACTTGAGCATCTTGGCCAGATGCACACGGTTGCGCTCGCCGCCCGACAGCAGCCCGACTTTTTTCTGCTGGTCGCTGCCCTTGAAATTGAACGCGCCGACATAAGCGCGGCTCGGCATGGTGATCTTGCCAAGTTCGATGATATCCGTGCCGCCAGAAATTTCTTCCCACACCGTCTTTGTCGCCGTCAGATCATCGCGGCTCTGGTCGACATAGCCCATGACAACAGTGTCACCGACTTTGAGAGTGCCCTGATCAGGTGTCTCCAAACCGGTCAGCATACGGAACAGCGTGGTCTTGCCCGCGCCGTTCGGTCCGATGATGCCGACAATGCCGCCCGGCGGCAGTTGGAAGGAGAGATCCTCGATGAGCAAACGATCACCAAACGCCTTATTGAGGCCCGTCGCCTCAACCACGGTGCCTCCGAGACGCGGGCCAGCCGGAATGATGATCTGCGCTTTGCCATCCTGCTGCTTGCCCGCTTCCGACAGCAACTCATCGTATGCATTGACGCGCGCTTTGCTCTTGGCCTGACGCGCCTTGGGGCTCTGACGGATCCATTCAAGCTCACGCGCCAATGTGCGCTGCACAGCTTCTTCTTGACGACCTTCCTGCTCCAGCCGCTTCGACTTCTGCTCAAGCCATGACGAATAATTACCCTCGTAAGGAATGCCCGAGCCACGATCCAGTTCGAGAATCCAGCCGGTCACATTATCGAGGAAATAGCGGTCATGGGTGACGAGAACGACGGTGCCACCGTAGGCCTTCAAATAGCTCTGCAACCAGGCGACAGATTCTGCGTCGAGATGGTTGGTCGGTTCGTCGAGAAGCAGCAAATCGGGTGCCGCGAGCAACAATTGGCAAAGCGCCACACGGCGCTTTTCGCCGCCTGAAAGCGTCGACACATCGGCCGCCCCGTCGGGGCAGCGCAGCGCATCCATCGCCATCTCGACCTGACTGTCGAGGTCCCATAGGTTTTGCGCGTCGATAATGTCCTGAAGCTTGGCCATTTCCTCGGCTGTCTCGTCGGAATAATTCATCGCCACTTCATTGTAGCGATCAACAAGCGCCTTCTTTTCCTTGGCACCTTCCATCACATTGCCGAGCACGTCCTTCGTCGGATCGAGGATCGGTTCCTGCGCAAGATAGCCGATCTTGGCGCCGTCCGCGGCCCATGCTTCGCCGGTGTGATCCTTGTCCACACCCGCCATGATCTTGAGCAATGTCGACTTACCGGCACCGTTGAGACCAACAACGCCGATTTTGACGCCCGGTAAGAATGACAGCCGGATGTCCTTCAGGACCTGTTTGCCGCCCGGATAGGTCTTGGACAGCCGGTCCATGACATAGACATATTGATAGGAGGCCATGCGCCGCTCGCTCTCGAAATCTGTGAATTGCCATTGAATGGTGAGCGCCACTTCTAGCGGATCGGGCATCGCGCGGCAATCTCTACGGCCTTTGTCTTCACGTGTGCCCCGCGCCCCTGCTATGCTGGCCAAAAAGCCGAAGCGGACCAGCCGCCCGGAGACGGCCCTCAGGAGACTACATAATGACGCCCCCCGCCCGCCTCTCCGTCGAGATATTCCGCTCGTTCGATTTCGCCGCTCTGGTGCTCGCTGCCGCCGCACTCTACGCGGTTCTGGCCCTTGGCCTTTTGCCTGCGTTCCTGTCCGGCGTCCTCGTCTATGAGCTGGTCCACATCGTTGCCCCTGTCGTGCGCAATTGGGGCTTTTCTCATCGCACCGGAAAAATCGCCGCACTGTTGTTTCTCTCGCTGGCCTTCACCCTGCTTCTGACGACCGCCATCGCCGGCCTCACTTCTATGCTCACCGACAGTTCAGACAACGTGGTCATCCTGCTGCGCAAAATGGCCGATGTGGTGCAAGCCGCTAAATCCTATCTGCCCGCCTGGACGCATAGCTATATTCCGGCCAGTGCCGATGACTGGCAGACACAAGCCTCCCAATGGCTCCGCGAAAATGCGGGTGCCTTGCAGAGGCTCGGCGAGAATTTCGGGCGCATCTTCTTTCACATCATCGTTGGCGCTGTTATCGGCGGACTTGCGGCGATGGGCCCTGCCGCCGAACTACCTTCGAGCCTGCCGCCGCTGCGCGGTGCGCTATTGTCGCGCGCACAGACGCTCGGCACATCGTTTCGCCGCGTCGTCTTCGCGCAGGTGCGCATATCGGCCATGAACACTGTGCTTACCGGATTTTATCTGTCGATCATCTTGCCCGCCATCGGCATCCACCTGCCCTTCGTCAAAACCATGATCGCCGTCACTTTTATTGCGGGACTGCTGCCGGTGATCGGCAATCTCATTTCCAACACGGTGATCGTGGTCGTCAGTCTCGGCGTGTCGGCCTATGCCGCCATCGGCTCGCTGGTGTTTCTCGTGCTCATCCACAAGCTCGAGTATTTCGTCAACGCCCGCATCATCGGCACACAGATACGTGCCCGCGCATGGGAATTGCTCGTTGCCATGCTGGTCATGGAAGCGTGGTTCGGCGTGCCGGGCATCATCGCCGCGCCGGTTTATTATTCGTATTTGAAAGACGAATTATCTGCCCGCGAACTGATCTAGTCGAAGGCGCGGGACGAAAGCCGCCAAGCCGCCAGCACAGCGCAAAAGGCAACCGGCACAAAGGCACCGAACAACCAGAAGGCACCCGACGCAGCCGTCGTCGCATCGATGCCATCCGCAAACCCTAAAAAATTGGCGATCACGCCTGCGCCTGCCGATCCAGTGGCATAGCCGATCATCTGCATTGTCGGCATAGCGGCGGAGGCCAGAGCACGCTCGTCATCCGGCACAGCCATCATGATACGGCGCGTGACGAAGGCCCATGCGAGACCAAAGCCGCTGCCAAGAAAAGCCGCCGCCACACAGATGGCTATGAGCGGACCCGCACTCATGGTGAGAGACAGCAACACGCAGCCCACAAGCACGCTGAGCGCACCGCCCTTCAACATGACGCCCTCCCAACGCACGCCGAGACCCGCGACCGCGAGCGCCGTTATCGTCCAGCCCATAGATTCAATCGCCAGAATATATCCAGCCGTCAGCGGTGAGGTGCCGTACAAAGCTTGCAAGATCGCAGCGCCATAAACCGAAAAGGCGATTGCCGACGCGGACATGGCAAAAACCATCGCATAACCTGACCCCGCGGCACTTGTAAAATGGCGGCTCGAGCGCGGCAGCAAAAGCGTGCGGGCATCACCGTCAAAGCGCAGGAAGGCAATCATCAGGACGATCCCGGATAATCCCAGAGCCAGTGCCACCCAGACGTTGATCACGATACCGGCCGACGCGATGGCCACAATGCCGAGCGCAAGAAGTGCGAGTTGCACAAGCGGCAAGGCACCTCTTTCATCTTTTGGTCGCGCCGGGCTCAACAGGAACCACGCCGCCACCGCAAAGCCGACACCCTGAGCGGCAAAAAACCAAAAGGCCCAACGCCATAAGCCCGCTTCCGCAAAAATGCCCCCGATCAGCGGGCTCAGCAAGGTTGCACAACCCCAGACACCGGACACGGCGGCAAGCACACGCGGCCAGAGTTTTTCAGGAAAGACTGTGCCGATGGCCACATAGCAAAGCCCGACCACCCAGCCTGCACCCACGCCCTGCAACACGCGCCCGACCAAAAACGATGCGATGTCGCCCGCCACGGCGCTGATGATGCAACCAACAACATAAACCAAGGCCGCCAGAACGGTGCTGGAGCGCAATCCGATGCGCAGCGAAATCTGACCCGCTGTTGCACCCGCCAATATGGCACCCAGAATAAAGCTCGCGATGGTCCAGGCAAAATAGGCATATCCGCCAATATCTGCCGCGACACTTGGCATGATCGTCGCGGTCATCAGAGTGTCGGCGGCGTCGAGCCAGATGCCGAGACAGATGAGCGCAAACCGCGCCATCAGTCCCTTCTCCATCAACTGACCCCAGCCTGAATTCTCCGAGGCACTCATGTGACGAAAACCCTATTCGGCGCGCCTGAAAATCAGCGATGTATTGACACCACCAAAGGCAAAATTATTGGACATCACATGTGTGGCATCAATATCGCGGAAGCCGCCGGTGATGTAATCGAGCTTGCCGCACCGCTCATCGACCTGATTGAGATTGAGATTTGGTGCGAATTGCTTGTCGCGCATCATTTCAATCGAGAGCCATGCCTCCACCGCACCGCAGGCACCGAGCATATGCCCGAAATAACCCTTCAGCGAATGAATGGGAGTGTCCGCCCCCAGCACATCCGAGGTCGCCAGCGTTTCCGCAATGTCGCCCTGAACCGTCGCTGTGCCGTGACCACTGACGAAATCAATATCCTCTGGCTGCAAACTGGCGTCGGCCAGCGCGAGTTTCAAGGCCTCGCCCATCGTTTCAGATTGCGGATCGGTGACATGGGTCCCGTCCATATTCGTGCCGAACCCGACAATCTCGGCAAGGATGGTCGCGCCACGCGCCAGAGCATGTTCACGCTCTTCGAGAATAAGCGCCGCACCGCCTTCGCCGATCACCAGGCCATCGCGATGCTGATCGTAAGGCTGCGGTGTTTTCTGCGGCGTATCGTTCTTGCAGCTTGTCGCAAATAAAGTGTCGAAGACGATTGCCATCGTCGGACACAGTTCTTCCGCACCGCCTGCCACCATAATATCGGCATGGTTGTGCTTGATTGCCTCGTAGGAATAGCCGATGGCCTGCGACCCCGAGGTGCAAGCAGACGAGGTGGTGATGACACGACCGCGCAAGCCGAAATAAATGCCGACATTAATAACAGCTGTATGGCTCATCATCTTGATGTAGCTCATCGCGGTGAGGCCCGTCGCCTCGCCTGTATCCATGAACTTGACGAAGCCTTTTGTCGGCTCGGTCGATCCGTAGGACGATCCGAAGGCGCAGCCGGTGCGGCCTGATTGCAAAACAGGATCGCCTGTCAGCCCCGCCTGCTCCAGCGCGGCTTCCGCCGCTTTAACTGCAAAGGCACTACAACGCCCCATTGACCGCATGGCTTTGCGAGGAAAAGATTTTTCATGCTCGAAATAGTCAACCGGGCCGCCGAGACGGGTCTTGAGGTCCGTCAGCTTGTCCCAGGCTTCTATATATTTGATGCCGCTGCGGCCTTCGCGCATGGCCGCGCGAATGTCGGACCACTCCGCACCAAGCGGCGTCATCCCTGCCATGCCGGTCACAACCACACGCCGCATCAGCAAATTCCTCCATTGACTGAAATGACCTGCCGCGTGATGTAGCTTGCTTCGTCCGACAGAAGAAAAGCAACGATCCCGCACACGTCTTCGACCTTCCCGAGACGCTGCATGGGAATCATTTTGAGAATTTCCTCAACAGGCGCTTTCTCGATCATCGCCGTTTCAATGACCCCGGGCGCGACACAGTTCACGGTGATATTGCGCGTCGCAAGCTCGACCGCCAGAGCCTTGGTCGCCCCGATGATTCCTGCTTTGGCCGCACTGTAATTCACCTGTCCGCGATTACCGATAATGCCGGACACAGAAGAGATAGTGACAATGCGCCCGCCATCGCGCCGACGGATCATCGGCATCGTCAAAGGATGAGCGACGTTAAAAAAACCATCGAGATTGGTCGTCAGCACCTGATCCCAATCATCGCCCTCAAGCGCGGGAAATGCATTGTCGCGCGCTATACCCGCATTGAGCACGACGCCCCAATAGGCACCATGCGCAGCAACATCGGCGTCAAGTGTTGCCCGTGTTGCCTCGCGGTCGGCAATATCAAATCCGATGACGCGACCTTGGCCACCTTCGCTGATAATCGCCGCTAGCGTTTCTTCCGCACCGGCGCGATCCTGCCCGTAGTGAACGCTGACGGGAAAACCCGCGCGGGCCACACGCAACGCAATAGCCTTGCCGATGCCTTTGCTGGCACCGGTCACGAGAATGGATTTCGGCAAAGGTGATTTGTTCACACGCTTTCCTCCGGCAAGACAAACTCACCCTTCTCCGGACGATAGACATTCAAAGAAGCTGTCACGAGTTCTTCTCCGAAACTGCTGATGACACATTCGAACGATGCCATGCCGCCTTCGCTGAACACCATGCTCACATGCACTGAAAGAAGCGTCTCCGCCAGAAAAAATTTGACCTTGGATGCGTAACGCCGCGTACCCAGCAGAAATCCGATGGCGGGGGCTTCACCGCTTTTCAACCGCCGGGCCCCGTCAAAAGCCGCAACCGTCTGCGCCATATATTCCAGACCGACATAAGCGGGTACACCACGACCGGCTCTGAAAAAACTCGAGCGCGGCGTGATGGTCACTTCGCCGACCGCATGTGAGGCGCTTGCTTCAACCAGACGGTCAATAAGCAGCATTTGCCCGCGATGGCGCACAAGTTCTTCGACTGGGGCCATGTCGCCCGAAAAGGAAAGAGTGTTCGTCATCATGCGCGGGCCAATATCAATGCTGCATTGTTGCCCCCGAAGGCGTAGGAGCAACTCATCATATAGCGGTCCGCCACGCGCTCTCCAAGCTGATCCGCCAAATGAATATGCGGCAGTGCCGGATCGGCCTCGCCATCCCAGATATGCGGCGGCGCTTCCCCTCGCATCAGGGCCATAGCGACAAATGCGGCCTCATTAGAACCCGCCGCGCCCAGCATATGACCCGTCATCGCCTTCGTTGAGCTACAGGCAAGCTCACCGCCAAATATGGCATGCGTCACGCCCGCCTCCATCGCATCATTGAGGCGCGTGGCTGTTCCATGAAGATTGAGATAGGAAATATCACCGGCACTGATCCCGGCCATAGCAAGCGCGGCATGGATCGCCGCCTTGGCACCCGTGCCTTCAGGATCCGGCGCACTGAGATGATGGCCATCCGCGCTTTCACCGTAACCTGCAAGTCGGATTTCCGCCTCTTCCCGCGTGACCAAAAACAACGCCCCGCCTTCGCCAATATTGATGCCACTACGATTGACGCTGAACGGATTGCATCTTTCAGCCGCCATTGAATCCAAGACAGAAAAGCCATTGAGCGTCAGCCCGCAGAGCGTATCAACGCCTCCCGCGATCACCGCGTCGCAAATACCGGCGTCGAGCAACCGCGCGGCACTAGCCAGCGCTTTCGCGCCCGACGTGCAGGCGGTCGATATGCCGAAATACGGTCCCCCGACGCCACATGCCGCCGCGACAAAGGCAGACGCATCTCCAAGCTCCTGACGCGCAACATCAAATCCGTCCGGCATTTTTCCGGTCGCTTTGCGCGCCGACAACGCCATCTCAATTTGAGAAATGCCTGAGGTGCTGGTGCCGACAATCACACCGACGCGCTGTGCCCCGAATTTATCCTTGGCCGCTTCGATTGCTTGCATCAGAGGCTGAAGGCAATGATAGACAAGACGATTGTTGCGGCTCTCCCAATGTCCCAATGCAAGCGGCAAAGCTTCAAGATCAAAACCCAACTGCCCGACCGGCACCGAACGACCATCCTGAAGCAATTGGCGTTGCATGAGCCCGCGCCTATCTCCGGCAAACAGATTGGCCGATACGTCCGACCAGTCACGACCAAGCCCGTTGGCCACACTCATGGCCGACAGATAAACGCTTCTTGTCGCCTTCACGCTCAAGGGCTCACCCGCTGACTCTGGATGTTAAGCTCGTAGTCAAAAGCATGGTTGATGAGCGCCGACCGCCCGCTCCAGGCATCGCCGGAAGGTCGCGTCACGACAATCACCGGCGTCCCATCCCGCACAATACTACGCGTTCCCTTGGCATCCACTTCCAGAGTGCCCCCCTTCAGTGCGGCCCGCAAAACATCGGCAGACGCGTACACGAGCATCAGATCAGCAAGCATCCGCCGCGCTGATAAGGCTTCGGGTGCAATAGGTTCCTTCTGTGCGCTCACAGACCCCTTGGACCAATTGATCTTCATAATCCTCGGACCAGATGGCACCGACATTACAATCGAAAAACGGTTCGTTCCCGCTTCGATAAAGGACTGAAACACCTGATGACGATCTTGAAAACGCGCTTGCACGAGCTGGTTCACAACAAGACCGCCTGCAAATACAGGCTTGTCGGGCAGGATCAGACTGACACCCGGCGCGAGCGGCTCCCCGACAGGTCCGGGTGTCGCCGCCACACATCCACCAAGCAAGACCGAAATTCCCAATGCCGCGACGAGTGTCGCAATATGTCTCATCAACACAGTTCAGCCAGCATAGAGAGATATCTGACAGGCTGGTTGACGAAGGGGTTATCGTCGTCCCATGCGTAGCCAGCCAACACCGAGGTAATCATCGCCTTGACCTTTCCGGGGTTAGCCGGACTCCCGAAAATGACACGTTGCAACGACCCGTCGTACCAACCGTTCACATAGGCCCGAAATGTTTCGATGCCTCGTCCAAGCGGCTCTGCAAATTCGCGCTGCCAATCCGGCGTTTCGCCGTCGAGCTGACGCACAACCAGTTTGGAGGCAAGTGACGCTGACTTGAGTGCAATTGTGACTCCGGACGAAAACACCGGATCGAGAAACTCGCCAGCATTGCCAAGCAAGGCATAACCATTGCCACTCAGATGGCTGACCTTGCACGCATAACCTGAAATCTCACCAACTTCGCGGACACGTTCCGCCTTGATCAACAGGCGCGCCATAAGTCCGGATTCGGCAATCAGATTTTTAAGTTGGTCTTCGCGTGTCGCTCCATAGGGTGCCAGATGCTCCGGACGGCCGACAACACCAACAGAGGTAAGACCATCAGCTAGCGGAATAAACCAATACCAGATCTCAGCATTTTTTTCGTTGATGGTGACAATAATCTTATTCCGGTCGTGAACACCGTGCGGGATATTATCTTTCATGTGTGTAAACACAGACATGCGCTGCGGCACGGACACGGGCGATTCCAGATCGAGCAAGCGCGCAAGCACACGACCAAACCCGCTCGCATCCAGCACAAACCGGGCCTCAACCTCCCGCTCTTCTCCAGCCTCGTCGCGCACTGTCAGGCTCGGGCGTGCCGGATCAGGCCGCATCGCGACAACCGTTTGCCCGAACTGAATACGCGCGCCCATCTTCTCGGCACCGCGCGCCAGAATCAGGTCAAATTTTTCACGCTGCACCTGATAGGTCGTCGCCCATCCCGTTGAGGATTTTTCGCGAAAGTCGTAACTCTCTTCGCGTTCACCCCAGCGAAATGTCGCACCGTTTTTGTGCTGAAAGCCCGCCTCGATGACATCGCGCAAGAGCCCTGCTTCCTCAAGCCACTCCATAGCCTGCGGCAACAAGCTTTCCCCGATAGAAAACCGCGGAAAATGCGTGCGCTCCAACACCTCCACCGACAATCCGGCTTTCGCTAGCATGGCGGCAGCGACGGACCCCGCGGGCCCCGCTCCGATAATCACAACATCAGTCGTCATAAGCCCCCCCGGGTGTTTGACCTTTCGCCCATCCTCTCACAAGCGGCGAAAATAGCAGAGAAATAAGTACGCCGGTGGCCACCGTCAGTCCAAAGCTACGCACCGGCATGACAGAACTCAAACCCAGCAGGCCGACCGAAATACAAGTCATTGCGGCGGCAAGAACAATTCCGACTCTGGTCCAGTCGCCTTCGCGGTCAGGGTTTTCCCATTGAAAAATGGCGTAATCGACACCGGCGCCTGCGACCAGAAACAGCCCCATCGCCGAAAAAAATGTGAAGGGAAAACCGGCAAGCGCCATGACGGCGGGCGTGACAACAAGGGCGAAAGCCGTCGGCAGTAATATCCTCAATGACGAAAGCCGCCTGTATACAAGCAGCAGCATCAATCCCGTACCGACAACAGCGGCAACCAGACCCCATGTGGCAAGCCAACGATATTGCGCCAAGAGATCTGAATAGCGTTTTGCCGGAACAACGTGTTCAACACCCGCCAATGAAGGCAAGTCCATGATTGATCCGCTAACCGGCACGATCGACCAAAAAACACCGCCGGTCTCACCGCGCAACTCCTTCACAAAACCGGGAAGCGGCGCATCATCAATTGGCCGCGCATAAGCATCCGCAGCGCCGCCACCGAGCTGGCCGAGAACGCCCGAGAGATATGGCACCAGCAGCTTGTCGCGAATGAGCCTGGCGTCCGACGATTGCACAGCCGACGACGGGTCAAAGCGGCTGGCTGCCCATGATACCGCCTCTTCGTCACCCCGATTGCTCAACGCGGTGAGCAGCGCCTCTTCTCTCGTGATACTTTCATCCCGAGTCGCCCCGCGCACCAGAAAGAACGACGCAGACGGTGCAAAACCGGTAAGCGCACGGATGCGGGCTTCTTCAGTGACGAGCACTCCCGAAGGCGCCTGAAAACGCCGCACATCATCAAGCGTTTCGCCGCGCATATAACCACCCAGCATCACGATCAATCCGCCGATGACGACCAGAGCGGTAGCGCGGCCCGAAAACCGCTGAGCCAGATAGTGCCCGGCAATACGCTTCACCCAAAGCGCACCCGGACCTGCGCGCATCGCACCGCCTTCGACGCGCGGTGTCAGCACAAGCGTACCAACCCATGCAGCGATCAAACCGACGCTGCCGAAAACCGCGATCTGACGAAAGGCCGTTACCGGAAAGAGCAGGAGAGTCGCAAAAGCAGCAACACTCGTCACCATGCCCAGCGTCAATGGTTTGAACAATTTTTTCTGGCGGGTTTCAACCGACGCATCCGGCGTTCCTAATCCGGTCACGAGATAATAAGTTGTATAGTCAACAACCATACCAATGAGTGCTGCGCCAAAGACCAATGCCATCGCATGAACGCTGCCAAAGACGGCGAGCGCCGCCGCAAGCCCGATGGTCAGCGAGAACAAAACCATACCGACCGCGATGAACGGTGCCCGCAAAGACCGGAACATCAGCCAGTAAAACAACAAAACAGCAATTGTCGTGAAGCCGCCGATGATCGTCATTTCGCTGCGCGCGTGCGCCGCGCCATAGGTGGCGTGGAAAATGGCCCCCGCACGCGAAAGAGCAAGGCCTTGCGCCGCATCACTCTCGCGCCATTCCGATATGGTCGCGGCAACACGGTCCTGCACATCAAGTCGGTAAATCGCACCGGAAATACTACCCGTCAGCAGCGTCGCATTCTCCTGCGGCATCAGGCCGAAACTCTTGGGTAACAAACATCCCAGCAGACGATTGGTGCGCAGGAGAGGATCGCTACGCAATGCGTCCGGGCTGACCGTTGTGACCGGTGCGTACCATTCCATAAGCGCACTGTGCGCGACATCAGCCCCCTTGCCCGCTTCAAGCTTTGTCCGGTCGTCGGCACAAAGAAGCGTTGCACGATGCGCAAAGAGCCATGCCCATAATTCACGCGCATCCGAAGCCGCCGGTTGGAAATAACCTGTCGCCTCAAGAGTGGAATTCAGCGCAACGGCGGCCTTGTTGCGTTGCGCGGACGTGCCACCTTCAATTGCGAACGCGACACGATTGGCAGCATCGGAACTCGCCTGCTGCAACGCATCGGCAAGCACAGGATCATGCGCATCGCCGGGCAGGAGTGAAAGTATATTCGTATCTATGCCTGTCGAAATCCGCGATGCCACAAATGCCGCCGAAAACACGAAAACCAGAACGGTTGCAAGGGTGACAAGACGTGGCAAAGTCATGGCGCAACAGCATCAAACTGAATGTGTTCGCGGTCGCCATCCGACCGCACAATATCGACGCTCGAAACATCGCCGCAGCCATGCACGGTGATGACACCCAGTACAGATTTCAACCGGTCATCAAGCGGCGTCAATCCAACTTGCCAATCGCCTGCCGTATGATCGTCAGGTAGTTTCACCGTGAACATTGCCTGAAGAGCGTCCCATTCACCTCTCATCATCGCCGCCATCGAACGTGCCACCGACGCTGCAATTTCACCGGTTCCCGATCCGACCTCGACAGGCTCCCCGCCGTCAACCGACTGCCTGATGCCGGAAGGCGTAATCACCGTCTTGACGTCAAACGGCTTCAGCATATGCCAGACCACTTCCTTGTCTTGCGCCGTCAACCGACCTTCTGACAAAAGCGGCTTGTCCATGCCGGACAGATATTTTTCCTGATGAAAGCCCCGATCAAACGCTGCCGCTTTCAGTGTTTCCGGCGAGGGGCATGCCGCCAAAGTCTGGCCGATGCCCACCCAAAGGATCAGACCAGATAGGGCGCAAGTTTTC
>TARA_R110000868_G_scaffold259361_14_pt1 | contig 12786 bp, 9 predicted proteins | sample TARA_R110000868 | Tara Oceans TARA_R110000868 (sample SAMEA4397489) | marine metagenome | biome: Polar Biome; feature: [SRF] surface water layer (ENVO:00010504); material: water (ENVO:00002006), including particulate matter (ENVO:01000060) such as... | depth 5 m | reverse complement strand
TTCATTTTGAATTTATAATTCGCGAAGCGTTATGAACATTTCAAAATTTATAGAAGAGCTAAAACGTCGTAACGTCATCAAGGTGCCAACGGTGTATGGCTAATTATTCAAATTTGTGATACTAACTTCGTCAAATATCATTTGAACCACATGTTAATGGGTTAACACGGATTCAAATTATTGAGATGCATACATCAACGAAATCATTTAATCCATAACATCCGCGATTCAAAACCATGCTTAGATTCTTCAAAACCATTCGAAAAACGTTTATGGAACAGAATAAAATTCGCTCATACTCTTTTTACGCCTTGGGCGAAATTCTATTAGTAGTCATTGGGATCTTAATCGCACTGCAGGTAAATACCTGGAATCAACACAGTAATGACAGAGCGGGCGAACATCTATATTTAACTCAGTTAATTAGTGAATTGAACGAAGATAAATTCACCTTAGAAACGGAGTATCAAAAACTACAAGACCAGATACCAGTAATGAAGGATGTACTAACTATATTAAATGACAAACCGGTTGATATTATTAAATTTGAAGAGAAATTAAGGGAGTATTATTTGCTTGTATTATATCCTTATTACTTCTCATCTAATATGGCAACATTCGAGGAAATGAAATCCAGTGGTAATTTAGGATTAATCCAGGACCAAACTATACGAAATGAAATTATTCAACTTTATAACAAAATTGAAGAATTGGAAAAATGGTTCTCCTTTAATCAGGAATTTGTCACCCCGAGTGTGATCCAATTATCCTACGAATTCGGACTTTCCCGATTTATTCCACAAACAGATTCCATTTTTTCTAATTTCTCAAATATTCAGAATGAAGTTGATATTTTGGCTCATCGGGATGCACTAATTAACAATTTGGCAATCCAATATTGGTCAGTCTATGACATTGAAACTACTTTATCTGATCAAATAGCATTGATAGACTCAATGGTTTTTAAAATAGAGAATTACTTGAATTGAGGTTCATTATTAATGCTTCGCTTCTTCCGACATATCCGAAAAACACTTATGGAACAAAATAAAGTTCGATCCTATATTTTTTATGCTATCGGTGAAATTGCTCTGGTAATGATCGGTATTCTTCTCGCTCTTCAGGTTAACAACTGGAATGAGAACAGAAAAGAATCTCAAAGAGAGGTTGCTTATTTAGAACGTCTTAGTGAAAACTTAAACGGCAATTTAAGAGAGCTAGATTTGAATATTAAGTTCTATTCAAAAGTTTTTGATTATGGACAGCAAGCATTAGCATATAGTGAGGGCGAGAAACCTGAAGTGAGTAACTGGGAAGTCTTGGTTGCATTATTTCATTCCAGCCAAATATGGCCGATTATCCCGAACCCTTCTACGTATGAAGAGTTGAAAAGTGCAGGAGAACTTTCACTGATAAGAAGTGTTGACCTAAGAAATGATTTAGTTTTTTACTATGGAGGGGGATTCCAAAGGTATAATCAAACCATAGGAATTAGTCCACCTTATCGCAAAATGGTCCGTGGATTAATCCCCACCAAAATTCAAAACTACTTATGGGATAACTGCCATGTGACTGATGGAGATACTCAAATCATACAAGGTTGTGAACCTGCTGTTAGTGAAGAAGAGGCAAAAGAGGTAGTTAACTTCTTAGTTGCCCAATCTGATCTAATGAGTGAACTCAGGTTTTATATGTCTAGTATTAAGGTTGGAATGGATCCTTTAATTGAACAGAAAAAACTATGTGAGAAAATGCTTCAGGAAATTGAAGATCAAATTAGAAGGTAACATCTAGAGTTTTTCCAACCCAATTATTGAAACCTTTCTTTTGGGAGTTCTTTTTAATTGAGCTTCAAATGCAGCTTTGGCTTCTTCTTTCATACCCATTTGACTATATACTTCACCAAGAAGTTCTGAAGAAGGTTTCACTATTTCTGGCGGCCCGAATTCAATTGGGAGAGAAAATTCATACTCAATTTCTTTTTTAAGTAGTTCAATTCCGGCTTTGGTATTTCCTTCTTCAATGAGTAATAGTGCTTTAATTTGATTGGATTTATGGAGCACTTCTTCAGCTCGCACAGTAACATCTACAAAAGTTAAAAGAGAATCTAAATTCCGTCGAGCTTCATTAAAATTATCTAAGTTAATAGCAGCGAGTGCATCGGTGAAATAATAGTCTAGAGCTCCCCAGCCCATCTTATCGGCATCAATCTTCCAAGTATCAACGGCGTCCCAGTTTTCGGAGTCAATAATATAATGGGCTCTCATAATTCCAAAATGCCATTGTTCTCCAGTTGATGGGGTCCTCTCAACACGTTCTTTACAATTAGCAAGAACTTCAGCCGCTGATTCAACATCTCCTTCTTGCAAATATCCATATTCCAGCCACCAGGGATAGTGTCCGCATACCGTTATATTATTTCCGAGCTCTTTCTGGCGATTGTTTTGAACATCTCGCGCTACAATATTGGCAGAGACTACATCTTCCCACATTCCCATTGCTAAAAAGATATGAGAAGTCATATGCTGTGCATGAGCAGCGGCAGGTGCAATTTTGGAATACGCTCGGGCCATTGGCAATCCTAAAGGTGCATGAATAGGATCATCAAAAGAATGAATCAAATAATGAGCCGCTCCCGGATGTTCCTGATTAGCATTCCAAACATCAAAGAGCTCAGCCGCAGCTCGCATATAAATTGCAAAATCTCTTCCTTCATGTGCTGATCCTAAAATGGCGAGTCCATAAAAAGCGGTTATTTCGTGATCTTTCGGATATTTTGCATGAAGTTGTTCCATGAAATCTAAATAGAGAAAGTCACGTTCTTCTTTGGTTTTACCCATCGATTCTGGAGTATTCCCATAAAGAATTTCTAGTGACATCAGGTAATCTTTTTCCCTTTGAGTTGGCGCCTTTTTTTGTCTTTCCTCTAACGATAGACCAAGTTTACTTAAAGCTTCATTTGCGGCTTCTAAATCTTGTTCTTGCCAAATAGCATGATTGAATGTTTTTGCCTCTCCCCAAAAAGCTAATGCGAAATCAGGATCAATTTGCTGAGCTTTTTTAAAGGCACGAGCTGCATCTGAATATTCAAAGTTGTGAAGGAGCATTACTCCTTTTATGAAATCAGCTTGTGCATTTGAAGAACCAGAATTTGGAAAATCAATCTTTCCTAAAAGTGAATTTTCTTGAGAATAAACTAGACTCGTAATGGTAATATTGAAGAATGTAATTACGGCAAAAATAAAAGACTTTTTCATAGTACTTATGGAATTATAGTTTCAAAGGTATATACTGTATTTAACTAGTAATTAAAAGATGTCGAATAAACCACTATCACCTAGGCAAAAAATATTCATGGGGCTCCTCTTCATGGGAACTGGTTTAGCAATTATTCTAGTTTCTCTGGATGTTATTTCTGTTGAAGAATCTGCATTTAATGCATCTAAGTGGGTAGTTGGTGTTTGCGGATTCATCTTTTTTTTAGCAGGAGTAATGATTTTTTTAGAGGAAAAAGCCAAATACACTAACTTGGTTGGTGGCATTCTGGTTCTTTCAATTGGGATTGTTGGAGGATGGATCGCGATGTTTGGTAACTCTGATGCTTTTTCAGGGGGGTTAGTTATATGGGTAGCAAGAGGAATATTTGGCTTTGGGGCTTTAATTTGTTTATTCGGTGGACTTTTTATTATGAAGCGTCATTTTAAAACGGGTAAGTAGTAGAAGAACCAGTTTTTAGTCTGGGTTTCGCTTAGGTACTTTTAGCAAATTAGTAACCGAAACATTCTTCTCAACATTTTCTTTTCATACATATCCGAAAAAAATCATCATTTTATGGAAACAAAATATTATTTAAATAGCCGATAGAACTTTTACCATCCTCATGAATAGTTCAACTAGCTTATTTGACTATTTTTCATATTATTAAAGGGAATTCAAAATTTAGGGTTTACATGAGTTTTAAAAAAGATTTAATAAGTCTATCCCCCTTTACCATATCATTAATTTACTTAGTAGTAGCATCTCTTTGGATTCTTCTCACGGACCGCTTGGTCGAGTTCTTATTAAAAGACCCAGATAAAATCACCATTATACAGACCTATAAAGGCTGGTTTTATGTCACAGTTACTTCGTTGGGTTTGTTTTATCTGATTAGTAAGTATGATGAAATAAAAAATATGCTTACTAAAAAACAAAAAAAAGATCTGGAACTACGTACAAAACTATTAGAAAAGATTCCGGTTATGATAACCATGTATGATCCTAAATTAGAAAAAATGGAGGTGAATCAAGAGTACACCAAAGTTACAGGCTACAGCAACGTAAGTACCAATACGTTAGACCTGATGGAAGCCTGCTTTCCAAATGAAGAATATCGGAAAGAGGTTCTTGAATTCATGAATCAGCCAGAAAAAGGTTGGAAAGAACTTGTGCTTACAACAAAAAGTGGTGATCAAATCTACAATTCTTGGACTAATATACGTTTAACAGATGAGACACAAGTAGGAATTGGTGTAGACTTGACTGAAATAAGGGAATCTGAAAACGAACTTAAGGAAAGAAATAAATTCATTGAATCAATTATTGACAATATCCCGATTGGAATAGCGGTAAATGAAATCGATACCGGGGAAGCTATTCTAATAAACGACCAGTTTTCGGATATATATGGATGGCCAAAAAATATCATAACAGATGTCGAGGATTTTTTTAACCATGTATATAAAGACGCTGATTTCAGAGAGAAAATAAAAAAACAAACATTAGAAGATATAATGTCAGGGAATCCCGAAAAGATGCATTGGGAAAAAATACCTATTGATCGAAAAGATGGGACTAAAAAATATATAAACGCAAAAAATATTGCCGTTTCAGAACAAAACCTTATGATATCTACAGTTTTAGATGTCACAAATAGTGTTTTAGCAGAAAAAGAATTGAAAGATTCTGAAGAAAGATATCGACATATTTTTCAGAATAATCCACAACCAATGTGGATCTATGATCTTAATACTCTTGGATTTTTGGAAGTGAATAAGGCAGCCATAGAAGTATATGGGTACTCCAAAGAAGAATTTTTATCTATGAAAATTTCAGATATTCGCCCTGTATATGAGCATGAGAATCTTAAGAATGCAATAAAAAATATTGGCAAAGAAAATGATAATGAAAGAGAATGGATTCATCAGCTGAAAAACGGGGAAGAAAGGATTGTTAACATATATAGTATGGGGATTATCTACGAGAATAAACAAGCAAGTTTGATCCTAGTAAATGATATAACCGAAAAGAAAAAGAATAAAGAGTTACTTATTCAATCGGCTTTTGAAGGAGAAGATAAGGAGCGAAAGAGGATAGCTCAGGAGCTTCATGATGGAATCGGTCAATACCTATCGGCAGTGAATCTGAATATGGAATCCATCAAAAAAGAAATTCCAAATCTCACAGATAAAAAACAGGTACGTTTCTTAAATACTCTTTCTATCATAAAAAAAGCAATCAAAGAAACGCGAGCTCTTGCATACACTCTAATGCCAGTTGAATTAGATGAATATGGATTGCTGCTAGCAATAAAATCTCTTTCACGTGAAATTGAAGGGAGTTTTGGTGTGAAAATTAAGAATGCCATTTCCGAGATTGAAGATATTCTTGATATGAATATGAAGAGTAACTTTTATAGGATTATTCAGGAAGCATTTAATAATGCAATAAAGCATGGTGAAGCCGATTTTATTGAATTGACTTTGAAACATGAAAATGAATTTATCTATTGCCGAATCAAAGATAATGGCAAAGGGATGAATACTAACAAGCTAAATGAGGCTACTGGGTTGGGTATAAAAAGTATTAAGGCCAGAACCGAAACTATGTCAGGAGAATTAAATATCAAAAGTAAACCTGGAGAAGGTTTAGAAATAACGATCAAAGTTCCTGTTAAACAAACGAGTAGAATATGAAAGTATATAATATTTTGTTAGCGGATGATCATAAGATTGTCCGAGATGGAATCAGCGCCCTTCTGGAAGATGAAGAACAGTTTAAGGTAATTGCAGAGGCAGAAAATGGGGAAGTTGCAATTGAGTTATGCAAAGATTACCCGATCGATATCGTTATTCTAGATCTTAACATGCCTAAAATGGATGGTTTTGAAACCATTAAATATTTAAGGAAGAATTATCCTGACATCAGAATTCTCGTATTAAGTATGCTTAATAAGCATGACCCTATCAAAAAAACTGTTGAAGCTGGCGTGAATGGGTATTTACTTAAAAGCTCAAGTAGCGAAGAACTACAAACTGCTCTATCTACTATTATACATGGTGGACATTATTTTTGTGAAGAATCTACCAAAACAATTATGGAAGGACTTGCAGGAGCAAAACCTAGAAAATATACTGCCATAGAAGAAATTACTTCGCGAGAGCAAGATATACTTCAACTTATTTGCAAAGAACTGACTAATCCTGAAATTGCCGATCAATTAAATATTAGTGTTCGCACTGTAGACTCTCACCGTCGTAATCTCCTTCAAAAAATTGGTGCCAAAAATACTGCCGGATTAGTTAAATTTGCTATTAGATCTGGATTGGTAGAGGAATAATCACCTAAGTATAAAAGCCTAGCTTAAATACCGTTATAAAGCGGATTCATATAATCTTCTGAAATACTACACTACATCAGTACATTCAACCTTGATGGACTGATAGTGATTAAGCACAATTCTCAAATTTTACTCATAGGAAAAAACAGCAGTTTCAATAATACTATTGCTGAAATTGTTGGTTCTCAACAAGACCTTATTATCACACACTTAGAAGATCTCCATCAGCTGGAAATATATTCTTTAATTCCAGATGCCATTATTACAAACCTAATTACTTTGAATGGTGAGTCTAAGGCAATCCTTCATTCAATTAAACTAAAGTTCCCTGATTGCCCAGTATTAGCTCTTCATTATCATACTGACTCTATGATTATCGAAGGCATATTAAGAGCCGGTGCAGATAAGTATATGTCTCAGGATGTGACTGAAGATGATTTACTATCTACTCTCAGAAGTCTTGCACACCAAAGCTGATAAATATCATAGTTTCTTTTACTAATTATTTAAAACCTAGGTTAAAACACTTAGTTACAGAATGTAAAAACTGGGTGATTTAGGATACGTACTTAGCGGGTTACGAATTAACAAATAAGGTCGGATATTTATAATGTTCTAAAGAAATGAAGTCAGAGGTAAAGAATAAAATGACGATTGATAGCAAACCATTAACCGATTCTTCTAGGGCTCCGCAAAGTAAAAAAGAACTTTGTATGAACAATCGTTGGACTATATCACTTTGTGTTGATGATAAGAGATTCAATCAGAATTTCAAGTCTGAATTACAAGAAAGGTATACGCTTAGTGAAGCAAAGGATAATAAGATAAACGGTGAAGAAGTAGATCTATATATAATAGACATCTCACTTTTCGAAAAAAATAAAGAACACCTGATTGAGTTAAAGAGAGCACATGGCACTGAAATTTATCCAGTGATGGTTCTTATCAATGAAGATACCGACTTGAATGAGTATCCTGATGTTTGGGACATTGCCGATGAAATTGTCTCCTACCCTGCAAATATCCAGTTTATATATTCAAGAATTGAATTGCTGCTCAGGTATCGTAAAACGTGCCGATCATTAACTAAAAGTAAATTAGAGCTTGATTCTACCCAGCGTGTACTCAAAAAAGAAAAAGAGTTTTTCTACTATGCTGCAGATAATATGCCTGGCATTTTCTTCATGCTTAACAAAGATTTAACATTCGAATACTGGAATAAGAAATTTGTTGAATATCTGGGATATGCTGATGATGAAATTTCAGAATTGTATGCCACTGATATTTTTGAAACATCCGATCATGATTTACTGAATCAGAAAATAAATGAAGTTTCTGAAAAAAGACGTGCTGAATTTACCACCAAGTTGATTAGTAAATCTGGTGAGAAAAGAGATTATTTCATTTCAGGCACTAGTATTATCCGTGATAGTAAAGAAATGATTATTGGATCTGGAATAGATGTGACCGAACAGTTGAACACTCATTTTGAGAGCCATCAGCAAAAACAGCTTATGGATGCTATTATAAATCAAAGTAATTCCATCATATATGTAAAAGATGAAAAGGGAGAATTAAAGCTAGTAAACCAAGCCTTTCAAAAGATATTTGGGTTATCTAAACCGGAAGCCTTAGGAGAAAACGATTATGGGCTTTTAGATCCTCAATCTGCACTTCAGATTCGTAAAAATGATCGTATGGTTCTTGATGAAGACGGGCCAATCCAATTTGAAGAAGAGATAATTCTTAATGGAAATTCACGCTTTTATCAAACGGTAAAATATCCTCTGAAAAATGTTCCAGGATTTGAGAATCATATATGTGGTATTTCTACAGATATCACTATTAGAAAAAACCTCATAAAGGATCTAGAAAGTATTAATAATAGGAAAAACTGTTTAATTGAAATTTCCGAGTTAACAGATCAATATTGTACTACAAATCAGATACTTACTAATTGTGTAAAAGTTATTTCTAAAGGGTTTAGAAATTCAGAAAGCTGTCATGCTAAAATAATATTAGGGGAAAATGTATTTTATTCAAACAATTTTCGTGAATCCGATAATTTTGTAGAATCAAAAGCTAAGAATATTGAAGGGCATCTTCTTCAAATAACTGTCTATCAAACAAGTGGAAATTTAATATCAGATGAAGAAAGGGAATTGCTTGATAGTATTTCTCATTTATTGAACCAAACACTTGGGAATATTGCTTATCTAAGCAAACTACAAGAAAGTGAGCAAAGGTGGCAAAAACTTGTTCAAAATGATCCTGACTTAGTGATGATTGTTAAGGAGGGAGTCATTCAATTCATTAATAAAGCTGGAGCAGAAATGTATGGCACAACTCCAGAGAAGTTAATTGGGGGAAAGTTATTCGACGTAATAAAACTTGAAGAGTTAAGTTTGGCCGTTGAGCGCGTAAAAATTGTTGAACAGGGTAAATCTGTTAAGCCCCGTATTTATAGAATTGAACACCCAGATACTAAAGACGTTAAGCATTTACGAATACAGTCAATTCCGATCTCTATTAATGGTATAAATGGACTACAAGTAGTGGGTACTGATTTGACAAATCTAGTTAACTCGGAAAGGGAGCTTAAAAAGTCTTTAGAAGAAAAAAATGTACTCTTGCAGGAAATACACCACCGAGTAAAAAATAATCTTGCTGTAGTATCAGGATTGTTGGAATTGAAAGTAATGAGTACTGATAATGAGGAAGTAAAAAACATTTTAACGGGAAGCGTTTTACGTATTAAATCTATGGCACTAGTACACGAAAAAATTTATCAGCAACAGTCACTTTCTCATGTAAATTTTAAAGAATATTTGCATGACATGGTTGGTAATATTCTGGAGTCGATGGACTTCACTGAACAGGTTAAAGTCACATTAAACATTGATAACTTGCGAGTGAACGTGAATCAGGCAGTACCTTGTGCTCTTATAATAAATGAAATTGTAACTAATTCAGTTAAACATGCTTTTAAAAATAAGGAGGATGCAACTATTGAAATCAGCTTACATCAAGAGAGTGAGCAAATATTTATAAAAGTATGTGACAACGGGAATGGGTTCCCTAAAGATTTTCTGAATAAAAGCACTTCAATGGGTAGTACTATTATAAAAACTCTTAGTGAACAGCTTGGGGCAAATCTTTATTCTGATAATAGGAATGGAGCTAGAATAAGCTTTGACTTTAGGAGTAAGAATGTAAATGGGTCATCGGCTAATTTAGTAACCGATAATTAAGTGTCTATAAAAGTTCTCAAGCTTTTGTTAAAGTGCTACTTTTAAATTTTAACGTTTCATTTTCAATTTCAGAAAAAAAGAGCTTGTAATTTTTAGTTTGGGTTTCGCTTAGCTACTTTATCACTTCCGAAAACGAAATCTATTTCTAAATTCATGGCATATCTAAAAAAATTATTTTTTCTATTTCTATTTTACTCTACAAGCAATTTAGCACATAGCCAAAACTCTCCAATGTATCCTTCATCTATGTACAATGATGAGGTTCCTACACCAGCATCATTTTTAGGATATGAAATCGGAGACGATCTTACTGAGCATTATCAAATGCTGGGATATATTCGCGAATTAGAAGAAACAGCTCCAGATCGAGTTAAGTTAATTCAAATTGGAATGTCTCAGGAACGGCGACCAATGTATTTGGTGGTAATTAGTTCTCCAGAGAATATGCAGAAACTGGAATCTATCAGGGAAACGGTATCAAAGTTAAAAGATCCAAGAGAAATTTCTTCAGCTGAAGCCCAAGAGATTGCAAAGAATACACCCGTGATTTCATGGATGAACTATGCCAATGATGGGGAAGAATCAGCAGCATTTGAAGCGGGTATTGTGGCAGCCTATCATTTTACTGCGGCAATGGATGATGAAACCATGAATACTCTAAAAAATTCAATTATTGTTATTAATACTGCTCATAATCCAGATGCGCATCAACGTCATGTTGTGTGGATGAAGGGAATGAAAGTTGGATCTAATGGAACCCCAGACAGAATTGCTGCAGAACATCAGGGCGATTGGTTGATGTCTACCAGCGACACGCATTATAAACTAGATAGCAACCGAGATGGTTTTGCTCTTTCCCAAAAAGAATCAAAAATTGTGGCGAAAGAAATGCGCCATTGGAGTCCACAAGTTTGGGTTGATTATCATGGGGAACCGGAAGAATACTTCTTTGCTCCCTATGCAATTCCTGTGAATCCAAATTACCCCAATTCGGTCGTAAAATGGGCAGAAGTAATTGGTAGAGGAAATGCTTCAGCTTTCGATGAACACAGCTGGACATACACATCACGTGAAGTGTATGATCTACATTATCCCGGTTATTGGGATTCTTTTCCTGCCTTTAATGGTGCAATTGGAATGACGTATGAAACCAACGGTGGAGGAGACAAAGGCTTTCAGTACTATAGAAATGATGGAACCATAGCAACGCTAAAAAACGCAATCGCCCACCATGTAGTTGCGACTATAGCAACAGCGAAAACTGCTGCTGAGAATAGTGAAGGACTGCTAAATGACTACTACAACTTCTTTAAACAGGGAATGGATGAAGTTAAAGATGAACCAGTCAAACAAGTAGCAATTTTTTCGGGGAAGCAATCAAACGATGCGTTGAATTTAGTGGAATTGTTATTAGAACATGAGATTGAAGTATTTGTTACAAATGATGATAAAACAGCAGATGGCGTATCCTATTTAGATGGAAGCAAAGAAAGGAGATCCCTACTGGCAGGAACCTTTATTGTACCTATGAATCAGCCGAACAAGCGATTGGCGAAAGTACTTCTAGAACGAAATGTAGGAATACAAAAAGAGTTTCTGGATGAAGCACTTGAGGCATATAACTATAATAATTCGGTTGGAGCAAATGCTCCCAAAAAGCGAGTTGGTTTTTATGATGTAACGGCGTGGTCACTACCACTTACGTATGGTTTGGAAGCCTACGGGTTAACGAATTCAGTAACAGGAAATTTATCTCAGGTAGCGGTAACTGATTTAAAAGTTTCAAATACAGCGAGTGGGAAAAAAGCCAATTACGCATACCTCTTTTCTTACAGTTCAAACGATGCCGCTTCGTTATTGAGTAAACTAATGATGGAAGGCTATCGTGTTTCGATGGCGACCGAACCATTTGAAGGAGAAGGGAAAGCATATGAAAAAGGAGTTGTAGTAGTACGAGTTGAGAAAAACGAAGAATCACTTCACCAAAGAATTAATGAATTGGCTTCAGAAGCGAATGTAAAAGTTGAAGCCATTGACGAAGCTTGGACCGATAACGGAATTTTGATGGGAGCTAGATCTGTAGTGAGTCTGAGGAAACCAAAAGTAATGGTATTAATGGACGAACCTACCAGAGGAAGAAGTTACGGTGCAATTTGGTTTACTTTGGAACAACGCTATGGAATTGAGTTTACTGCCGTCCGAGTTCAAGATTTTAATAGAGCGGATTTATTCGAGTACGATGTAGTGATTATGCCTCCGGGTTCATCATCAGGATATAAGAATCTGATTGGTGAAGGAGGAATTAGCAAAATGAAGGAATGGATAAGAAGTGGGGGGACATTTATCGGCATCGAAGATGGAGCGACTTTTGCAATTGATGAAGATGTAAACCTAAGCTCTTCCAGAAGACTTGGCGGAGTGCGTGTAGATAATACTCCAGGCGCTATCCTCCGTGTTAACCTGGATACCGAGCATTTTCTAGCATTGGGTTATGATGAAAAAATTCCGGTTCATGTAAACAGTGGCACCATTTTAACTCCATCACTACAAGGAGCGAACGTCGCTGTATTTGATGATAATGCAACGGTTAGCGGTTTTGTATTCGAAGAGAATAAAACCAATTTTCCCGGAAACGCCTACTTAATTCATGAACCCACTGGTAGAGGAAATGTAATTCTGTTTGCAGAGCAACCCGTTTTTCGCTTGTATTGGCGAGGACTTGAAAGGCTATTTGTGAATAGCGTTTTATTAGCTCCTAGTTTTTAATTATTCATTCGAAAGTGTTTCAACAGGATTTGTAAACCCTGCTTTTATAGTTTGAAAGCTAATGGTTACTACCGAGATTAAGAGTACCAGTATAGTAGCAACTACAAAGTGTAGAATGCCAATCGGAACATGGTATGCAAAAATGCTAAGCCATTCATCCATAGCAAAATA
>TARA_R110000868_G_scaffold29533_4_pt1 | contig 12795 bp, 11 predicted proteins | sample TARA_R110000868 | Tara Oceans TARA_R110000868 (sample SAMEA4397489) | marine metagenome | biome: Polar Biome; feature: [SRF] surface water layer (ENVO:00010504); material: water (ENVO:00002006), including particulate matter (ENVO:01000060) such as... | depth 5 m | reverse complement strand
AAAAAACAGCCAGCTTAACTACTAAGCGGTTTATCTTTATCCGCATGACCTATGTAAGGTTCGCGTGTCAACAATGAATCTATAATACTACTAACAGTATCCTTGTTACCTTCTCTATCGCCATTAGTTGTTAGTGGATTATCCTCAGTAGTATCCTGCATATCATATTCCCAACCTGGTAACCCTGGTGCTTGATCTTCGTGTTCAGTTAACGGCAATGCTTCTGCAGTTTTACTATTCTCCGCCTGCGTTGCACTTCCGCCATCATTTAAGTGTACTGTACTGCCCACTACGTTTGTTTTGCCGCCGGCTTGTATGTTTGCGTCGCCTCCGGCCTTGATATGCTGAGCCTCGGCAGCCGTACTAAACATATTGGATTTAGCATTCAAGTGCATGTCTCTGCCTGCTGTAGCAAGTAATGAATTTCTAGAAGTTAAATGCAGACTTCCTTTGTCGTCTACTTCTAGCACAAAATCTTGCATAACTTTCATGTTGGCTGTTGCACCAGCATTAATATTAAGTACACCGCGTTGGTTACCGTCTTCGTCTTGTTGTTCATGTGCTTCGCCATAAACACCTGCCGCAATATTTACAGATGTGTTGCCTTCCAAGTTTAAGTTTTTATCTGCACGAATGTTGATGTTGCCTTTAGCTCTATATGAAATATCTTTTTCACTGTATATCTGAATATCGCCATCTCCGCTCATCTCTATCCATGCATTGCCTTTTGCATTTATTACATAAATTAATCCGTTAGTGTCGTCCATTAATACTTGGTTGCCACCTGCTGTTCTAATTCTTATGTTTTTACTGTCGCCGTTAGTGTCCCCGTCATCCATCACAAAACTGTGTCCGCCTGTTCTGTGCGTACCGTCTTTCTTGCCTGTATCAAGGTTTACATCTTCTGCACCCGGAGTAGATATACCAAATACTGCACTAGGCGATTCTCTTCTTGCACTAGAGCTAGATATGCCCCTGAGCTTGTCGTTAATTAATCCTTGGTCTAAAATAGGCTTTGTTATATACGGATTAACTGGCCTTGTAGCATTGTTGCCATGGTCTATTCCTGGCGTCCGTTTATTAACTTCTGCCACAGGCAATTTTTGATCTGTGCCAAATGTTTTTCCGGCGGCATTACCCGGGACCATGTTAGCCATTTGGTCAGGTAGTAAGCACCCTATCACAAACGGTAATTTCGATTTGCCATCTGCAAAGCATACTAGTACCCAGTTACCTACATCAGGCGGGACCATCCACATGCCATATGATTTTTGTGTTTCGACATACGATGAAAGATTGTCGCCTATTCTATTAGAAGGTGTACTTCCGCCGAAAGGTGTACTCCAGAATGCATTTACCCAGTTGCTTGGATTATCTCTGTCTTTGCCCAATGCCGGAATGTACACGGTTAATCGTCCACTGTGCGTGTCGTCTTTTGGTCTAACAATAATTTCGCCTAGATACACACCAAAGTCTAAGTCAGCATTTTTAGTTAGTGCCGCCGTAGGATTACTACTGCTAACCTTAAATTTGTCTGCTCTGTACTTTCCACTTATGCTCATTATTCTTCTCCTGTTTCGACGCCGTAGTCTACATCTAATAAATCGTAGTTAGACAAATCTAGAGCTGTTTGTTTCTTGGCATTTAAATCTAGCTCAAACATGCCATTTGCAAATGTTGCAGTTACTTTCATAATTTGGTATACTCCGCTTAAAAAGTATGCTGTTCCTGCTTTTGACATATAACCGGTGTTGTTATCCTCGTCGTCTAGATCCGGGTCGATTACCCTAGGAGTTTGCATAGTAAATAAAAAGTAATTATCGTTACCATCATATGATATAGCATCTAGACTGGTCTGTTTACTCCCAGAGTTGGTTAGTTCATAAGTTTTTCCTTCCGTTGGATTTTCCGGCTTCGCTCCTAAGTACCACGGATCGCCCCTAATTTTTAATGATAAGTCGACTAGTATACTTGCATCGTTAACATTTTGAAACATGTATCCAAATAATGTTGCCTTAGGTGAGCCGTCACTAGTGTTACCTGAGGTAGATACTATAGTTTTGCTAGTGTCGAAACTGGGTTTAAGAGTTTTGGAAGATGGTTTGGAAGCGATGTCTCTTAACTGACTCATAACCTTTGCACCACTTAGTTCGCCTATAACTGTTTCCATTCCCGCTTCATCGACATCGCTTAGTAAGTCTTCGCTGTATAAGTAGCCGCTGGCTTCTGGCTTATAGTTGCCGTCGCTATTCACGCCGCCAGTTTCTCCAACTGGGGTAAGCGATTGTGTGCCATCTGTTGCTTTTTGGTAACCTAACGGATTTTTTCCGCCATTAGCCTGAAATATAATTGCTTGTGCTAAGGTCATATATCGCCCTTTGTCCTCTGCCATTTCTTTCTGCTGATCGGGTGTTAACTGCAAAGAATCTATAGCTTGTTGTCTCATGTTAGGATCATTTTCTAGTTTATTCGCTAATGCTGAAGAATCTTCTTGTAGGGCGGCTATTACTGCTTTTGCTTCTGCGCCGTTTGGATCGAGTGGATCACCTCCCGGACCGTTAGGGCTAGTAGAAGAGTCTCCCATGGTGCCAGCGCCAGGAGCTCCTAGCAACAATTGTCCTGCCTTATAAGAAATATCAGCACTTAGTATTTGGTCATTTATCCCAGTGTACAAGTAATGATATGCTTTTTTTATATTCATTTCTCGTATACGAGTAGTTACATTGTCTCTGGTAGTTTCGAAGTCAGCTGGTTGGGCTGTCCCTTCATCAGCTGTATCGTATATCACAGGTTTATATATTATTTTTTTTGCATAAGTGTTTCGCCTGTGATCATAGTCTAACCATTCGACGGTTGCCTCGATTCTATACCAGCTGGTAAATACCTGGTTTAAGTCCATTGATGCTGGATCAACATCCGGACTATCAAATTTGTGTTTTCTTGTAGTCATTTCTAAAAAGTCATCGTTCATCACCAACAGAGTTGTGAGTATCCTGTGAAAATTTGTGCCTTGTTTAACCTGTATTCTATCAAAGCTCCATATACCGCCAGATGCTTGTATTCCGCCATCTAAACTTTCTGGGTTCTCTTCTAGTGCTTTATCGTATTCTTCTCTTGTTTTGATGCCCTGTGCTTGGGCATTCATTAATCTATTTACTTGCTCTGCCGTGTCGGCGTTTGTATATTTAATAGTTGCATCGCCGAGCCTCTCTTTGATTGAACTGACGTCGAACGCTATTTCATCTTGTACGCCGTGGTCTTTGTAGTTGTCAACTCTAAACTTTTTGAGTGTGTTTTCTAAATCTTCTAAACATTTTATGACAGATTCACCAGTCATACTTGTATCTGCAGGAATTGTATAAAATGTATCAGAGTATCCAGATTGAGAGCCTATCACAACTGTAAAGTCGTATGTGCTACCTTGGTCAGTTATGCCCACATCGATTGTTGCAATCTCGCATTGCCAACACCACGGACCGTCGATGGTAACTGGTTCGCCAGCTACTTCGTTATCGTCGATGTCGTCTGTGTACCCTTTAAAGGATAACTCAAGAAATATGGGAGCGTTAGCAAACATGCCTGCTTTAATTCCTAATGCATGTTTAGCCATTTGAATTTGGTCTAATAAGTCTGCGGCGCCTGGTTGTATAAGTGTAAAAGAACCGTTAGTAACAAACGCTCCTGAATTACCTTTAACTATGTTTAGGGAAATATTTTCTATTGCTATACCAGTTACACCCGTTTGGGCAATGATAACAGTTTGGCCAGGCTCGGCTTTCATAGCACCATTCAGGTAGCCGCCATCTGGTTTATTATTTTTCCCTTTAGTCGTATCTGGGATCATATAAAGGCGCCAGTTGTATGTGGCGTTGTTAAATGCATCTAACTTATTACCGGCGACTGCTCCAAGATAGCGATCTTCTATTATAGTTGTTTGTGCGGCTTCTTTATCTTTATCTTTACCCCATCCGAACATTAGTTAACCACTCTGTCTATAGTTTCCTTGGTTGGAATATAAATTGGTAAGCCTGATACGAAATCTTCGATAGGGTCTACTAACGCATCGGGATTTCTTAAAGCAAACACCCACCACAATCTTACAGTGCCGTACAAGTCGTGTGCTAGTAAGTCGGGTCGTTTTGCATACTTAGCTTCTACTGCATATAATCTATCTGCTCGACTTTTTGGAAGTTTAGGCAAATCATTTACATCCAGATAAAAGCTGTTGGTTGGCGCTCTTTTCAGAAAACTGTCTTTACTATTAAATGCAGCCATTAGATAAATCCATCCGATAAGCCCTTACCACTAGTAAATCGTTGTAAGTTAAATTTCTTTCTAGTTTTTCTATATGTGTATTGTGGTGCTAGTTCTATCATAATACTGGTCTGCGTCGGCATCATTGTTGTTGTGCCTTTGTATTTAACTGGAACATAATCTACATCGGGCGGTAACTGGAAGTTATAATTTTTTATAATAACAGGCACTTTATTAAATCCAAATTCTCCTAAGTATTCAAATAATAATACTGGAGGCGGCGTACCATAATAGCCTGATTTAACAGCACTATCACCGTAGAATGCTTTAGTAACACTTCGTAAAAAATGAAATACTGCTAACAAATATTGTGCTTCTTCGGTAGTGTTTGCTGTAAACGTTCCTGTAATAGGTAACGTTGTGGGTCTACTATTAATGTATGTATAAAACGGATAGTTCGAACCGTGCTGTGTTGCTTCGTTGTAATCAACCGAAGACGCAAGGAATATATCGGGTGTAAAAGGAAACACGATTCCGCCTCTATCTTGCAATGGCTTTAGTACACTGTCGGTAACTTCTTTAGTAGGATCGTCGGGATCCATTAAGCCGTACGCCCATTTCTCTCCGCCTTTCTTAGGTCGGATTCTTGCTCGCCAATCTATTTCGTCAAACTGTGTGCCGTCGGTTCGACCCATAAGTTGGTCAAACTCTTGGGCGCCAGCAACATTAGTTACTACACTAGGTTGGTTATATTCTGAATCATTTGCCATATTGTGCTCCTTCGTACTATTTATCAAGATAAATAATAGCACGTTTTAATTATTAGTAAGATTATTAGAAAACAGTTGACATTGCCTAACTTAGGCACTATAATACTGTTTAACTAAGGAGATTATATGGCCCACATTACACCAAAAAAGGTTAATTATTTAAACAACAAAGACATACTCAAGCAAATTCATGCTAGTAAAATGTCTTATTGTTATGTCCAGGACGACATGTACATGGATCCAGATATTATTTTAATGGACGTTGCAAAAATTAATAAGACCACTATTAAACACGCTCAAGAAAACAGGGCGTCTGTGATACAGTCAGACGGCTACCAAACTGCTATGAAAGAAGGCGGTTGGGATAAGAAGCCTAAGCAAAAAGACTTTGCTGTCGAACCAACGTCGATTCCAGTAGACGAGCTAGTATTCAGAGTAATGACATACGACCATATTCCAGATGAGCCTGGTAGAAAGAAAACAACTAAAACAGTTGCTGACACAAAAGCAAAACTAAATTTCCCACCGTTCAAGCATTACATCGTAGATGCCGGCGGAACTAATCCTAGAGAAGTTGGCAGAAGTCATTGGGTGGGTGGACTACACAATGGACACTTTAGTGTCGACCACGGAAAAATTACAAACACCCTCGGTAGCATGTTTATGAAACTTGTTGAGCGTTACAGTCAAAGAGGTAACTGGAGAGGTTACACTTATGTTGACGAAATGCGTGGACAAGCATTAGTGCAACTTGCTCAAATAGGATTGCAGTTCAACGAAGCAAAGTCAGATAATCCATTTGCATATTATACCGCTACAGTTAATAACAGTTTCACTAGAGTTTTAAACTTAGAGAAACGTAACCAATCAATCAGAGACGACATCTTAATCGAGTCTGGACATTTACCAAGTTACGGTAGACAGATAGCATACGAAAATGAGATGAAAGGGCTTCGTGCAGAAGCAGAAGCAGAAACCGAAAGTACTTCAGACTGAGTAATAAAGCATTATGGCAAACCTTTTTGAAAGGGCCGCGTGTTTCACAGATATACATTACGGCTTAAAACAAAACAGTAGACAGCATTTAATAGATTGTGATAATTTTATATCATGGTTTATTGCGGAAGCAAAATCAAGAAATTGCGAAACTTGTATATTCCTAGGTGACTGGCACCATCATAGAGCAAGTATTAATATTGCCACTATGAACGCTACTATTAAAGACTTAAAGCGATTAAACGATGCATTTGAAACTGTTTATTTCATTACTGGAAATCACGACTTGTTTTATAGAGAAAAGCGTGACTTAAACAGTGTCGAATTTGCTAGAGACCTGTCAAACTTTGTAATGGTCGATGACCACTTTTTGCAAGATGATGTTGCTATTGTTCCGTGGCTCATAGGCGACGAACATAAACAAGTTGCTAAAGTAAAATGCAAATACATGTTCGGACATTTTGAGTTACCATACTTTAAAATGAATGCTATGATTGAAATGCCAGATCACGGTGGCATCAGAGCAGACATGCTAGATGGCCCAGAATATGTATTCAGCGGACACTTTCATAAACGTCAATACAAAGGCAACATACATTACATCGGTAATGCTTTCCCACACAACTATGCAGACGCTCAAGATAATGACCGTGGTGCCATGTTTTTAGAATGGGGTGGCGAACCACAATATGTTAACTGGGCAGAATGCCCAAAGTATGTTACATTAGGATTACGGCAGTTACTTGAAGCGCCTGAGCAATATCTAGATGCACAGACTCACGCAAGAGTTAAGTTAGATGTAAACATTAGTTACGAGGAAGCAAATTTTATTCGTGAGACTTTTGCAGAAAAGTTTAAAGTCAGAGAAATACAATTACTGCCTATTAAAGAAGAGGAGGAAGCATTTGAAGGTGGAGAAATCCAGTTTGAAAGTGTGGACCAGATCGTTATACAGCAATTAGAAACTATCGAAAGCAACTTAGTCGATACCGGCGAGCTTGTTAAAATTTACAGAAGTTTAGAGACATTATAAATGCTTACCATAAAAAACGTAACAGCAAAAAACTTCATGAGTATTGGCAACAACACTCAGGCGGTTACATTTGATACTGAGCAACTGACATTGGTTTTAGGACACAATTTAGACCTTGGTGGCGATGGCAGTAGAAACGGTACAGGTAAAACAACGATAATCAATGCACTAAGTTACGGGCTGTATGGCGAAGCATTAACAAACATTAAACGTGATAACTTAATTAATAAGACAAATGCTAAAGGCATGATTGTTACTGTTGATTTTGATATTAACGGAAAAGAATACCGCATTGAGCGAGGTAGGCGCCCTAACACACTAAAGTTTTTCATAGACGGTGTAGAGAAAGGTGACGATGAACAGCAAGGCGATAGTAGGGAAACACAAAAAGATATAGAACGTATTATTGGATTCCCACATAATATGTTTAAGCATTTGATTGCGTTGAATACATACACTGAGCCGTTCCTCAGTATGAAAACTACTGATCAACGTGACATGATTGAGCAGTTGTTAGGCATCACAGAGATTAGTGAAAAAGCAGAGATTCTCAAAGAGCTACTCAAAAATACCAAAGACAGCATTAAGGAAGAAGAACAGCGAATACAAGCCGTACAGAATGCTAACAAACGTATTGAAAAGAATATTGACGATATCGAATTGCGTAGGAAGGCATGGGGCAACCAGCACAAGGAAAAACTTTTGGCATTGCAGTCGTCGCTAGATGTATTAAGCCAAACAGACATTGAAGCAGAGCTCGCTAATCATAGAGAGTCGGCCGAAGTTCATAAACAGTATGCAAAAATGCAAGGCTTACAAAACGAGTTAAAGCAATTGCAAACAAGCAGTAAGCGAAGTGTTAGCACTCTTGTTAGTGTAAGAGCCGATATTGAAAAAGCAGAAGCAGGTGTTTGCCCTGCATGTGAACAAAGTACAGCACACTTATCGACACACGAAGCATACACACTAGAGCTCAAAATAAAAGAAGAGAAAGAAGTTATATATTCTGCAGAGTTGGATGGAAAGATTGTTGGGCTGGAACAAGAGTTAGCAGATATCGGCGAACTGCCTGAAAGTCCTATTACATTTTATTCTAGTATGGAAGATGCATTACAGCACAGACACAACCTAGACACTATTACAGACCAACTAGCCGAACGTAAAGAAGAAACCAATCCATATGCTGACCAGGTTGTTACACTTAGAGAAACTGGCCTAGAGGAAGTTAGTTATGATGGTATAAACGAATGGACTACATTAAAAGACCACCAGGAGTTTTTGTACAAGCTATTGACTAGTAAAGACAGTTTTATAAGAAAGAGAATTATTGACCAGAACCTCCAGTACTTAAATTACAGACTAAATCATTATTTAGAAAAGTTGGGCTTACCGCATGACGTTAGATTTAACTCGGACTTGAGTGTAGATATCACTGAGTATGGCAGAGACTTAGACTTTGATAATTTGAGTAGAGGCGAACGTAACAGATTAATACTTGGCATGAGTTGGGCATTTAGAGATATTTATGAAAGTCTTAACCAACCAATGAACTTGATGTGTATCGATGAACTTGTTGACTCTGGCATGGACACAACTGGTGTTGAAGCGGCACTTGGCGTACTTAAAAAGATGGGAAGGGAATCTAAGAAAAATGTATTCTTAATTTCACACAAAGAAGAACTGCAAGGAAGAGTTAGTAATGTATTGTATGTTGTTAAAGAAGGCGGGTTCACTTCTTATGCCAATGACATCGAAATAATAGATAACTAATATGCATGACACAATGGATTTACGAAGGTAAAAAAGTAGACGAACTACCAGCAGACTGCGAAGCATTCGTATACATAATCACAAATACCACAAACGATAAAAAGTATGTAGGTAAAAAATTAGCAAAATTTAAAACAACAAAGCCTCCTTTAAAAGGAAAAAAGAATAAAAGACGTGGAACTAAGGAAAGCGACTGGCGTACTTATTGGGGTAGCTCGGATCACCTAAATGCAGATGTTTCTGTGTTAGGAGAAGACAAGTTTAAAAGAGAAATTTTATACTTTTGCCCAAGCAGAGGTGTTGCAAGTTACTTAGAAGCCAGAGAACAATTTGAACGTCGAGTACTTGAAACCGACGACTATTATAACGGTATAATCAATGTAAGGGTAGGTGGTTCAAAAATCCTGCGAGAAGCATTAAAAGATAGATAACTAATTACTGCATAGAACAACCAGACACCAAGTCACAGCATGGCATCACAGAGATCATCTCACAGCATGGCACACACATAGGACTATACACCAGCCCCAACCGAGGCCAATATCGGACTCCTCGACAATCCTGAACAAGGTGCGAGAATTGGAGATGTATAGCGGTAAAGATACAAACACACGAAACACTGTATTAAAAGGATGTAGGCAATGAGAAAAAGCAACCTACAAATTTGCGTAACTAAACTCTACTAGGTTACATAAATTTCCGTGAGATGAGACGGTAGTGTATGGGGACAGAAAGCTCACTGGTTCCTTTAAGCACCCGAGTTAGAGATGATGATGGCTCATATGATGTCGACAGACACTATATTTTCCGAACAGCTTCTCCTTTCAATAGGAGAAGTATGACTCCAACTATATGATATCGCATTACTTAATTGATAATAGAAAAACTTTCTAACAAGAACTGAAATGAACGTAAGTGAATTGAAGTTAGTAGTTAGAAAAGATACGAAGTATCTCTTAAAGTAGTATAGTATTTAAATATGTTACAGTATCAAAATAGTTCTTTCGCAAATTGATTGAAAACATTTTAGAACTTACATTAATATCTCTATGATCACACCCATGTGACAACTGCACATTTAATGCCATCACTTGACCTGGCATAATATATTTAGATTCATCTTCCTTTCCGTGAGTTATGTAGATAGGATGATCTTCTAGATTGAATAGCAAGTTACACTTACGAGTAAACGGATTACCCCACCCAAGCAAGAAGTCATTGTGATTTAACACATGTTCGTTTGCAGGCACAGATTCAAACCCAATACTATGCTCCGCTAACACTTGTATAGGACTTAACAGTTCTTTAACTTTTTCCAAACACGATAAATCTGACAGCATAACAATGTCTTGCACTATGTCTGTACGACTCGGGTCCTTGTGCATGTAGTAATTACTTTCAGGGATAGTGTTAACTACCTCTTGTTCCAACTCTAGTATTGCAGATATGTCCAGTTTAAAATTGTATACGGTACTAAACTTGCTCATCTATTCTCCGCTGATATGCTTGTCGAGTATTAATTGTGAGAAACTTGAAATCGTGCTCCGTGGTGTTATTACAGCCATGTAATACTTTAGTATTGATTAAAAAACTTTCGCCTGGCTGTATAGCAACTTCAACTAACTCACCATCATTAGAATGTTCCACATACGCAACATTGTCACCTACATTTATAAGCAAGTTACTTCTGCGTATAATGTCTGTGTGTGGATTTAAGTAACTATTTGCTGGGATAGATTCTGCACCTATTATAGCATCATCATTTATATGATATTTACTCACAAATTCCTCAGTTATCCAGTCTAATGTCTTTAGTTTGCCATACGGAAACACACATTGTATAACTTCGTTATATGTGAATTCTTGCCTATCATAGCCCTGTAAGATACTTAGATTTGCGTATATTTGTGATTCGATGGTCATTAAGTGTATTTATATGCAGTAAGCACCCCACTGACAGTATTTTAGTAAAAGTTACCAGAAAGAATGGTAAAAAACTTGACATGGACGGTGTTTTGTTGTATAATATGTGCATAGTTTAAGTAAAAAGGCAGGAGTTTTTATGATAGATATATTGCAAGAAGTAACTGATTGGGGCAAACAAGCCGTTAACAACGGCATTTACCACGTCAACGGAGCGGGGCATTTAGTTGCATACCAGCCATCGGCCGAAGCTGAACTTAAAACATTTAAAAATCCACTAAAACAGTTTAGTAAATCTAGGCGCAAGTTTGTTAATCTTGGGCAGTTAGAAGAGCAATTAGCAGATGATGTTATTGTTGTACAGGGCAGTAACGGAAAAACTTACACAATTCAGGACGGAAAATGTTCATGTCCTGGATACACTTACAGAGGAGACTGCAAACATGTCAAATAATCATACTAAGCTATTCACTGCTATTTCGGTAGCGTTGATGACCACAGCATGTGCTAGTGGCGGCGGCTCATCAACAGCGCCAACACCAACACCAACACAAACAATTACGCCACCCGCAACTACTGTTACTACTGATCCGGACAAGCGAATCCAGTTTGAAACATTCCAAGATAACTACGAAAATACTACTAGTTCGTTAGGGTATAACAATGTGAAATATAGTGTGGGCAATTATAATGACACCACGTGGGTTAACGGCAAGTATACTGTTGAGGACTTTGCGTTTTTACAAGTTACAATTAATGGCAACCATGGCGGCAAAGACTTAAATGATCCGAGCTCTGATGAGTACTCTGCAGGTGGTGCATGGATGACCAATGCAAGTGTTGTTATAGAGAACGATATTAATCAAGATGGGCATAATGACTTTGTTGTGTGGATACAAACATTCGGGGATCGAAATACAGTACCGGGCACAAGAGCATTACAATTTATTAATGACGGTGAAGGACATTTTGCACTAGATTGCAGTGTGTTTGATAACGGTGTATGTCCAATTGTATTCGGTGAAGGCTCTACTATGACTAACATGGGCTGGTATCACAGCGAAGAAGCCCCTGTACAGGATTACAACCAGGGCATTGCACACCAATACGATTTAAACGGTGACGGCAATAAGGACTTGTTTAACACAGGTAACTTGTGGTTAACTGATAACGGCAAGTTTATAGAGTCGCATGATAACTTACCAGACTTTATGCTTTCAAACAAAAATGCTGACGGTGTCGAAGTTGGGTTATTTGTACATGACCATGCTGTAGGTGATTTAAATGGTGACGGCTTCAACGATATTTTTATGCCCAATACAACACCTGTTATGGGTATGGGTATGAACAACGGAGACGGGTATAAGTTCTTTATGCTAAACGACGGAACTGGCAATTTTAAAAACTTCAGTTTCGAAGTAGGCCACACAGCTCACTTTGCGACATCGACACTTATAGCAGATTTTGACGGTGATGGATATGGCGACATTGTGTTAGGCTGGAGCGCCGGCGCTTATGTTAACCTGGGCGGCAATAGTGTGGGCGGCATTTACTGGGGTAATGCTGAAACAGATTACACAAAAGAATACACAGCATTACCACCCGGATACTACGAGCATAACATTGTGTTTGATATGCAGGCAACCGATGTTAATGCAGACGGCTTATTAGATTTAGTTTTAGCAAACACTCGTGGCGATGATTATTATGTAGGGCATGTGTTACAATTTTTAACTAATAACGGTGATCGGACATTTGATCAAGCGGCATTTAGGACAGAAGAACTAATAGACGGAATTAAGAACGGGGTGAGTCACATTTATATACTTGACTTCAACCACGACGGCGTCGATGATATTTTAGTTACGTCACAAGATCGTGCGTATGCTATGATCAACAATGGCGATGGAACATATACAGAAACAAGTCAGTTTGCAGTCCCGGACAATAATGCTGTATTTAACACGTTATTTCCTGTAGAAGTTGACGGCAAATACGATTATGATTTTGTAGGATCGAATATTATAAGTACGTCTGATACACAAACAA
>TARA_R110000868_G_scaffold88371_2_pt1 | contig 12797 bp, 12 predicted proteins | sample TARA_R110000868 | Tara Oceans TARA_R110000868 (sample SAMEA4397489) | marine metagenome | biome: Polar Biome; feature: [SRF] surface water layer (ENVO:00010504); material: water (ENVO:00002006), including particulate matter (ENVO:01000060) such as... | depth 5 m | reverse complement strand
ACCGGCTGATCCACGTTTATCACAATATGTTGCGGCGCTGGGCCACGGTATGAAGCGTCTTGCTGGAAAGAGCCTGTTGTGGATCATGCTGGCCGCTCCCGGCCTGTGGATGCTGTGGACCTTCTCGCAAGACGATGTGTTGGCAATGGATCTGCTGCACCCAAGCGGGGAAACGTCGATCCGGCTGATGATCCTTGCGATGCTGCCCGGGCCGTTATCGGAATTTTTTGGCCTGAACCGTTTTTTCCGGATCTGGCTGGCGATCCGCCGCAATCTTGGCGTTGCAGCCTTCGGTTATGCCCTGCTGCATCTGCTGTTCTACATTCTCGACATGAACAGCATTGCGGCGATGATGGATGAACTGGGCCTGCCCGGTATCTGGACCGGTTGGCTGGCGTTCGCGCTGATGATTCCGCCTGCTGCGATCAGCTTCAACTATGCCATGCGCAAGCTTGGGCGGAATTGGAAGATGGTTCAGCGCCTGGTATATCTGGTGCTGATCATCGGGCTGGGTCACTGGATTCTGCTCGACTGGGCCTGGCAGCCAGCACTGATCCATCTGGCACCTCTGGCACTGGCGTGGGTTTTGCGCTCAGTGGGCCGCAGTCGGCGGCAACGAACACAACGGAGTATGGCATGAATAGAATATCCCGGAAATATCTGGCCGCGATCGCCGCCACGGCCGTGTTGACGCTGGCGCAACCGGCTTACGCGGACGGCGACGTAAAGTGCAAATCAGGGCCCAGCAAGAATTGGAAACCGGTCTCGAAGTTGAAGAAAAAAGCCTGGATGGAGGGCTGGGAACTGCTCAAGGTGCAAGTCGAGGGTGATTGTTACGAGGTATATGCCCGCACCGAGAGCGGGCAGGCGATCGAGGCCTTTTTCCACCCGGTCACGCTGCAGAAGCTGGTCGTTTACCGGCGCGGCAGCGAAATCTATCGGGCACCCGGTTTCGCCAATTAAAGCGGGATTTATTGCGGTGGTATAAAATGCCCCAAACCTTCGGGGTCAAAAGCCAATCCGATTATGATAGATCCATCGCCGTGAATCGTGGATTTGGCTTCGGCTTCTTTGCCATATTGCCAGCTGTCGAGTGTCATTCCGCTGGCTCCAAGCTGTTGGAGCAACGGCCATACGGCGGTATCATCAACCTAGTCGCCATAGGTTAAACCTACCGCAACGGCGGCATTTTCCAGATCCGTGATCGGGAAATGATAGATGCGATGCAATACATCCCACAGACATGCGCCATTGTGCCCGGAATTTCTTGGGTATTGCTGCTCCTACCGCAGTTCAACGGCGCGCTGGTAGGCCGCCTGCAGCGTGTCACGGATCAGGTCGGAGAATTCCCCGGTACCGTTCAGCGCAGCCAGGCCGGCTGCAGTGGTGCCGCCCTTGCTGGTCACATTGTTGCGCAAGTCCTCAAGCGATCGGTCGGATCCCAGCGCCAGTTCCAGCGCACCCTGAACGGTTCCCAACACCAGGGTCTTGGCATCCTTTTCATCAAACCCCAATGCCTCTGCAGCTTCGACATAAGCGCGCAACAGCTCGAAGACATAACCGGGGCCGCTTCCGGCCACTGCGGTCAGTCGATCCAGCATGTCTTCGTTGTCGACCCAGACGATTTCACCCGAGCATAAGGCAAGTTGCTCGATTTCGCGCGATGCCGTTTCGGTGACACTGCCATGGGCATAAAGACCGCTCACGCCTTTGCCGATGACCGCGGGAAGGTTGGGCATGATACGGATCACCGACCGTCCCGGTGCATGCGCTGCCAGCTTGGCGGCGGAATATCCGGCCGCTATCGAACTGATCGTGCCATCAGCCGCCAGATGCGGCAAATAGTCGGGCAGCACCATATCAATCAGTTGCGGCTTGAGGGCGACGACAAGATAGTCAAACATGTCCTCGCCGAGTTCGTCGACCGAGCGAACCTGAGCTACGTTTTTTGGCAGCTCCGGCTCGGCCGGGTCGGCCACGGTAAACAGATGATCGGTATTTGCGGCCCACGCCTTCAGCAGCGCGCCGCCCATGTTTCCGCATCCAAGCAGCAGTATTTTTTTCAAATCAATCTCTTCTGTTCTGTGATAGGGGGCCCTGACAATATCCTTAGAATACAAAACAGCCATGTCAACAAAAGCTGTTTATTAAAGCTTTCATGCAAAAACATATGTTTTGATCACTAAATTATTGCACTGAGTGGGATCAATCCCTACCTCGACCGCATGTTAACAAGGGCATCCAATCCTATGGTACAAGGCAAAACGATCGTTGTTAAAGTCGGATCCAGTCTGCTTGCCAATGCAGAACGGTTAACCCCGCGCTGGGCATTCATGCACAAGCTGCTGGAAGATATCGCTCAGTTGCGGGAAGATGGCGCGAAAGTCATCCTGTGCTCGTCCGGGTCTGTTGCACTGGGACTGAACATGATCGGCGAACGACCGGAGACCGCCGGTCTGCGCGACAAGCAAGCCGCAGCGGCTTGCGGCATGCCGCTGCTGCTCAACGGCTACAAGCAGGTCGCCCATGAATATAGCTTCGAAATAGCGCAGGTGCTGGTCACCCTCCGTGATCTGGAAGATCGCAAACGGTTCCTGAACACGAAAAACACCGTCGACCGGCTGCTTGTCGCCAATATCATGCCGATCATCAACGAAAATGACACCATCACCACCGCCGAAATCCGGGTTGGCGACAATGACCGGCTGTCGGCCAAAATAGCGCAGATGGTGCAGGCGGATGTGCTGGTCATCCTGACCCAGGTTGACGGCCTGTTTGATCGCGACCCGTCCGAGCCAGGAGCAAAGTTGGTTGAGGAACTCAGCGACGTCTCTCCCTATCTGGCGGTGACCGAGAGCGTGAGCAGCCTTGGCAGCGGCGGCATGCTGACCAAGATACAGGCGGCGCACATGGCGCAGAATGCGGGCTGCGAGACGCTGATCGCGCATGGCGAATATGAACAGCCGGTGACCTCAGTGCTGAACGGCGACCGGCGCCATACCAAAATATTAGCCAATGAACGGCCTGAATCCGCCTGGGCCAACTGGTTGTCCGACCGGTTGCAGATGGCAGGCAGCATCGTGGTCAATGAACAGACCGCCGAAGCCTTCAAATCAGGGACACGCCATATTGGCCGGGAAGACGTGCTCTCGATTCAGGGCCCTTATGTCAAAGGCGATGTCATCCATATTTACGGGGAATCCGGTACCGAACTGGCGCGGGGCCTGACCAATTTCTCCTCCGATGAAACCATGGCTTTGGCTCGCAACCCGACGATGACGGCAATGCAGCTACTCGGGTATAAAACCGGCGGCACGCTGATTACCGACAAGAATATGGTGGTACTGGATGACCGGCATCTTACTTGGGAATTGCCGGCAGGTGAGGATATGACCGAAGTCGCTTCCTAGGGCCGGATTTCGCCAACCTCCAGGATCGGTGCGGAATCGAGCCGGTTGGCTTCCATCATCACCGCTATGCGCTGCACCGAAGAAACCAGCAGATTCTGCTCCCAGGGTTCCAGTTTGGAAAAGGAAACCAGAAAATCTTCCTGCAACAATTCCGGAGCATTTTGAACGCAGGCTCTTCCCTGTTCGGTCAGCACGATATCCACCGACCGCCCGTCATCCTCGCTTTTTTCGCGGGTAACCATCCCTGACTTTGCCAGCCGGTCGACAATCGAGGTTACCGTCGCATGCGACAGATGCACCGATTTGGCGATTACCGACGGCTTTGCCCGACCCTCCTTCGCCAGTTCCTTCAACAGCAACAGCTGCGGGGTGGTTTGACCGGTCTCTTTCTCCAGTTTTTTGGACTGCAAATCGATGGCCCGGTTGATCTGGCGCAAGGCCACCAAAAGCGCGTTTGAGTTTGACATGATGAGCCTGTTACAGGTTTTTGGCTGCAATAGCCCAGAAGATTGTCAATTTTCTGGTCGGTGACCAAGCTTCTGCCGCTAGTCCCACACCGACCGGAACCGGATCTTGTCGCCAATCAGGTCGGCCACGGTGAAGCCGTCCAGATGGCGCAGGAAGGCTTCGATACCGCCGGCGAGAACATGACGCAGACCGCAGGCCGGCGTGATGACACAGCTGCCGTCGGCTCCATCAAAACATTCGACGAAGGCGCCATAATCCTCGAAGATGCGGACAACCTGTCCGACATTGATTGCCGCGGCCGGCTGATTGAGCAACAGCCCCCCGCTACGGCCGCGAACGCTGTCGACAAAGCCCTCTGCCGCCAGGCGCTGCGCGACCTTCATCAGATGATTTTTCGAAATGCCATATTGCCGGGCAATTTCGGCGATCGAATGGTGGCCATCATGCGCGGCCAGATACATCAAGGTGCGAAGCGCATAATCAGTTTGAACGGACAATCTCATAAAAGATGCATATCATATATTGCATTTAAAAGCCAAGCGGCATAAACAGTGCATATGAAATGCATCTTAACCGAGTCGAGGCCATGACCGAACTTAGCTATGCCGAACGCGCCAGAGCGAAAAAGACAGCGCAGGCCAATGCGCTGGGTATTGATGATGCTCTGATTTCCAATCTGGTTGAGAAATTTTATGGCGCCATCCGCGCTGACGCGCTGCTTGGGCCGATATTTAAATCTCATGTCGCAGACTGGACGCCCCATCTCGCCCGGATGAAGGATTTCTGGGCGTCGGTGACGCTTGAGTCCGGTCGTTTTCGCGGCAATCCGATGCTCAAGCATATCGCGGTCGGCGGCCTCGACAGTCTGCATTTCGACCGCTGGCTGGTGCTCTGGAATCAGACGCTTGATGATGTCGCCCCCAGTGAAGCGGCGGCTCAGGTTTTTCGCGAGGCTGCTGACCGTATCGCGTCCAGCCTGCTCACCGGCATCAAGGTCCAGCGTGGCGGTCTCGACGCCATTTCCAAACCAGAGGAGAAGCAATCATGTTGATGGATTTTCAGATCGAAGGCGGGCAGGCGATCACCGCTGAAATCAATGCGGAAATGCAGAACCTGTCCGAGCACTACCGGGCCCCGTCACATGAAAGCCGGACTTTTGAGCTGCCCGCTTCGGTATGGATCACCATGTTCGGTTCTTATGCTGTGTTCTTCGCGGCCTTATTCATGGCAACCGGTCACGGCACGGCTGCGATATTCGCGCTGGTGATCAGTATCGCCTATACCGTCATGTATTTCGGCACCGCGGTGGTCTTGAACAATATCAGCGCAGCCGAACGAAAATCTCGGCCTTGGGCTCACTCCGCCAGTGGAATCGAAACGCAGACGGGCTGGATGGACAATAGAGCCGCTTACGCCCAGATTTTGACGGTACCGATATTGTTGGCGGTCTTTGCCTGCGCCTTTGCCGTGATCCGGGCTCTGATCTGATGGCCGACGCGTCCGAACCCGTCGCTCCTTATGGCGCTTCACCGATCTTCGATGAGATCAGCCTGCCTGACAAACTGCGCAACGAGCATAGCACCAAGGATGGCACCTGGGGCCTGCTGCGGGTGCTGGAAGGTGAGGTCGAACTGGTCTTTATCGATCCACCGTCCCAGCGACTGGTAACGGTCGATGACCCTGCGCCGATCCCGCCGCAATCGCCACATTTTGTCAAACTGAACGGCCCGGTGAAAATGCAGGTCGAGTTTTATCGGGAAAATCCCTTGCCGGAGGAAAATAGCACGGATTGAGGGGTCATCCTCGGGTGCTTATCCCGAACCTTGCTGCGCCGCCGGACATCAGGCCTGAGACGGATGCGCAATCAGCTGTTTCCAATATCGTTGGACCCGCCGCTTGCCGACATATTCCAATATCGTCAGCGCCGGGATCAGCAATTGCAGGATGATCGCGCCGAACAGCACGCCGAAGCCCAGGCTGGCCGACATCGGGATCAGAAACTGTGCCTGAACGCTGGTTTCAAAGGTGATCGGCGCGACACCGAGAAAGGTTGTCAGCGACGTCAGCATGATCGGCCGGAATCGCGATTTCGTCGCGTTTATGATCGCCTCTTCAATGGCCATGCCGTCGCGCAGATTCTCGTTGATGAAATCGATCAGGATCAGTGAACCGTTCACGATCACCCCCGACAGCGCGATCATGCCGAACATGCTGAGTACACCCAGCGGCAGGCCAAGGATCAGGTGACCGATCAGCGCGCCAATGATGCCGAACGGGATCACCGCCATGATGATCAGCGGTTGCAGATAGGATTTGAACGGGATCGCCAGCAGCGCATAGATCATCAGCAGCGCGGCGACAAAGGCAAGTCCCAGATCACCGAAGGATTCCTGCTGCTCCTGCTGCTCTCCGCCAAAGCTGTAAAGCAATTGCGGATAGTCGGCTTGCAGGGCCGGCATGATTTCGTCGGTCAGGGCGGTGGCAATTTCCTGACTGGTGACAATATTCGTATCGATATCGGCGGTGACGGTCGTGATCCGTCGGCCATCGGTCCGGCGGATGATTGCCGGAGCCTGGCCAAAGGACACGTCGGCCAAGGTGGCCAGTGGTACTTCACCACCGGGCACGCGGACCCGGAACCGTTCGACATCGACGATCGAATTGCGTTCCGCTTCCGGCAGCCGGATATAGACGCGCATGTCTTCCTGGCCCCGCTGTACGCGCAGCGCTTCGCTACCGAAGAATGCGGCACGCACCTGCAGCGCGACATCCTGCAAGGTTACTCCCAGGGAACGGGCCTCGGGCTTCAACCGCAACTGGATTTCCTTCAGCCCTTCATCCTGGTCGCTCTCGATATCGAACACGCCGGAAAAACGGTTCAGCCTTTGCATCAGTCTTGTCGATGCGGCCTCCACCACCGCCGGATCCGGATCAGAAATCTGCACATCAACCGGTGCGCCAATCGAGATCAGGTCCGAGGCAAAGACCAGCGAGCGGGCTTCGACGATCGGACCGACGGTTTCCCGCCAGGCATTTTCGAAATCCCGTGATGCCAGCTCCCGCTGGTCACCGGGAATGAAACTGAACTGGACGCTGGCAATATTGGAAGCAAAACCGCCACTTTGGGCATTGGGCCCGGTGGCGCGCGGTGCCTGTCCGATCAGGGTGAAGATGCCACGCAGCGGCGATGGATCGCCTTCATCTGCGCGCGCTGCAAATTTCGCGTAGGTTTCGCGGCCGCCCTGTTCGATCAGACGAGCGATTTTCTCGGTTTCCGCGATCGTCGTTCCGGCCGGCATTTCCAGGCTTGCCGTGACGACATCGGCTTCAATAGCGGGAAAGAAGGAATTCTTGATAATGCCGGCCGGGATCAGCGAACCGATCAATATCAGCAGTGCGACGCTGCCCGCCAAAATCACGAACGGCATGCGAACGGAAAATTTGACCGCCCGGTCGAGCGGGCCGTCGACGAAGGCCTGATAATAGACATCGACCTTTGCCTGAACCTGCTCGAAAAACCGGGTCACGGGATTGTGGGTGGGCGTGCCGGGTATCGGCAAGTGGCTAAGATGATTGGGCAGAATCAGCAGGCTTTCGACCAGCGACAGGAACAGGACAGCGACCACGACCAGCGGAATGTCGGCCAGTATCTTGCCCATCACACCGCCGATGGCGAACAGGGGTGAAAAGGCCGCGACGGTGGTCAGCACGGCAAAAATGACCGGCATGGTGACCCGCCGTGCGCCGCTGATCGCTGCACCCATGCCGGTGCGCCCGGCTTCGCGGCGGGCATAGACGCTTTCGCCGACGACGATCGCATCATCGACCACCAGCCCCAGCGCCAGAATGAATCCGAACAGCGAGAACATGTTGATGCTGGAACCGGCAAGATCGAGCAGGAAAATCGCGCCGACAAAGGTCACACCAATGCCCAGCGCCGTCCAGGCCGCCAGCCGGATGTCGAGAAACAGGGTGAGCGCGATCAACACCAGAAACAGGCCGATGGCGGCATTTTTCAGCAGCAGGCTCAGGCGATCATTCAGCAGTTCGCTGTCGTCGCTCCAGACCGCGTAGGAAATCCCTTCCGGCAGCGAGTGCGCGAACGCGCGCTCGAGATAGTCCTTGGTCGCACGGGAGATATCCAGCACGCGTTCGTCGCTGGTCCGGAAAACCTCGACGAATGCAACCGGCTTGCCGTTGTAAAGCGATACCAGATCCGAATCCTCAAACTCGTCCCGGATGTTCGCGATCTGCCCGAGCCGGATCAAGGCACCATTTTCATTACTGACCAGCACGATATCCTCGAAATTCTGCTGGTTATAATTTTGTCCGATGGTCCGCACGCGGACTTCTTCGCTGTCGGTGTCGATCGAACCGGCGGGGCTGTCCAGGCTGCTGGCGGCGATCGTGCGTGATATATCGTTGAGCGACAGACCAAAGGCCTGCAACGTATCTTGCGGTACCTCGATCGACACCTCGTAATCGCGGATTGAGCTGGTATCGACAAAGGAAATTTCGGGCAGAGCCGCCAGCGCATCCTCCAGCCGATAGGCTGTTTCCTTCAGCGCATTTTCGGAAACATCGCCAAAAATGGCAATGCGGACCACGCTTTGCCGGGTGGTCAGCTCGCGAACCTCGGGTTCTTCCGCTTCATCCGGAAAGGTCTGAATCTGGTCAATTTCAGCCTTTATGTCATCCAGCGCGCGATCGATATTCGTACCGAGCTGCAATTCGACGGAGACCGTACCGATATTCTCCGCAGCAATGGACTTTACCTTCTTGACGTCCTCGACGGCTTCCACCGCTTCTTCAATCTTCTGGACAATCGATTCCTCGATCTCGTCCGGCGTAGCTCCGGGATAGGCAACGCTGATCTGGATTGTGTCGAGGCTATTTTCGGCAAAAACTTCCTGAACGATCGTCCGGTAGGACAGGATGCCGGCGACGATCAGGAATAGCATCAGCAGATTGGCCGCGACACCATTGCGCGCCATGAAAGCAACGACCCCGCTCTGCTCCATTACTGCCTTGCTCGGTTGTTCCGGCACGGAAGGGTCTGAATCGCTGCGCTCGCTCATTTGACCGGTTTGGCCTTGGCATCGGTTTTTGCTGTGCTTGGGCCCGTCGCCGGTGCCTTTGCTGCAGGCCGGGTTTCGGCAATTCTGACCCGCAGCCCCTCGGTTGCGATTTTCAGATTGCCGGTAACGACGGTTGGCTTGGCACCGAGACCTCTGGTGCTGATCAGCGCTGTTGTGCCGGATCGCTGATAAATATCAACGGTGACGATGTGCAACTTGCCGTCCTGAACCAGCCATATCTTGTTACCAGCCCGCAAGGCCGCCAGCGGCAGCACCGCATAGCTATCCAGTGCCCTGCCGGTTATTTCAGCCGCGACAAAACTGCCGACGAACAGGGGAGGGGTACCGGATGCGGTCGTTGATTTCGCGTCATTTTCCGCCACGGCGGCCGGCGCGCCTCCGCGTATCGGATTGGGGATACGAAGATACACATCAATCGTCCGCGTCTGCGGGTTGAGCAAGCCGTTGACCCGGTCAACATAGGCAGACCAGCGATAGCGCACACCGCCATAGTCGGAATATACCGACGCTTCGATCCTGGCTCCGGCACCCGCGCGGAACAATTGCGGGATCAGCGCAGCATCGCGTTCCGACAGCGGGATGACCGCTTCATAATCCGCAGTGCCGACGATTGAACCCAGCGACTGGCCGGGCTGGACGTAGCTGCCCAGGGCGATTTGTTCGGCCCGGACAATGCCTGAAAATGGCGCGCGCACCACGGTGCGCTGCAAGGCGGTCTGGGCGTTGGCGAGATTGGCTTGCGCTCGTCGCAGTCCGGCGCGAGCCGATTGCAACTGCGGTTGCCGGGTTGCGAGGCCGTTGGTGGCTATTTTCTGCCTGGATTGCGGACCGTCCAGCTCGGCTTTTTTTGCCAAAACGTCGGGAGGCAATATTTGCGCCGCATAGTCACTGCTGTCGACACTGGCATAGGCATTGCCGCCGCTGACTCCGCGTTGCTGGAAACGGTCCAGCTCGGCTTTCGCCAGAGTGACTTCTTCTTGGGCCTGCATCAGGGCGACATTTTGCGATGCGACATCGGCTTGCGCTGTTTGCACTGCATTCCGGTAATCCGAAGTATCGATGCGAAACAGCGTGGACCCCTGCGCCACACGCTGGCCTTCGCGCAGGTCAGGATTGACATAGACCAGCTTGCCGGCAACCTCAGCCGCCAGCGTCAGTTCCTCGCGCGCACGTACCGTGCCGGCACCCTGGACCATCAGGTTGCCAGACCGTATTTCCAGCACTTCGGCTTCGACCAGCGGGATCAATTCCTCGGGCGGCTTCTCCTCCGGTTCGGAGCGCAGTAGGATCAGCATGGCGGCAATCAATATCGCCACGAGCAGGATCAAGCCGCCGATTACGCGTTGCCTTTGCACTTATTCTTCTCCCTGCATGGATGGCGGTGCGGCCATGATGTCCGGCGCGCCTGGCACATTGTCCCAGCTGCCGCCCAGGGCGCGATGCACGCCAAGCCGCGCCAAAGCGACGTCGCGCGCGGCAGATGATAAAGCGGACTGCACCTGATATTGCGCCCGCAACGCATCGAGATAATCGACATAGCTGCCGACTCCATTGGCAAAGCGGCGCGACTGCAATGCTGCCGTCGCCTGCGCCTCTTCCAGTTGCGAGAACAGAAAGCGGTATCGCTGCCGCTCCTCTTCATAGCGCTCGATTGCGGTTTCAACCTCCTGATAGGCGGTAAGCACCGTGCGCGCATAGACCGCCGTCTGTTGCGCATATTGAGCATCCGCGACCTCGATATTCGCCCGGATGCGTCCGCCCTGGAACAACGGCGCGGTCAGGCCTGCGCCAAGATTCAACACCCAATTGTCGAAAATGTTGAGCACGTCCGCAGGATTACCGGCCTGACTGCCGGTGCCGGCAGAAAGACTGAGCGAGGGGAATCGCTCCGCTCGCCTGGCACCCAGATTATGTCGGGCAGATTCGAGTCGCTGGCTTTCCGCAAACACATCCGGTCGCTGGATCAGCAGATCGATCGGCAAGCCGGCAGGCACAGGCTCGAAGATCAGTTTCGGGGTCAGGGTCTTGCCGAGCAGTTCCTGCATATTGCTCGAATATCTCCCCACCAGCACTGCCAGCTGTCCCTCGGTCGCGGCCAATTGGCTTTCCCGTTGCGGCAGGCTGGCTTGCACATTGCGGAAATCCTGCCGGACCTGGTATAGCTCAAAGGAGGTGATGAGACCGCGGCGATAGCGGTCTTCGCTCTGCTCGACGCGATCACCCAGAACATCGATCATCTTGCTGGTCAGCGCGATTTGATGGCGTGCATCGACAATATCAAAATAGCTGGTGATGCTCTCCGCCAGCACCGCCAGCCGCACCGCCTGCAGATCAGCGGCAGCGGCAACCGCATCCGCGCGGCCAGCCCGCGCGTCGTTGCGCAGCTTGCCCCAGATGTCCAGTTCATAGGAAAAGGCGAGGCTCGATGAATAGGTCTCGTTCTGCAGCCGTCCCGCCGTCGCGCCGGGAAAGGAGCCAAAACTCGTTCCCGCAGTTGGCGAATCCGAATAGCTGCTGTTCAGTCCCGCGTTGACTTGCGGAAACAGGCCGCTTCTGGAAATACGCGCCCGCGCTTCCGCCGCGCGCAATCTTGCCGACGCTTCCGCCAGATCAAGATTTTTGACCAGCGCCTCGTCGAGCAAGCGGTTCAGCACCGGGTCTTCAAATCCGGTCCACCAGCGGCTCGATTGATAGGGGCCATCGGCCTCATTCCGGTCAAATGCCGCAGGGATGCCGGCGGCGATTTCGGGCGCCGTGGAATTGGGCGCAAGACTGGCACAGCCACTCGTGGCCGTCGCGATTGCAAACAGCAGATATACGGGATTGTGGAACCGGTTTTTCACAAAGTCATCCGCGATTGAATCGGCTTGTACTTTACCAAGCACCAAGAATATGTCAGTTATGAAATTGAACGTCAACGTTTTAATTGAACGTAACCGTTCATTTTTATCGCGCCAGATGGCTGCAAGAGGAGTGGACCGTGGCAGACACGGATGACAATTTAGCAATAGAACGAGCGGACCGTCCGTCGAGTCAGCGAAAAATCGCCAAAATCCTGGCGGCGGCCCGCGCTGAATTTTTCGGCAACGGCTTTTCTGCGTCGAGCATTGAAGCCATTGCGGCTCGCGCCGGCGTATCGAAAGTCACCATCTATAGCTGGTTCAAAACCAAGGAAAATCTATTTGCCGAAATGGTGAAGGGGGAATGCGCCCATCTGAGTCAGAATTTTGTCGCCGAGAATCTGGAATCAAAAGGGGTCCGCGAAGTCTTGATAGATACCGCAGAGAATATGCTGGATTTCCTGTCGCGGGATGAACGGGTGCGGTTTGATCGGATTCTTGCTGCGGAAGTGAGCCGGGATCCAAGGGTCGGCAAATATTTCCTCGACAATGGCCCTCGCGCGCTGCTGCAAAATCTCGCCACGCTGCTACAAAGCGCAATGGATCAGGGGAAAATGCAAAGCTCCGACCCGATAGCTTCAGCAGAAATGTTTGTTGGTCTGGTCAAGGGACATTTGGATCTGTTGCTTCGCTATGGCGAGACAATCAATCTGACAGCGAGCCAGAGGCGCGAACGCGCGGCGCGTGCGGTCGATGCATGGATGTTGATCCACCAGAAATAGAAAAGTGATCCGCGCCCCTATTCCCTGACCGCACTCAGCGCCGCGCCGGCGGCAAAGGGCGTGATCGCGACCAGCAGCAGCGAAATCGCCGCCAGAAACAGCAACGCGCTGCCACCCTGCGCCGACAGGCTGCCGGCTCCGAAGATCAGCAGCGGAATGGCCAGCGGTACCAGCAGCAATCCGCCGAGTGCGCCCGCT
>TARA_R110000868_G_scaffold55424_4_pt1 | contig 12808 bp, 13 predicted proteins | sample TARA_R110000868 | Tara Oceans TARA_R110000868 (sample SAMEA4397489) | marine metagenome | biome: Polar Biome; feature: [SRF] surface water layer (ENVO:00010504); material: water (ENVO:00002006), including particulate matter (ENVO:01000060) such as... | depth 5 m | reverse complement strand
TAGTCATTACCTCATTTTCAACGTAGCTAAAGAAACCAAAGCAAGCAAAAGGCCTATAATCCAAAAGCGCACAATCACTTTTGGTTCTGGCCAACCCAGTAGTTCAAAGTGATGATGAATCGGAGCCATTTTAAAGACTCGTTTCTTGCGCGTTTTATAGGAAACCACTTGTATGATGACCGACAACGCCTCAATAACAAAGATGCCACCAATCACAATGAAAAGTAGTTCGTTCTTTGTAACAACGGCCAAAGTTCCAAGGATGCCGCCAAGCGACAATGAGCCGACGTCACCCATGAATATTTGAGCTGGGTACGTGTTGTACCATAAAAAACCTACACCAGCACCAACGATTGCGGCCGCAGCGATAGTAAGTTCTCCAGCATTTTCGATATAAGGAATGAGCAAATAACCCGACAGCTCCCTATGCCCTGCAACATAAGCAAGAACCCCAAGGGTCGCTGCCGATGTCATAATTGGCCCGATCGCCAGACCATCAAGACCATCAGTTAAATTCACCGCATTACTAGAGCCAACGATGACCACAGATCCGAACAATACATAGAACCAACCCATATCAATCCAAGGATCTTTGAAAAATGGCGTGTAGAGCTTGGTATCAATAGCGCCAACTTTAACCAAAAAACCTATAACTAAGATCGCCGTTGAAAACTGCCACAGGAGTTTGCCCTTGGCCGACACACCCTTGGTGTCTTTTTTTAAAACTTTTAAATAATCGTCTGTAAAACCCAAAGTGAAGTAAGAGAGCATTACTGTAATCGAGGCTACTAATGGATTAGAGTTAAAGTTGCCACAAATAGCGAGCGTTAGCGCAATAGCGGCCACCACAAATACGCCACCCATTGTTGGTGTTCCGCGCTTTTTAAAATGGCTTTCGGGGCCATCTTCACGCACGACCTGACCAAACATCTTGCGCTTCATAAAGTTTATGAACCACTTGCCCATCACAATTGAGACAAATGCTGCAATGACGAAAGCCGCCACTGAACGGAAGGTGATATAGCGGAAAATATTAAACGCTGAGAAGTCCCGGCTTAACGGGTAAAGCAAATGGTAGAGCATCGCACACCGAGGCTAAAGTACTGGAAACAATGTTATATCGACGAGCTGTTCCAGTTGTAAAGTACGACTACCTTTAATAAATGCTGCACTACAGCCCCACTGCTTACCTGCCTTAGAGTATTTGGCGATAAATTCATCTCGATGCGAAAAGACTTCAGCCTTACCGCCATAGCCTTGATTGTAGAAGTCTCGAAATCGACCAATAAAAAAGACTCGTTCAATACCGAGACTAGAAACCAGCTCTCCAATATCTTTATGGTAACCTGGAGCCAAATCACCTAGCTCATTCATATCCCCAAGAATGAACCAGAGCTTATCAAGCGCAATATTTTTATTTTTTGCCCATAAAACAAAGCCCTCAAGCGAGGCTCGCATCGAGCTTGGATTCGCATTATAAGCGTCTAGATAAATCGTTAGATCTTCATTTCCTAAAAATACTGAGCGATTATTTCTTGGTGGCGTATATTCAGTGATTCTCGCCTTAAAGATTTCGATCACTTCTTTTTGCGGCCATAGCTTAAGACACAGAGACAATGCCATCGCCATATTATATCGATTATGTCGCTCTGGAATGGCAGGGCAAACAAACTCTAGCTTCTTGCCTTCTATACAAAGACTAAAGGCAGAGTCACTATCAGCATAAGTAATATCATTGGCAGGGTCAGCACCAATTGAAACTGTGTGCTTTTCGCCCTTTAATTTTTGAAGTCTAGTATCATCGGTATTCAAAATAAATAAACCATGATCCTTGGCCACAATACTGCGGTAAAGCGCAGTTTTTTCCACAAAAACATTATCTTCATTGTGAAAAAACTCAAGATGGGACTGTCCAACATTGGTAATATATCCAGCATCAGGATCGCCAATCGTACACAATAATTCAATTTCACCCGGATGATTCGTCCCCATCTCAAGGACTAATGTTTTGCACTCAAGTGGCATCTCTAAAATGGTTAAAGGGACACCAATATGGTTATTGAGGTTTCCCCTAGTGGCATGAAATTTCTGCTTAAGCCCGCCCAAAATCCAAGCGAGCATTTCTTTACTACTCGTCTTTCCATTTGATCCTGTAATGGCCAAAACCTTATTTTGAGTGGAGAGCGCGCGCCAATAACTTAATTTTTCTTTTGCGATCGATTGTAGGTATTGAGTCGTGTCGCTGACAAAGGACAACTTGCTGCTATCGATACTGCTTAAGAGTTGTTTATTTTCTTGGGTATCTGTTACAACTGCTTTTTGTAATCCCTTCATTATGAGCTCGGGTACAAATTTGGCCGCATCATGATTCTCGCCCACTAGGGCAACAAATAAATTATTTTCACTTAAACTTAAGCGCGAATCTGTAAACACTTGATCTTGTGCTGGACGATAGGCTTGCATTATAACCCCAAAGCTTTTCTTGCGATTTTTATATCATCAAAGGCGTGTTTAACTCCCTTAATCTCCTGATAAGTTTCATGTCCTTTACCGGCAATTAAAACGATATCATTTTCACTCATCATCTTGATGCTGGACTCAATCGCCGTTTTTCTATCAACTTCACTTGTGATCGCGGTATTTTTCGATCCACAGATAATATCATCGATAATTGCTTGGGGGTCTTCACTTCGAGGATTATCTGAAGTGACAATCACTTGATGACTATTTTTGAGTGCCGCTTCGAGCATGAGCGGACGCTTAGACTTATCTCGGTCTCCACCGCAGCCAAAGATCGTTATTAATTTTTTATCAGGATAGGATATCTTCGCTCCCTGGCAGGCATTAATTAAAGCATCGGGAGTATGGGCATAATCAACAATAACGTATTTATTGTTATAAGCTAATGTTTCAAAACGACCTGGTGCGGGTGTTAATAGGTCCAATCGAACTCCATCAAAACCTAGGTCGGTAAAGAGTGAGATTGCTAGATTGAGATTTTTTTGAGCAAAGTGCGTCTTTAAACCCTGGTTAACTCCAGCACGGCTAACGTTTTCAACCAAGATGGTTCTCTTAAATTTCTTTTCAACTCTCTTATATAAATCAGGTTCACTAATATACAACTGTGCCTGTTCTTTCATCATTTTTGCTATAAGCATTTTCGATTCGAAGTATTTATCCATACTCAGATGATAATCTAAATGATCCTGAGTTAAATTGCTCCAACCTGCAACATCAAAGCTTAAACCATAAAGTCTCTGTTGCTCTAGTGCATGACTAGAGGCCTCCATCACAACAAAATCAACTTCGTCTTGATGAGATGCTATAATAGCGCGAAGCTCTGGAAGCCCTGGGGTAGTCAACCCCTCATTAGCGACCTCTTTTCCATTTAACAGGATTCCAAGTGTGCCTATGGACAGCACGCTTTTACCTATTTGCTGAAGAAGTTGAGTCAGCAAGTGAACTGTTGAAGTTTTTCCGTTAGTTCCGGTTACAGCAACAAGTTTAACTTTTTCACTCACTGGATAAAACTGATCGACTGCACTTTTTAAAAGTTGCTCGTACTTTGCACTACCAAGGCATACGACTCGCTCATCTTCGACTTTAAACTCACGACTAATAAAGACAATTGAAGCCCTTGATGCCTCCAACCTTTGGATAAATATATTTTCAGCTTGAGGCGTGCTGCCCAGTTTATAAAAAACAGCATATCCCCTTGGACATCGATCGAGTTGACTTGAGATGCCAAGAACTTTTGTTTCTTGAATATATGACTTTAGCTCACTCATAATCGAGGTGGAGCGTAGATTAACTTCACTGGTCCATCTTTAGCAGCACCAGGTCCAGGCGATTGCTCCAAGACGACGCCTATGCCTTTATGGATAATATTAACACCAACTTTTTCAGCAAGACTTGTTGCTGATCTACGATCTAGTCCCACAAAGTCTGGAATGCCGCCTGCTATAGTTCGCGCTGCCGAGCTTACTGTTTTAACACTGTCAAAGGCTTCGAGCTTTTTGGCCGCATCGTCATCTTCGGCGATGCGATCGAAATCTTTGTTTTTATACAAAATATACTGAGTAACTTTTTTAAAGACTGGCGCTGCTGCTTGGTTGCCGTAATATCCATTTTCTTTTGGATCATCGACATAAACATAGACCACAAATCGGTTATCAATATTGAGAGGGAAACCTACGAAACCTGGAATATAGCCTGAATATCCACCACGACTATCAGGTCTTTGCGCCGTACTCGTCTTGCCCGCAATTTTAAAGTATGGGATTCTAGCATTACCACCAGTTCCATCTTCCACCGCTGAAACCAACATCTTAGTGAGATCGTTGGCCGTATCTAGGGAGATGACTCTTCTCTTTTTGATTTTCACTGAATTATCTTTGATAATTCTAGGTTCAATATACTCACCGCCATTGGCGATGGCCGCATAAGCCGCAAGAACCTGTACACCTGTTGTTGCGATGCCTTGACCAAAACTTATATTGGAAAGGCGTATGGTACTCACATTTTCTTGGTCATTGAAGATACCTCTTGATTCCCCTGGCACCCTGACACCTGTTTTTTCTCCAAATCCAAAATCTTTAATCGTTTTCTTGAGTCTCGGATAAGTAAGATCAAAGGCAATCTTCGTTGTTCCAATGTTTGAGCTATCTTTAATAATGTCTGCGACTGAAAGCCACTCATATTTTTTCTTTGAATCAGACTCTGTTACCAAGTGGCCATCAATAACCATTTTGCCTTGTTCGCAGTAGTAATTAGTTTCTGGCTTAGCAATATGATTTTCCAAAGCGGAAGCAACAGTAAAGATTTTAAAAATTGAGCCTGGCTCAATCGGAGAATTAACAAAAGAGAGTTTTCTAAACTCGTTATCGCTTGATCGCAGTTTGTTTGGATCATAAGTTGGATAGTTGGCCATGGCCAAAATTTCGCCAGTATCTGCATCAATAACACCAACGCCGCCGCCTCTGGCTTGATGATGATCGACAGCATCTTTTAGAGCTTTTTCTGCAATGGCCTGAAGATCTTTATCAATGGTTAGCGTTATATCATGTGATTCTTTTTGGGCATTATTACTTTCAAACTTTATTGGCCTGCCTTTGGCATCCCTAATATACTTTAGAATCGTTGGCTCACCTTTAAGCTTTTGGTTAAACTCATATTCAAGCCCGGCCAGACCAGAGTTATCAACGCCAACAAAACCTAAGGTTTGTGCTGCCAGATCTCCATTGGGATAAATCCTTTTAGGCACGGCCTCAATATAGATTCCTTTTAACTTTTTTACTGCTTCTACTTGATGATCATCAAGTCTAATTTTACGTGCTAACCATGTATAGCGATCGCGGTTTTTTACCTTGCTCTTAATTTTTGCATAGGGAAGATGTGGAACGATTTTCGCCAATTCTCTGTACGCGCTATGGTCACCTTCGAGTTGCTTTGGAATTGTAAAAAGTGAATATGTTTGAACGTTAATGGCCAAGGGGTGACCATTTCTATCCAAGATATGGCCTCTCTTAGGATAGACTGTTACTTCTCTAAAAATTTGATTTCTGCTCTTTGTGAGCAGTGCATCTCGGTCAATGACTTGTACTTTGAACGCCTTAACCAAGACAGCACAAAACGCGATACATAAAAGAGTAAAAACAAAAATAACTCTGCGTTTTAAGTGCATAGCTCTACCGGCCCTATGGAATTACTATAATTTGGTTTTGGCGCGGTTGGGCCAATCCATGCGTCTTGGCCATATTGCGTAACTTATCCACAGACATTAGACGAGCCTTGCGCGCCTTAAGGTCTTTGTTTTCAACACTAACTTCATCAATTTCTTTGTTGATATAGTTCACTTGATAATCGAGCTCTACTCCCTTCATACGAAACAGTACAAAAAGAATTGCTAGGACTGTGAAAGTTAAAATGATTGGAAAGCCTTTTGAACTAAAGAAAATGGCTTTCGTTTTATCAATTAAACTTTGCGAACCTCTTGCCTTCCTGGTCATGGTCGCCATGCGCTCTACTCCTTATTTGCAAGGTGGGCGTATTTATTTTTTTCACGCTTGTATGGAATCCGTTCCAATAATCTCATTTTAGCACTTCTACTGCGAGAATTCTCAAAAATTTCGCGTGGCGATGGCAAAATTGGTTTCTTGCTCGTTTTATATAGGGGCAGTTCTTCCCTTGACTCGAAATCCTTAAAGATAACTTTTGCCAACCTATCCTCGAGAGAGTGAAAGCTGATAACCGCGAAGCGTCCGTTCATCACTAGCTTTTTAGCTACCCGAGGAAGAGTGTCGGATAAAACATCTAACTCCCTGTTCACTGCAATTCTCAACGCTTGAAAGGTTTTTGTCGCCGGATGAATTTTTCCAAAGCGTTTGGCCGCCGGGTAACAACCCCTCACCAGTTCAGCCAACTTGGTTGTGGTTTCTATAGGGGCAACTTTACGTTCATGCACAATCACTCTGGCTATCTTTCTTGAAAGTTTTTCTTCTCCATATTCCCAAATGATATTAGCTATATCCTCTTCATCAAACTCATTAAGAATTTCTGCAACGCTTTGACCGCTTCTAGGATTCATACGCATATCGAGGGGAGCTTCGTGACGAAATGAAAAGCCCCTAATAGCTTCATCAAAGTGATGACTAGAAACCCCAAGATCCATGAGGGCGCCAATAAATCCCTCTGAGTTATGTGTCTTCAAAAACTGATCTGCATGCTCTTCAAAGTTTTCAAAGTTTGAATCAATAAGAGTGATATTATCTATATTGTTATCTTTAATTAATTGATAGCCATTTTTGAGTGCGTCGGGATCTTGATCGAAGCTTAAAACCTGCGCTCCGGGAATTTTTGACAGGGCGAGGCTATGTCCACCGGCGCCAAAGGTTAGATCGGCATAGAGTCCAGAGCGATTTTCAAAATGCTCTAAAACATCGTCCTTCATCACTGAGTAATGGGATTTATATTCGTTACTCAAAGTGCCAATACTTCAATTATACTTTTTTGCTTCTCACTCCATCTTTCTGGCGGAGTTAAGATTGCATGCTTTATATTTTCAGTAACCTTAATTGGGTTGCTCGCTAAATCGGGAACAATTCTAGCCAATAGCTTTCTGGCATTAGCGTTATTGTTTTTCATCACCTTCATAATTTCTTCTAATGTACAGTGTTCTTCTTTCCAGCAGTCATAGTCTGTAACCATCGCCACTGTGGCATAAGCAATACCTGCTTCCTTTGCCAGATAGGCCTCTGGAACATTTGTCATGCCAATGACATCTGCACCAAAGCTGCGATAAATCGCAGACTCTGCCTTGCTAGAGAACTGCGGCCCCTCAATGCAAACATAGGCGCCGCCTTGACCAAACTTTAGTTTTTCCTCTTCACAGGCTTTAGCCAGTCTTGCCCTGAGTTCCATATTGACTGGCTCGGCGGCAGAAACGTGTGCGACAACACCATCACCAAAAAATGTTCGATCTCGCTTACCTTTAGTCCAATCAATAAACTGGTCTGGAAGCACGAAAAACTCTGGCGCCCATTCTTCTTTTAGTGATCCAACAGCAGAGACGCTTACAATATTTGTGATACCCAAGCTCTTCATAGCAAAGATATTGGCGCGATAATTAACTTCAGACGGTGTGAACTGATGATGCCTGCCGTGGCGCGGCAAGAAGCAAGCATGGTGGCCACCCAGCTCAGCGATAACAAGTGGCGCGCTCGGCGAACCAAAAGGTGTTTCCACGATCTTTTCTTCAATAATTTTTAGTTCAGGGAGCTCATACACTCCTGATCCACCAATAATTCCCAAATTAAGCTTCATATACGCCTCGCCTTGCCCTTATCACTTGTTCGTGGAAAAATTTTACACTTATCCATATGAATGAGGAAGGATGCTAGACCCAATCTTGCAAAAGAAAGATGAGATTGAGCAAAAACTTAACAACTATTTGCTCAAAGGCGCACGTCGCGGCTTTTTGTTAAAGCGCGCGGCCACCACTTCTAAAGAGGAAGTGCGAAGCTCTATGCAAGCTTTTTTGGTCAAGCCCTCGGCCACAAGTTTAACCATGCTCCTAAGAAATATGTTTAATTCCGGTGTGTGGGTCAGCAAGTCAACGCTGGAGCTGTTGTTTTCACTGGTGAGATTAGTTGAACAAGTGAATTTTGATCCCAGTGACGAGGCAACTATTCAGGTTCTTAAGAGTTTAAAGTCTGGCCCAAGCGATGCTAATTACAATGATTCTGTAATCTTCAAGGCAATTCTTGGTGAGCGCCGATACTGTCATCAAAACCCCGGTCATTCCCCTTTAACAACTGTTGATCAATGCCAAGTTCACCTTATTTTGATCTCCGGAGTCTTTAACGAAATCTTTTCCACTGCGGCATTTGAGCGCGGTGCTAATCACTTAAAGGAACAGGGGATAATCGACTTTACTAAAATTAGTGTCAACGGTCGAAAAAGTTCTCGTCACAATGCGGAGTTGATCCATCAGCAACTTCTCGAGATACAAAAAGAATTTCCAGATAAAAAGCTCTGGCTTCTGGGTTACTCAAAGGGCGGCATCGACGCTCTTCACTTTTTACGCTCTCATTCCAAGCAACATTCTAATATAGTGGGACTATCTACAATAGCTAGTCCCATCATGGGAACCAATCATCCCAACCACAGAATCATTAAGTTTCTAACTTCTTTTTCTAAATTTAAACTCTACAGAGCGATTGATCAGGGTAAAGATCTATTTATTCAAGGCTTACAAAATTCGCTACGCAGCGATATAAGACATTCTTGGTTTTTTAGAAATCATGAAAAACTACCTAAGGATATTTTTTATTCTGCTCTAGCTTTTCAATCAAGTTGGCATGAATCACATATTTGGATGATGCTTACAAAACTTTTATTTCAAAGCAAACACCCAAACGACGGTGTTGTCGACGTTCAGTTTGCACAGTTTCCGTCATTTTTTGAGGCTCACAATCTCGGCATCACAGAGGGGCACCACCTCGTTGGCACCCGGTCTTCAGAGTATCCGCAAGAAGCGCTGTTAGAAGCTTTAATCATCTTTTTGAAATACAAGAATAAGATTAATTAAGTCCACCCTTTAAGTTCATAAGCACTAGCTTACTTACCATTTTCAATGTCTCAAATACTCCGTCGCCATTTACTGCACTTGCTTCAAACGCAGGCGCATTTCTTTTATTCAACGAGGTTTGCATGTCTTCAATGGACGTCACGTTTGGCAGGTCACGCTTATTCCATTGCATCACCAAGGGGATCTTCTCTAGATCGTGACCTTGAAATATTAAGTTTTCTTCAAGGCCCTTGAGACTTTCTTGATTCGCTTCCATCTTTTCAACTTGTGAGTCAGCGACAAAGACGACTCCATCAACGCCCCTCAAAATGAGTCTGCGACTGGATTCGTAAAAGACCTGACCTGGAACTGTATATAAATGAAAGCGAGTCTTAAAGCCTCTTATTTCACCTAGTTCGAGCGGTAAAAAATCAAAAAACAACGTTCTCTCATTTTCTGTGTTGAGAGTAATCATTTCACCTTTATTTCCACCACTCGTTTTTTTATATACGTGCTGAATATTTGTCGTTTTACCGCCAAGACCAGGGCCGTAGTAAACGATCTTACAGTTAATTTCTTTGCGCTGATAATTTACGAACGACATTCACTTCCCCCAAAACCAAAGAGCCGATCAATTTCTTCATCAGTCACATCTTTAAATAAATAGCCAGACCTGGTAATTGGAGCACTCCAATTTTCAAGCGTTTCGGCCAAGCGATCGCACCAGTGCTTTAACTGCCCGCGCACTGCTCCCGGCGCTATTTCTTGCTCAAAGACAAGGCAGGCATAACAGGGTCTTCCCGCAAGCTCGATTGCAACGACACAAAATCCATTTTCGCCGTCGTCAAAACCAAGCTTTAAACCATCATTAGTTTTAAATTTATTAATCTCAAGAAGTGCGACACTGGCTTGCCACACCCCGCCCAAGAGCGCACCCATTGAAATGTCTTTTCCCTTTTCACGATTAGAGAAAAGACAAATCCCATCTCTATTCGCTATCAGTATATGATGTTTTTGCAATCTTACACTTGGACGATTTTTTTCAATGGAATCTCTAAGTGCATCTTGAAGATTGTCTGCCATATTTCCTCAAATTTTCTTTCTATTTTCAAGTGCCTTGGTAATTGTCATCGAGTCCAAGAACTCGAGTGCTCCACCCATTGGCATTCCAAATCCAATTCTCTCTGCACTAACATCATCCGGCAACTCTTGTCTTATATAAGAACTAGTCGCATCACCTTCGATAGAGGGATTAATTGCTAGAATGAGTGTTTTAACCTTGAGTCTTTGAACACGTTGAACAAGTTTTGGAATTCCTATCTCTTCAGGGCCAATTCCCGCGAGAGGGTTAAGTACTCCGCCTAGTACGTGGTAAAGACCGCGAAACTGACCACTTTTTTCTACAGCAAGACAATCCGATAGAGACTCAACCACGCATATAATTCCTGCGGCCGCACGCTCATTTCTTTGGCAAACATCGCAAAGCTCGCCTTCGCTAAAGAGTCCACACTCTCTGCAATATTCGAGAGACGCCAAGTCCTTGAGTGACTGACCAAAAGATTCTAACTCCTCTGTTCGCCACTTTGAGAGTCCCAAGATTTGGCGAAAAGCCGTCTTTTCACCTACTCCAGGTATTTTTCTAAAGTTTTCGACTGCGGCAATAATTTTTTCAGGATAGTTCAAGTTCGATCCTTAGAACATTCCAGGAATTGATAAACCGCCGGTCACTTTTGACATGGCCGAAGATACCATTGTCTGTGACTCTTTAACTGCTTGATTAACCGCTGTTAAAACCAGTTCTTCGAGTGTTGAAACATCGTTTGGATCTACACATTCTTTGTCGATTTTAATACTTAAGAGCTCTTGCTTGCCGGTAATTTTAATTTTTACCATACCGCCGCCGGCCGAAACTTCTAGCTCTCTTGATTCTAACTCTTTTTGCAATGTCGCCATTTTTTGCTGCATTTGCTGCGCTTGTTTTAAAAGATTATTCATATTCTTGGCCATATCATTCTCCCTTTTTTCCTAACTGTATTTTATCAACTTTTGTATTAAACATATCCTGCGCCATTTTGAGCATTGGATCGTTCATCAATTCATGCTTTCGCGCTTCTTCATCAACAGCATCTTTTGCTTTTCTTTCTTGTGCTCTTGTTTGTAATCCTTCGTCTTGAGAAGGAGTTATATCAATCAACAATTTTGCATTTTCATCAACATGCTCTTTGAGTAGTTGAATAAGTCTTTGCTTGGAGCTCTCTTCATTCACCACATCAAAAAAGACTTGCCCATCACTAGGGTAGGTCACTTTTAAACATTTCTCTTGGGCAAACAACTTTTGATCAAGATGAGCGTGCTCAAGGCTGGCCGATAATGTCGGAGCATTTTTTTCAAGCATGACCAAAAAGTCTTCTATTTTTGAAACTTTAGTTACTGGCGGCTTAATTTCTTCTTTGATCACTTCTACAACTGGCGCAGGAGTTGGCTCAGCCTTAGTAGGTGAGATTAATGGCTCAGGCTTAATGACTTTTTTTTTTGGTTCTTGTTGCTTTTGATCTAGTCCAAGAAGTCTGTGGCGCAAACTTAGTTTTTTCAAAATAACGAACAGGGTTGCCTCTGGGGCCAAAGCATTAAAGAGCCAAGTACTATCTTTAGATAAACTCTCGTAGATCCAAAAAAGTTCCGCTGCCGCCACATGCTCGATCGCTTGAGCAAGCTCTGGTTTTTTATCAAGCCACTCAGAGTTATCAAGGTTTTCGATGAGATCAAAAAGAGATTCTAAAATGGCGCTGGTTAAAGCTTTTAGTGAGATATTTTCACTAAGGGCCATTCTTGTAGCCTCTAAACAATCATCTGCCCGGGCGCTTATCATTGCTGATAAAATTTGATCTAAAACCTCTCTTCTTGCGACGCCGAGCGATTGGGCCAAAACTTTTTCGTTAACGTGATTATCGCTGGTATAACTCAAAACTTGGTCAAGCAAAGAGAGGGTGTCGCGTACAGAGCCTTGCCCAAGCCTTGCAATATCTCGAACTAGGTTTTCATTTGAAAACTCAATTCCCTCACTTTGCGCAATTTTTAAAATATGCCCAGTGAGATCATTGATTGAAGCATTAACAAAATCAAAGCGCTGACAACGCGACAAAACCGTTCCAAGTAATTTGTGCGGCTCAGTTGTTGCTAATAAAAAAATCACATGGGCCGGTGGTTCTTCTAATGTCTTAAGAAGTGCATTGAAGGCGCTCTTGGACAACATATGAACTTCATCAATGATGTAAATCTTATAATTTCCATTGGTGGGTAAGTACTGAACGTTGTTAATAAGTTCACGAACTTCATCGACTGTATTATTTGAAGCGCCATCAATTTCGATCACGTTCATCGAGTTTTGCTGATGCATATCTTGGCAGGGAGAACATTGGCCACACGGATTCCCATCTGGGGTCAATGATTCGCAACGAATCGCCTGAGCAAAGAGTCTTGCCACTGAGGTTTTACCGATACCGCGAGTGCCAGCAAATAAATAGGCATGTCCAAGCCTGGCGCGCTTAATGGCGTTTTGCAAAGAGCGTGTAATGGCTTCTTGTCCGATCACATCTTGAAATTTCTTTGGGCGCCATTTACGCGCAAGAACCTGATAACTCATGTTGCCTTTGGCCAGTTAATTGGATGGGGAATTGTATCTAAAAGGAGTGATGGTGGCAAAGAAACGGCGACCGAACCCAACTTCACAGAACTCCGTGG
>TARA_R110000868_G_scaffold84334_9_pt1 | contig 12815 bp, 8 predicted proteins | sample TARA_R110000868 | Tara Oceans TARA_R110000868 (sample SAMEA4397489) | marine metagenome | biome: Polar Biome; feature: [SRF] surface water layer (ENVO:00010504); material: water (ENVO:00002006), including particulate matter (ENVO:01000060) such as... | depth 5 m | reverse complement strand
GAGCCGGGTCAACGTCGCTACGTTCTAGCGCTACTTGGCACGCTGGCTGCGGTGGCTCTCGTGGTTACCAGCCGCGACCTGTTCGTAGTGGTCGGCGCTTGGATTACCTCCAGCTTGTGCCTGCATCAGTTACTGACCTTCTATCGCGACCGCCCCATGGCCCAGGTGGTGGCGCACAAGAAGTTCATTGCCAGCCGCCTGGCTGATATTTGCTTAATGATGGCGACCCTCTTGCTGGTGCGCGCAGGCGGCGACAGCGCGATTACGGTGATCCTCGATGAGGTCGCCATGCGCCTGCAAGCAAACGCCACCTTGGGCTGGGACCTGCAACTGGCGGCCGTGCTGCTGGTGTTGGCGGTGATTCTAAAATCCGCTCAGTTGCCCGTACACGGCTGGCTGATTCAGGTCATGGAAGCGCCCACGCCGGTCTCGGCGCTGCTGCATGCCGGCCTGGTCAACCTGGGCGGCTTTGTGCTGCTGCGTTTCGCCCCCTTGCTGTCAGCCGCCCCCACGGCGCAGACCTTGTTAGTGGTGGTCGGCGGCGGGACGGCGGTACTCGCAGGCTTAGTGATGATGACCCGCATCAGCATCAAGGTCCGTTTGGCGTGGTCCACCTGTGCACAGATGGGTTTGATGCTAGTCGAGTGCGGTTTGGGCCTCTATGAATTGGCGCTGGTGCACCTACTGGCCCACTCGCTGTACAAGGCCTATGCCTTCCTCGGTGCAGGTGAAACGGTCGCCCAGGTGCGACGCCAAGCATTGTGTGACCCGCGTCCAGCGCTTGGGCTGCAACAAGTGTTGCTGGCGCTAGGTCTGGCCACGCTTTGGGTCGCGCTGCTGCATGGTCTCTGGAACATGCTACTGCCGGCCCACTCGTTGCCGCTCATGGCGCTGGTCATCCTGGCCATTGGCCTGGCCCCCTGGTGCCTGCGCCTGAGCGGTGCGTTGCACAGGCTGGGCATGCTCACACTGTTACTCGGCCTCTACCTGCTATGGCACTTTGCCGCCGCCCACGTGCTGGGCAGCAGCCCTGCGCCAAGCGTTCTGCAGCATTACCTGGGGCTGTTGGCGCTGCTGCTGTTCGTCGCGCTTTATGTGTTTCAGGGGCTGATCATCACTCGCCCCAATGGCGCATTAGCGCGGCGGCTGTATCCCCTGGCCTTTGCCGGTTTTTATCTGGATGAACACTTTACCCGTCTGACTTTCCGCCTGTGGCCGGTACGCCATGCACCGAGTTCCGTTGACGCAACTGGAGACAGCCAATGAGCGCATTCGAACACGGACTAAGCCTTGATCAGGACGTCCTAAATACCCTCGCCCGCGAGGCTTGCGAACGCATTGCACCGACCTGGCCGCTAGACCGCATGATCGCCGTCAACCCGTTGTGGGAGCGGCGTGACCAGCCCTGGGCCACAGTCGCTGAGCAACTTCACAGGCGTGCTGGCAGCGGCCTAACGCTGACCGCAACTGACTACCGAGCAGCCTGGGAGGAGGCACGCATAGCCGAGCGTCATCTCCAGCAGGCGCTGGCCGAAACATCGCTCGCCTGGACACCCGAGCAGTTGCTGCAATTACTGCATGAGTCGCCGAGCAATAGCCAACGCCTACCGTTACTCGAAGACATGGCTGAGGCCGAGATCAGCCTACCCGGTTGGCCCGCGTTAATTACCCAGCAAATAGGCCAGTGCTGCGCGGCCTGGTTCGATGAAAACCAGGCTGACTGGCGACCTGATGCGCAGCATGGGCTTTATCAGAGTTGGCGTTCGGCCATGGTGCAGGATCGCGGCTTGAGTGTGCTCAGCGCCTGCAGCGCGCTGAGTGAGCGGATTGCTCAGCTGCCGCTTGAACCGCACGCAGCCATACAGACTGCGGTGCAGCACTTGGGGCTTGCCGAGGATGAGCTAGCCGAATGGTTCGACTGCCTGTTGCTGCGCAGCCTTGGATGGGCATCCTGGTGTGCCTACCTGCGTTGGCAGGCGCGCCTGCAAGCGGGCGACGACCCCATACTCATGGAATTACTGGCGATCCGGGCCGCCTGGGAATGGCTAGTGGACGACCGCCGGCGTGATGCGGACAGCCGCTGGAGCGCCTGGCGCCTGGCATGGCAGGCCGCGCGCAGTGCGCCACCTTCGCCGGGCTGGCAGGCGCTGCAGGTATGGCAGCGGGCCGAAGAACTGGCCTGGCAGGAGCAGTTGCAAGGGCTGTTGTGCCAGCCCCCTGCCGCTCAGGCTTGTGGCACCCCGGCGGCACGCGTGTATTTCTGCATCGATGTGCGCTCGGAGGTGATGCGGCGTGCCATTGAGCAGGTCAGCCCGCAGGTGCAGACCTGCGGATTCGCCGGTTTTTTTGGCCTGCCGATCGCCTACACCCCACTGGGCACTCAGACCACGCGACCGCAACTGCCTGGACTGCTGGCGGCCCAATTAACCGCTACGGACAGCACCGGCGATGCCACCCGCGACCTGCGCCTGGCCAACCAGCGACAAACCCGTCTGCAGCGCGCCGGGCGTTGGCAGTTGTTTGAGCGGCTGCCTGCTTCGACCTTCACATTGGTTGAGGCGCTGGGTGTGGGCTATGCCGGTGCACTGCTTGGACGCGTCGGCGGTCTATTCTCTCACCCTGCCGCGCCTGATCGCATGGCTTTACGGCCGCATGAATGGCAGCAGTTAAAACCTACTCTCCCAGTGCTTGAGCTTGAACAGCGTGTGAGTGTGGCGGCGCGTATCTTGCGCGCAATGGGCCTGACCCAGGCTTTCCCGCCGCTGGTGCTACTGCTGGGGCATGGTAGCCAAAGCGCCAACAATCCGCAGGCAGCCGGATTGGATTGCGGTGCCTGTTGTGGCCAGAGTGGCGAGATCAATGCACGCTTACTGGCCGACTTACTCAATGACGCCGACGTGCGCTGCCTGCTTCGCGGGCAGGGTATCCACCTGCCAGCAGACTGCCGTGTGCTGGCAGGTCTGCACAACACAAGTACCGACGAGATCCAGGTATTTGACAACACAGCGCTGCCGGCCGCACTGCAGCCATCATGGCTGACTCTGCGTCAGGCGCTTGATGACGCCGGTGCCATCGCGCGGCGCGAACGCTCCAGCCTTTTAGGGCTCGCGCACCTGAGCGAAAAGCCCGCAAAGCTGTTGAACAGCCTACGCCAGCGTGCCACTGACTGGGCGCAGACCCGGCCAGAGTGGGGCTTGGCCGGTAATGCGGGGTTTATCGCCGCGCCGCGCTCACGGACCCTCGGTCAAAACCTGCAGGGGCGCGTATTCCTGCATGACTACGACTGGCGCCAGGATGCCGATGGCCAGGTGCTGGAGTTGATCATGACCGCGCCTATGGTGGTGGCGCACTGGATCAACCTGCAGTACCTGACCTCCACCACCGACAACCTGCGCTTTGGCAGCGGCAACAAGGTGCTGCACAACGTTGTCGGAGGTTGCATTGGGGTATTCGAAGGCAACGGCGGCGACCTGCGTATCGGCCTGGCGCACCAGTCGCTGCATAACGGTAAGCGCTGGGTGCATCGACCACTGCGGTTGACCGTGATTATTGACGCGCCGCAAAGCATGATTGATCACGTCATCGCCGAGCATTCTGCGGTCCGTGACCTCGTTATAAACGGCTGGCTTCATCTGCTGCGCATTGATGGCGACTGCGTAAACAGGCTTGAGCGGCGCACGCCTGAGGGCTGGCAATCTCTGGGCGAGCGTTAATCAGCGCCGCTCAAAGACTGCAGTACAGCGCACAACTTACCGGGGTTCGTATGCACAATACCCATCAACATGCCTTGAAAAGGCTGCACCCTAGGTGGTTGATCAATCCCGCTACAACGCGGACAATCCTGTACAAGAATACAGTGATGCCGCCATGCCCACCCCGCTCCCTCCTGAACTTTATTACCTCAACAACTTCCGTACTGCGCTCGCCTGGGTGGGCGAGCGCTATGCCGATTTGCTGACGGCCGAGGAGCAAGCGTTTATTGCAGCTTTCCACCATCTGCAGTGGCAGGCCCAAGCGCTGCTAGTGCGGATGATCATGCGCCGCGGCTGTCACTTTCGTCTGAGCAAGCTCGACTACCCGGAACTGGGCGATTGCCTAAGCACCGCCAAACCGTTGCTCGAACTCGGCTGGCTGACTGACCAAGCGCCGCTGGCGCCGGCCGAAATTGTCGAGCTGCTACGCAAGGATGAACTGCTGCTGCACCTGCCCATGCCTGGGCAACGCGCCGCGCAGAAGAAGAGCGAGCTGGTCGAGCAGTTGCTAGCGCAAGACTTACCCACGCAGACCTTCACTGACTGGTGCCCTGCTCTGGATGATCAGCTATTAAGCGTGCTGGTGGGCGCGTTGTGCGACCGCCTGCGCCTGATGTTCTTTGGCAACCTAGCTCAAGACTGGTCCGAGTTTGTTTTGGCAGATCTGGGCATCTACCGCTACGAGGCGGTGAACATTAGCCCGCAGTCACGCGGCTTTCAGTCTCGGCAAGATATTGATGACTACCTGCATTTACGTGAACTGCGAGTGCGCTTCGAGGAAGGCGAAGCCTTCGAGACGATTCTAGCGCCGCTGCTGGCGTTCTCATCGAGCAACCCTTATCTGTGCAGCCGACAATCGCGGCTGTTATTTCAAATCGCTCAGCACGTGGAAAAACAAGGCGAGCTGGAACTTGCCCTAACGCTTTATCCGCGCAGCGAGCACGGTCAGGCGCGCTGGCGGCAGATTCGGGTGCTGGAATCCTTAGGTCGGCATGCTGAGGCGCATCAACGGGCAAGCGCCTTCAGCCAACTGCCCAGCAGTGATGAAGAAAGTCAGCGTCTTGAGCGCGCCCTTAACCGCCTGGGTCGCACGTTAGGTTTGCCGGTGGTGAAGCGACCCAAGGCAGTCGCAGAGTCACGCATCGAATTGGTCTTACCCTTACCGGAACGAGGCAGTGTGGAAATCGCTGTGCGTGATCACCTGCATCAGGACGATGCGCCGGTGCATTACGTGGAAAACACCCTGATTTGTAGCTTGTTCGGCCTGCTCTGTTGGGATGCGATTTTCGCGCCGCTGCCGGGGGCGTTCTTTCATCCGTTCCACAACGGCCCCGTAGATTTGTACAGCGCGGAGTTCTATCCGCGTCGCCAAGTGCTGTTCGAGGCGTGTCTGGCGCGCCTTGAGCAGCCCGACTATGCGCAACTGCTGCTTGAGCGTTACCGCGATAAATTCGGCATCCAATCGCCCTTTGTATTCTGGACGCTGCTCGATGAACCCTTGCTGAAGATGGCCCTGCAGTGCATCCCGGCGCAGCATCTAGAGGCCTGTTTCAGGCGCATGCTGTTGGACCTCAAAGCCAATCGTACCGGCATGCCCGACCTGATCCAGTTTTACCCGCAACAGCAGCGCTACCGCATGATCGAAGTAAAAGGCCCCGGCGATCGCCTGCAAGACAACCAGAAACGCTGGTTGGCCTTCGCCGCGCAGCAAGGCATTACCGTGGACGTGTGTTACGTCAGCTGGCAGGCGGCATGAGTTACCGGGTGGCGGTGCGCGCGCTGTGTGAGTTCACCGCCAAACAAGGCGATCTTGATCTGCGCTTCACGCCATCGCCCACGGCGCAAGAAGGCATGGCCGGGCACCAGACTGTGGTCGGCCGGCGCGGTGAACACTACCTGGCCGAACTACCGCTGAGCGGCAGCTATAAAACGCTATTGGTCAGTGGCCGCGCTGACGGTTATGACCCCGAGGCCAATCGCCTAGAAGAGATCAAAACCCATCGCGGCGACATCAGCCGCATCCCGGCCAATCATCGGCTGCTGCACTGGGCGCAGCTCAAGGTGTATGGCTGGCTGCTCTGCCAGCAGTTCAACTTGCAAAAAGTCGAGCTGGCGGTGGTGTATTTCGACGTAATGAGCCACGCCGAGCATGCCTTTGTCGAAGAGCACAGCGCCGATCAACTGCACGTCTTCTTCGCGCAGCAGTGCCAGCATTTTTTGAGCTGGGCACGGCAGGAGCACGCCCATCGCGAACGGCGTGACCGCTACCTAGAGACCCTGAGTTTCCCCTACCCGACCTTCCGGCACGGGCAACGGCAACTGGCCGAGGCGGTCTATCGCAGCGCCCGTGACGGTCACACCTTGCTGGCGCAAGCCACCACGGGCATCGGTAAGACACTGGGCACGCTGTTCCCGCAACTCAAGGCAATGCCCGGTCAGCAACTGGATCGGCTGTTCTTCCTCACCGCGAAAACCCCCGGTCGGCGCTTAGCTCTAGACGCTCTGCACAGCCTGCGCGAGCAGGCGCAAGACGCACCGCTACGGGTGCTAGAACATGTGGCACGTGATAAGGCGTGTGAGCACCCGGACAAAAGCTGCCATGGCGAATCTTGCCCGCTGGCCAAAGGCTTTTATGACCGTCTGCCCGCCGCGCGTTTAGCGGCTCTTGAACAAAGCTGGCTAACCCATGAGCAGGTTCGGCGCATCGCCCTGCAGCATCAAGTGTGCCCCTACTACCTGAGCCAAGAGCTTTGCCGCTGGGCCGATGTGGTGGTCTGTGACTACAACTACTACTTCGATATGAACGCCCTGCTCTATGGCCTGACGCTACTCAATGAATGGCGCATCGCGGTGCTGGTGGACGAGGCGCACAACTTGGTCGACCGTGCTCGCGGGATGTACACCGCCGAGCTTGATCAAGGGCTGTTCCACCAGCTCTGCCAACGCGCGCCGGCGGGTTTACGCAGCGCCTTGCAGCGCGTCAGCCGACACTGGGAGCAACTCAATCGAGTTCAAGAAGGGGATTACCAGATTTATCCGCTGGTGCCCGAGCTGTTCGTCGCGACCCTGCAAAAAGCCGTCAGCGCGATCACCGACCACCTGAGCGAACAGCCCAACGGCAACGACCGCGTCCTGCTGCAGTTTTATCTGGATGCCATGTTGTTCTGCCGCTTGAGCGAAGCCTACGGCCCACACTCGTTGTTTGATATCACCCGGCAAACAGAGCAGGCGCTGAGCATCGACACCACCCTCTGCTTGCGCAACGTGGTGCCCGCGCCGTTTCTCGCCAGTCGCTTCAGCGATGCGCATACCACCACGCTGTTCTCGGCCACGCTGCGCCCGGATAACTATTACCGCGACTTGCTCGGCCTGCCGCACGAAGCACAGTGGATCGACGTGGCCTCACCCTTTGCCGCCGAGCAACTCAGCGTGCGCGTGGTGCGCAACCTGTCGACCCGCTACCAGCATCGTGAGTCGAGTCTGGCGCCTATTTGCCGGCTGATGGCCGAACAATACCAGCATGAGCCAGGCAATTACCTGGCGTTTTTCAGCAGCTATGCCTATCTGGAACAGGTGCGCGAGCTATTCCGAACACTGCACCCGAACACTCCCACCAGCGTGCAAACACGCAGTATGAACGAAGGCGAGCGCCAGAGTTTTCTCGACAGCTTCACCCTGCACTCCGAAGGGATTGGCTTTGCCGTGCTCGGCGGCGCCTTCGGTGAAGGCATCGACCTGCCCGGCAAACGCTTGATCGGCGCCTTTATCGCCACCCTTGGGCTGCCGCAAATTAACGAGGTCAATGAAGAAGTCAAAGCGCGCATGCAGCAGATGTTCGGCAAAGAGAATGGCTATGACTACGCGTATCTATACCCTGGCATACAGAAGGTGGTGCAAGCCGCAGGCCGAGTGATCCGCACCACCGATGATCAGGGCGTGGTGTATCTGCTGGATGATCGTTTCGGCCAGAGCAAGGTCAAAGACCTATTGCCTGCGTGGTGGAAGGTGGAGCCTTACCGCTTATGACGCCTGAGCAGAGGCGGGTCGACCCACAGCGAACAGTCAGGTTCGTCGAACACACTCAGCTCGATTCAGTTTTTTTGGAGGGGGATGAGTCCGGCTTGAGTGCGGTGAAGCGCAGCCGCAGGGCGTTGCTGATCACCGAGACTGAACTTAAGCTCATCGCCAGGGCGCCGATCATTGGCGATAGCAGCCAACCAGTGAACGGAAACAGTACGCCAGCGGCCAGCGGTACACCCAGCATGTTGTAGACAAAGGCGAAGGTGAGGTTTTGCTTCATGTTGCCCACGGTGGCCACCGACAGCGCCCGCGCGGTGGCAATACCGCGCAAATCACCTTGAACCAGCGTTAGCTGCGCACTGTTCATCGCCACGTCGGTGCCGGTGCCCATCGCAATGCCGACATTGGCCTTGGCCAGCGCCGGCGCATCGTTGATGCCGTCACCTACCATCGCCACGATGCAACCTTCTTTCTGCAGGCGTTCGACCAGTTGCAGCTTGTCTGCCGGTTTGACCTCGCCGTGCACGTCCTCGATGCCCAAGCGCTTGCCCACGGCCTTTGCCGTAGTCAGGCCATCGCCGGTGGCCATGATGATGCGCAGCCCCGACTTGCGTAGCGAATCCAAGGCATCTGCGGTGGTCGCCTTAATCGGGTCGGAAACCGCCAGCAGCCCTGCCAGTTTGCCGTCCACCGCCAGATGCATGACGCTAGCACCCTGCCCGCGCAGCTCTTCGGCCTGGCTGGCCAACGACGCCACATCGATGCCCAACTGCGCCATCAATGCCGTGTTGCCAATAGCCAGGGACTTGCCGCCCACAACACCCTTAACGCCGATACCCGAGGCGGAGTCGAATTGTTCAGCCTTTTCCAGGTCCAGCTTGCGTTCACGCGCGGCGTTGACGATGGCGGCGGCCAAAGGGTGCTCGCTGCCCTGATCGAGGCTGGCGGCCAGGCGCAATACTTCGTCATCATCGAAGCCGTTGACGCCCAGCGCCCGCTCAAACGCCGGTTTACCTTCGGTCAGCGTGCCGGTCTTGTCGACGATCAGCGTATCGATCTTGCACAGATTTTCGATGGCGGCGGCATCGCGAAACAGCACGCCTTGGGTGGCACCACGGCCTGTGGCGACCATGATCGACATCGGCGTGGCCAGGCCGAGTGCGCAGGGGCAGGCAATGATCAGCACCGTTACCGCTGTGATCAGCCCATAGACCCAACTTGGCTGCGGGCCGAAAAAGCCCCAGGCAAAGAACGTCAGCAACGCGACCCCGACCACGCCATAAACGAAGTAGGCGGCCACGGTATCGGCCATGCGCTGCATTGGCGCTTTGGAGCGCTGCGCCTGCGCCACCATCTGCACGATCTGCGCGAGTACGGTGGCCGAGCCGACGTGCTCGGAGCGCATCAGTAAGGCGCCGCTGGTATTGAGCGTGGCGCCGATAAGCTTGTCGCCCGCGCGCTTGCTCACGGGTAAGGGCTCGCCGGTGAGCATCGACTCATCCAAAGAGCTGCTACCTTCGAGTACCACGCCATCCACCGGCACCTTCTCGCCCGGCCGCACGCGCAGGCTGTCGCCCTCATGCACGTTACTCAGCGGGATGTCTTCTTCACTGCCGTCGGCGTTAACCCGGCGCGCCGTCTTAGGGGCCAGGCCGAGCAAGGATTTGATCGCCGCTGAGGTTTTCGAGCGCGCCTTCAGCTCCAGCAACTGGCCGAACAGCGTTAGGGAAATAATCACCACGGCCGCTTCGAAGTAAACCGCCACGCGCCCCATCGAAATAAATGAAGACGGGAATACACCGGGCGCCACGGTCGCTACCACACTGTAGATAAAGGCCGCCCCGGTACCCAGGCTGATCAGCGTCCACATGTTGGGGCTGCGCCTGATGACCGACTGCACGCCACGCACAAAGAATGGCCAACCCGCCCATAACACCACCGGTAATGACAGGACCAGCTCGATCCAACTCTGGGTAGCCATGTCGAACCAGCGGAGCTGATGGCCAAACATGGCCAGCATCATGACGATTAAGGACAGCGGTAACGTCCACCAAAAACGCCGGGTAAAAGAGGCGAGTTCGGGACTCTCGTCATCGTCAAGCTCGGGAACAAGCGGCTCTAGCGCCATGCCGCACTTCGGGCAACTGCCTGGGTGATGTTGAAGGATTTCCGGGTGCATTGGGCAGGTGTAAGCCGTGCTTGCCTGTCCTGCCGGTTCCTGCGCAGCAACAGGAGCCGACTTTGACGCTTGCGTGAACTGATCCGGTTCGGCGCTGAACTTAGCCAGGCACTTGGCGCTACAGAAGTAGAAAGGCTTGCCCGCATGCTCGACATGGTGCGACGACTTAGCGGTGACCGTCATGCCGCATACGGGATCCTTCAGCACCGGCATCTCGGCTGATCCGGCCGGTTTCTGCTCGCTGTGCTCGTCGTGGTCCGTGCTCGCGTTGGTGTCCATGCGTTCATCTATCCCGGTTTGGTAAAGGGGTGGTGACAGACCGCCTTATTGCTTGGCAGGCGCTTGCAGGTCCGTCATCAGTTGCATCATCGCGTCCATCATGTCCATGTGTTTATCTAGGTTAGTACAGTCCATTTGCATGCCATTGGACATGCCCATGCCGCCCATATGGCTGCCCATCCCGGCACCCATGCCACGGCGCATATGCCCCATCATCGTCATGCCGCTCTGCATCGAGGTCATGCCTTCTTGCATCAAAGCGGCACGCGCTTCGGGCGTCTTGGCCGCCATTATCTTTTCGTGCATGTCCTGCATGGCTTTGGTCTGCTGCTCAATCTTCGCGTCATCAGGTTGTACGGCGGAGGCAGCCGGAACCGGTTGGCTGCCCTGCGTGATCGGAGTCGCAGCATGGGCGCTGGCAACGAAAGCAAGTGCCAGGGTGGCGATAAGTTGTTTAGTGTTCATGGCTTTCTCCATTGGAATTGGGATCAGCTTAGGGCTGAATGGTCGGGCCGTATTGATCGGTGTCAACGTGCTGAGTTGGCACTGCTTAATTGCAGCAGCAACCGCCCTTGCTCTTCTTGATCGGCGCTGAAGGTGCCGGGACTATGCTGGTCGCGACTGGGGAGTAGCCGGCCTTCTCAATAGCTTGGCTAAGATCAGTTTCGGCGCGTGCCGACTCAATTTTCACCCGGTGTGATGGCAGGTCGATTAGCACGCTGGCGGCTGGGTCTAAGGCCAGCACGGCCTGGGTAATAGCGTTTGTGCAGTGTCCGCAGGTCATGTCTTTTACTTCGAAGGTAGTCATCGCGCGCTCCTTTAAGAGCAATGGTTGATGATTCAACTTTCGGCCTTACCATCGCGGCAAGGTCAAGCAAAAATTTGCTCGCCGCTGAAACTTATAATGCCAAGCGCCGCTATTAGCCTTGTCATGATGAAAAGGTATCGCCTGAGCTCATCAACAATGAACTCAGGCGATATTCAGCGTTTCATTAAAGATAATCCGTCGCGTCAAGGCTGCCGGTCTGTACGCTGCAACACTTAAGCCAGCAATAGAATCAGTGTCTGTGCTGGCGCCAGCTGATAAAGAAGCAAGCGATTCGCGGCCGCGAAGCTATAGCGAGAATTTAACCAGCGTTAACACGGCCAGAGTGCCTGGCGGCAGTGTTCAGGCGATCATTGCCCACTTGAGCGAACGCTGCGCGAGGGCCTGAACAGGCAAACGGGGCCGTATAACAGCCCCATCCAGCCCTTATTGCGCAGGCTGCAACTCGGTTGCGACAAACTGACTGCCTTGCTGCTGCGCAACAAACTGCACCTTGTCGCCGACGTTCAGCCCTTCAAGCTGAGTGGCATCCTGCACGGTAAACACCATGGTCATCGGCGGCATGCTCAGGTTGGCTAACGGGCCATGGCGCAAGGTAATTTTTTGGTTAGCCGAATCGATTTTGCGCACTTCTGCCTGGCTCATGGCCACGGCATTGCTGGACGCTGTTTCAGCAGCCTGAACAGTGGTGAAGGCTGTACCGCTCAACATACCGACCATAGCGATCGCATTTAATAGCTTTTTCATTTTGATTCCTCTCGATTGGGTAAAACGTTATTCCGCCAGCACGCGAATTTTACCGACCATACCGGCCTGGTAATGACCGGCAATCAGGCAGGCGAATTCAAATTCGCCTGCGCGGTTAAAGGTCCAGATAATCTCTGCGTCCTGCCCTGGAGCGACATGAGCCATATAGGGCTCGTCATGTTCCATACCGGGAAACTTGACCATCATGGCCGCATGCGCATCCAGATCAGCCTGAGTACCGAGCACAAACTCATGCATCATGTTGCCCGCATTACGGTGTACAAAGCGGATGGTCTCGCCTTGTTTAACTTCCAGCTGATCGGGGCTAAAACGCATTTGGTCGCTCATGCCGATCTCAATGGTGCGCGTGATCTGCTCGCGGTCTCCGGCGATGCCCCAGTCCTTCTGCTCTTTGATTACGGCAGCGCTAGGCTGGGTGTGTTTCTCGCTATGCGCCATGGCCGGGCTGACCGCAACGATGCCGGCAAAGCCCAGAATCAGGACACTCAGGTTTATAAATCCATTCATCATTAACACCTCAAATAAGCTACAGGCTGCATATGCAGCGTTAGAGCGGCTAGTGCCGCTACTGGGTCAATCAATGGCCGTCATGCCCGCTGGGCTTACGCACCTGCACTTCGACCGGCTCGCTAAGCGGTTGTTTAAGCGGCATCGACTGCCCACCCGCCTCACTTGAGCGCGCCGGTTTAGCCAGCTCGCCTGTCCATTCATGAGCCACCGTGCCGGCTGGATGCTTGTACCAACCGGGGTCGCTGTAATCACCGGCGGGCTGGTTCTTGCGCACCTTGAGCATGCTGAACATGCCACCCATTTCCACCGAGCCAAAGGGACCGTCACCGGTCATCATGGGCGCGGTGTTGGCGGGCAGCGGCATCTGCATTTCCGCCATGTCCGCCATGCCGCGCTCACCCATCACCATGTAGTCGGGGATGATCTTGGCGATCTTGCGCGTCATCTCGCGGTGATCGACACCGATCAGCGTCGGCACGTC
>TARA_R110000868_G_scaffold1663_3_pt1 | contig 12820 bp, 7 predicted proteins | sample TARA_R110000868 | Tara Oceans TARA_R110000868 (sample SAMEA4397489) | marine metagenome | biome: Polar Biome; feature: [SRF] surface water layer (ENVO:00010504); material: water (ENVO:00002006), including particulate matter (ENVO:01000060) such as... | depth 5 m | reverse complement strand
CCTATCTTGTTTTTTATCTTTAAAATATTTTTTTGTTTGGTTAATAAAAACATCTGTTGCGTTATTATCAACCAATTGTTGGGTTTTATATAATAACGTTTTTTTATTAAAATTACTTTCCCCACCTGTTTTCCAAAAGAATTCTTCGTTAACATCCGTTTTCTTTTCATTTCCACTTTTATCTATATCACCGTTAAACTCTGAATTATCAAATGTTTTTGGTGTGGTTGCACCCCTATTAGTACTTTTCTCAGTACCTATATAATAATTGGGGTTTGTACCTTCCGATGATGTACCCTGTAACCTTCTATCTTCATATAATGGTTTATATTTATTTTGATCCAATAAATCAAATAAGAATGAAACTTGTGTGACACTTGTTCTATCTAATAATGTATTAACCCTAATTTCAGTGCCCAATGTTGGTTCTACACCTTCTTTTTGGTCACCACTAGACTGACCATTATTTTGATTGTATTCATTCCACCCTATAGCTCCGTTTGGTAACGTATTAAAATACTGTTCTGTACCTCTTAATCTATTGACATAACTATTAACCCCACCATCATTTCCTATTGGTGGTGTTATGTGTCCTACCCCTGGTGTGTTATCATTAGCTTCATCCTCAACCTGAGCGATTTTATTAATAATAGATTTTTCAAGTTCTTGACCACCTATTAACCCTAATGAAGTTTCTTTTTGGAAATTTAAAGATTTATATGTGTTTACAACATTTAAAGGGAATTGACCAGCTTTTCGATCACCTTTAGTAATTAAGTCAAATTTTTCAGGATTATAGGATGTTGGATACTCACCTTTTTCTTTTATTCCGAACCCTTCGGGTTTTGGATAACCTAAGTTTGGTGGAACCGTTAACTCAAAAGTTCTATAGTCATCATTTTGTGGTGTAAATCTATTAAGATTAACGTTTTGTGTTGTTCTAAAAAATGTACCTAATGGAAACATTTTCTCATCTTCATTATAATGAATAGGGATATTCTCATCTGATACCCCAAATATTGGTACATTTATTACCCTACCTATATCATCTAATTTAGACGCTAAACCAGATTGGGTTAATGTTTCATTAACAGGTCCAGGCAAATTCCTATTTAATAATCTATTTCTAAGATCTTCAGTAGAAATTGCGCTACTCTGATAAAATATTCCTTGATGATTTAATATTCCTGCCATATATAATACTTCTTATATATATAAATATTAGATACTAAATTTTCAGGGGATATAATTGCTATTATTATACTTGTTCTAGTTTTTTCTTGTTCTTGTTTTAACTATTTCAAGTATTAATCTGGTCCTTGTAATAATATGAAATAATATTTAATAAGTCAATAGTAAAATGAAACTTTTTTTTAAATACTTTGTAAAACGTTAGGTCCACCCTCTTGTGGGAGTCTTGCTCCATCTGGTTGACCACCATTATTAAACATTTTAGTAACTACTTTACTTATATAATCTTTATCTACTTGTTGATTTGGGTTGTCAGATTTTATTACTATTGTTGCAGTGACATTACCTTCGTGTTTATTAACTACTTCCATCTTAGATGATGATTTAGATGTACTTACGTTTTTTATTTTTTCATCCATACCTAAATTAGTCCCAGCGGTAAACATACCATCTTTACCATAGTAAGAATCTTTATCATTTAATGTAAAGGTACCTGCAGGTCCAGATACGAATGTTTTACCACCAGTATCCATTTGTACGTCTTCAACACCAAATACACCACCAAGAAAAATTTTAGCATTATCTACCTTACTTGACATTGATTCAACAGAAAATTCACCATCTTTAACTTGACCTTGTATTGCGTTTGTTATATTATCCATCGCAACTCTTAACCCATTGGTTATAAAATTCTCACCATCTGCCCCGCCAGCACCAAAAGCATCTTCCATAACCTTTTTTATTCCACCACCACCTGTAATTGCACCTTCGACCGCAGTAAACATCCTAGTCACTTTAGAATCATAACTTTTTACTGTTTCTTTTAGAAATGAATCCATAGTAACTTCATATGTACCTGTATCTGCTGCAAACCCGTATTCCCTAGCAGCTTGCTGATTTTCAATCATTTCTTTAAATGTCTGAGTATTTAGGGCAATATCACTTAAAAGATCTTTCTCAGTTTTATCAGCGAACTCTTCTTTTTGATCCAGTAAACTTTTAGCCATAGTCTTATCAAGTTCACCTATACCGATATCTTCACCCTCGAAATTAACTTTCCATTCACCGTCTTTCATTTTAGCCATACCCGCAATACCTTCTCTCATATCTTCATCTAAGATATTGCCTGATACGTTCATTTTTATGGATTTAATCTTAGATGCTTGACGTGTCATCTCAGTTAAACTATCCATTCCAATACCCAATTCTTTACTTACTGCTTGTAGTTGCATCCTAGCTTCTGCTGGCATATCAAACTCACCAGTTTGTTCGTTAAATGACACCATATTTTCTGTCATTTTACCAACTCGTTTAGCTAACTCTTCAGGCTTATTCCTTGCCTCATACATTACCTGAAATGGATCACCAAATGCTTCAGCAATATCCCCACCTAAAAGTTGTAGGTTTGCTGCGGCTTCAATTGCTGCTTCTGGTTGATAGAATTTATCAGACATTTGTAATATTTCAGAAACATCTACTCTCATTTTAACAGATTGTTTCGCCATATCAGTCATACCTTTAACCCCACTAGCAAAACTATATTGTTGCATAGTTTTCATGTTACTCTGTAAAGTTTTAATAACCTTATTTGAGTTTAACCCCATCTCTCTAGAACTACCTATAGCCTCATTAATGAACCCACTAGGACCAAAAACTTTTTCTGAACTTAAACCCATTAAATCAAATTGTTCTGCTAATTTAGCAGCTTCAGTTGTAGAAGTCCCTATACCAGCAGAATATTTTGCAATATTTTTAGCTTCATCATCCCCTAATATCCTTGCTCTACCAGTTTCATCCGCAAAAGAAGTGAAGATTTCATCTATATCCGTTAATTCAACACCTAACCTTAAGGCTTCTGCCACCGTCTTATTAAAATTCCCACTTAAATCTTTAGTCCTATTAGAAGATAAACCTATATTTTTAGATATTGATAAGTACTGGGTTGCTAATTCTTGACCTTTATTAAACCATTCACTAGTACTAGTCGCAAAATTTCTAGACTTCTCAGTCATATCTTTAAAAGTACTAACAATACTTTTATTCACCCCCAACATTCCAGTTAATTTAACTTGATTCTTCTCTAAATCCTGCAATTGCTCTTTTAATGAACTTGAAATAGAACCGTTAGCCTTAACAAGTTCATTAGCAGCTTTTATTTCTTTATTGATCATATCAATCTGATCTTGCCTTTTAGCAGAGTTACTCATTTTATCAAGCGCTGCAGTTAATTCCTTAACTTTGGCTATCTTTTGTTCCAGATCTTCTTCAGGTGTTCCCATAATAAAACATTTATTTTAAAGATTTTATTTCTATGATTGATTTATGTGTAATTACTTTTTCGTTAGTGGGAACTACTGTACCACTTCTTAATGCGGTATCATCAACATATATAATTTTAATAGTGGTACCTTGATATTTCTTACCAGGTTCAGGATCTTTTAAAGTTATTGAAAATAGAATATGATTTTCTTTCAACCAGTTTTCTTTTTTAGTTTCATAATTAAAATTAATAATTGTTTTACCGAACTTTTTATCCACACTATATACCTCAAAAACTTTATCACCCTCCAACTTCAATTCCTTTCCTTTATTTTTACCGTATTTTAATTTTAACTCAATAGGGTTAATAAATTTCACTCTTATAGATTCAAAAGGAGTGTCTTTAATTAAGTCTTCAATTAATTTTTTTTGTTTTTCCGCAATACTAAGCAACATATCCCTTAATTCCTCTTCTTTTTCTTTATCTAAACCAATCTTGTCTTTAATGTCAGATATAGTATCATCAATATCAGATTCTTTTTTATCTGAGTCCTCCCATTTTTCCCAAGAATGAGAAAAATCGTCATCATCGTCATTAAACCCAGGTGTCAACGCTTTCCGTAATTTTCTTTTTAAGAACCATTGAAGGACTGGTTTAATCAACGGTATTTGCTCATTTAACAAACCACTTATAGTGATATTTATATCCTCAATGTCTTCATTAAGTTTATCTAATTTATTTAATAATTTCATAATTTATTGTTTTTTTACATTTTATCGAAATTAAATTTTATTTGGTTTACTTTATCCGCAAAAGATTTTAATGATGTAAACGACCCAAAAGAAGGAAATTCAAAAACATCGGTAGTAATGGATGTTGTTGGTAATCCTTTTAAATCCACATCAACAACTTCCGGACTTACTAAAACTGTTGGATCAGACACATTTTTAAAATCTATATTTATAGAATACTTTGCACCACATTTAAAGGTGTTATTAATATTAGAAATTTTAAAAAAATAACTTTTTTTATCCTGCAACCAAATTTGACCTTCTATTGTTATCCAAGGATGAAAATCCCTAGTGTCGGAAGAAGGATCTTTCCATTTTTTAAAAATTACATTTACCCATTTTTTATATTTTTTACCATCACCATCTTTTCCTTCATCAATAAATTCCCAACTTACATCTTTTGGATGATTTATTGGATATACTTTGTTTTTTGAACCCCAAATTGTCATGGGTTCAACCTCTACACAAGAAAACACTGAGTATGTTACACCACCATCAGATTTTGTGACGGCAACTGGGTCTGCGAATTTATCAGCCGCTTCTTGTTCTCCAACCAGTAACTTATATTGTCTTTCTGAAATAATACATTTCATAATTTATTTTATTAATAAATATGTAGATTTAAGAAAAAAACTAATCTTTAGCCCTATAATCAGATAAAAATATTCTTCTAGAATATGTGGGCATAGACATTATATCTGTCCAAGAAAAATTACCCTGAGTCACTAATATAGATATTTCCTTATGAAGATAACTTAGATACTCAGAGTTCAGGCCAGAAAAAAGATCTGTTGAATTTAAGAAACGTACTAACGGACCCTCCCCCCTGAGTCCTTGCGGTTGTACTTAAATCTAAACCGGGTTCTATATCACTTATATATTTTTTTAAGGATCTGGTATCCATTATTTTTAAGTTTCGAAGTGTTTGTGAAATCTTTAATTTATCTTTTTCCCCATCTAAAGACATAATTTGTCTTTCCATTGTTAATAAAGATTTATTTGAGATATCACTGTTACTTCTTTTCATTTGTTGTTCATCTAAATCTTCGACTTCCTTTTCTTCCTTATTAGTTAAAAATTTAAACTTAATTTTTTTATTCGATTGTGGTAATATGTAGTCAAAACAACCGTCCCCATCTGGTGTAACCTCAAGTTTCTTTTGTTTTAATTCACTTAAATTAACAACCCCTTCTTCCCATTGATTAGTGTCATCATTAAAAACCATTTGGGTATATTCCTCCCCAAACCCAGTAACCCTTAAAAAAACCAATATGGCTAATCGATCACCTTCTATAAGTTCTGATGAATCAAAACCTAAATCTTTAATTTTCCTTTCTAATAAAACTTCTACTACTCTATTATTGGCTATAATGTTTGGTGAAGTAAGAATACTTTCATCCATAGCGGTTAAGTATTCTACTTTAACACTACTCTTTTTATTTTTATATAATATACCTTGAGATGGTAATTCTATAATGTCATATGGTACCCTAAATTCTTCGGGTACATAGTTTGGTGACATCTGATTGTCTTTCTGATCTTCCATATTAAAACTTTTATAATAAATATATAGTTTTAATAAATTTAGTAAATATTAAATTTATTATTCAATAAACCTATCCACCACCCTGAGGGCCTTTTTCACCAGTAGTATTCGGCATTACATTCAAATCGCTTGCCGCATTTTGTACATTATCAACCGCTCGATTAAAATCTTTAGCGTTAATATCCCCATCATCGTTTACATCAAGAGTTTCTAAAGTATTTATATAGATATCTGTGGATTTTTTCATTATTTCTTCCTGAATTGTACTATTACCCATTACTACACTCAAAGCCGAACTCCAACCTACATCGTATAGATTTTTTTTCCATTCTCCACTCTTAAAATTATTATAGAATTCAGCAAATGTAGACCCACACTCTAAAGTAAAATATATTTTCTTACAGTCTTCTCCTGTACAAAAATTCCCATCATTGTCCACCTTCACCTCCAGACACATTGTTTTGTTATTATCTTCAATAACCTTCCAACTGTCTCCGGTACCCTTATTATTTTTAATGGCATATTTAACCAATGATTCCACTATAGATCTTTCATCCTTAGTTATAACATCAATCCATGTCCACAAATCCTCATCTATATTTGTCACATCAATAGGTGTATAACGAGGTTCTTTACCTTTAATCGCACCATCCAAATTAACCACACCAACATCTTTAAGTACTTCATTTAATTGACCAGTCGTTGACTTTTTCTCTGTCCCTTTATTCCCTTGAATTTCTGCTTCAACTTTACCCACTAAAAGATTTTTTGATTTATCTGATAAATCTGAATCTTTAATATTAGTAGTAACCATCTCAAGACAAGATATCTGGTAAGCCACTTTTACTGAATCGATCATTAAACCATCTTTTAACGCGTCATTTATAGTGTCCATAAAAGCCCATCTAACAATTCTATCTGAGATATATGAAACTATTTGTGTAATTAATGCACCTCCTTTATGTATAGGAAGTGATAGTCCCGCCCATTTAATAAGTCGACCCGTTGTTTTTTTCCATGACTGATAATCTTTATGTTTACTAAAAAGAGCTTTTCTCCATTTTCCATTGTTGCCCCATCCTATACTATGGTACATCTCTTTTTTCCAGTCTATTTTTAATTTCGCGTTAGGATGTATCATCCCTTCTTTATAACCTTGTTTAAATAAATCTGTATCCACTAATTTACCGTCTTCCAAAGTTTTTAAATCAGTAGACTCAATCCACGCACCTTTACCTTTCCTAGAAGGTATACTTACCTCATAAAAATCATTAACATAATTTGTTTGAATATCTGTTAATTTTAAATTCTCATCTATAGAATCTCCGATTCCTGACCCACTTTTTTTCCATTTACCTACATTAAAGTTCTCTCTGAAATTAATCTTAAATGCTGTTTTATATGTGTCGATTACATCCCACCATTCATTTCTAAAAATTTTTGATAACCCCCCATTTATTTTATTCAATGTTTTCTTACCATAACCTGTATAGGATATAATATCATTCTTACTTCTATATTTACTATTTAGTATATTATCGGCAATTTTTTTTGTCTGATCCGAAATATCAGATAAAGACTCATAGTCTAAATATTTTTCCACACCAGAAATATTGCCAGCCTTTCCAATATCATCTACATATTTCCCAGTGGTATCAGGTAGATTATCTTTTAAAAGTTTAATGTCTGAGTTATCAAAACCTCTCATATCTAATGTCACTATCATTTCATTTGGATTTGACACATTGGTTTTATATGAAATTCTTTTACTTTCGCTAAATGTTTTAGAAGTAAGTAAAGGGTCAGATTTATCAACGATAAATTTAACTACACCTTTATCCCCAATTAACTCTGTTGAGATATCACTCCCTAACCATCCCCCTTCGTCTCCCATACGTTTAAAATATCTAGTGACCTCCACTACATCATCATCATAAAAATTTTTTTTGGTTTCCCTTAATATAGTCTTTATCCTATTTTCTAAACCTGGGATATCACCAACTAACGCTCCGAAATCGGGATGTACAGTTTTAAGATCCTTCATAGAGTAAACACCTTTAAAAAAATCTTCAGTATTTGACCCAAGTAAATCATTATTCATTTTCAACCCTATTTGGTTCTTTTTAAATGTTGATAATAGACTTTTTGCTGACTCCCCATCTATTAAAGATTGTGATTGTAAATCCTTTAAAATTTTATTGTATACATCATAATACCCATCTCCTTTCAAAAAACTCTCTAAATCGCTTCTGTTAATGACTTTGTTAATATTATCTTGAATCTCCCTTAATGTGGGGGTGGAAACCATATTATTAATAGTGGGGGAAATCTCTTTTGACCCTCTATACCATATAATGTCACCATTTTTATTCTTTTTAATTATAAGTCTAGGGTTCCCCTCCATACCTTTAGGTGGTTTAAATTGATATTCGTTGACATTCTTTAAAACTGCCTTTGCAACGTCATCCATTATATTTTTTAAACTTTTCGATTTGCCCTCCGTTAATAAGATTGGGCTTTCAACTACTAAGTTACCATATAATCTTTCTTCAGTAAATAAAGATTTAATTCTATTAATTTCTTCGTTTAAGTTATTATGTTTTTTATTCATCTTTAATGTTTTTAATGATATGTTTTTATTATATCAGACACTTCACCTTCAGTGTCGATATCTTTATCGTTTAATTTTTCTAACTCAGTTTCTATTTTTAATAAGGAATTACAATCGGATACTAATTTCCACTTTACTCCCTCTCCCTTTTTATAATACCATAAACCATCTTCATCTGAAGCGTATTCAAAATCAGAACCTAGTTCTGGTGATTTAATATATCTATAATTAAAAGTTCTATCATTTAACCAACTTTCTTTCTCCTCATCGATTTCCACATCAATACTTAATTTATTTTTACCTTTACATAGTTCCGCCCATTTAAAAACATTAAAATTCCTTAATTCCATATCAGAAGATATACCTTTTTTCTGTAAATTATTAACAACCTCTTTTTGTTTATCAATAGGTAATTTTAAAACCTCTAATCGTGATGGTATTTTAGGGACTGTATCTAATACAGATATGGTGGTTTTTACCATATTATCGATATTAAGTAACATATCCTCTTGTGATTTATAATCCATATCGGAAGTACCATAATTTACCATATGTTCTTCCAAAGATTTTATAATATTTTCACCAATTTGATCAACCTCTTCTTCGGTAATATTCTTATCCATTAAACCCGCAGAGATTAATCCTTTCACAACAACATCCGCAGCCGATGATATTGCACCAGTTTTATCTAATGTTATCATAGTAGCTATGGAACCAGCGTAAATGTATTTCTCTAATAAAGTAGGGTTCATTAATTCATGTAAAAATCTACTACCTTTACCAAAACCTAGTTCAACGTTTTTGTATTCATCATACCATTCCTTTTGATCCTTTTTAGCCTTGTCCCTAAATTGTTTTTTTGACATATTACCAACTGTGGTTTTCTGAGCCTCCATTGCCTTCAATGACTTATGTAATAATTCTAATTCGTTAGCCGTTAATTTACCACCTTTTTCAACTAAATAATCAGTTGCTGCTTTAGCACCTTTTGATTTACTTAAACCCTCTGAAAATTTTATAATTTTCATCACTTTTCTAATTGACTTTTGTGTTAACCTTCTGTAGAGTGGACCAACCCCAGGAATGAACATAAACCCAAAAGATAGATATCCCGATAATTCATCTCCCTCTGCAAGGTACAACCCACCATTAATACCCTCTAATGCCATAGATAATACAACGTTTACTCCTGGAATAGGGATAAACAAAGCCGCAACTGATAACACATCAATTATTTCGTGTCTGTATTCGTATAATTGTTTACCAAGTATATCGAATTCATTTTGAATTTTTGGTCCTAATTCTACCAGCCCACCCAATAACTTATCTGCAGTCTTTTCATCAAATTTCCCCGATAGTTCCTTTACCCCATCTACTACTTCTTGTGCACCATAACCTGAATTGGATTGTTGTATGAAATAGTTAAGCGCGTCTTTTGCTTGTTTTTCAAGCCGACCCAATTTAAGATCTCTACCGAGAACATAGTAAGCATCTTTAAACGTATCAGAGAGATACTCCCCAAAATCATCAATGGATCTACCCACATTTTTTTCTAACCAATTAGAAAATTCAACTGCGGATTTTTGTAAATCGACATCTTTTACATATTCATACGTAGGAGATATAATCTCATTATAAACTTCTTTCGCTAATTCTCCAGTCCCTTTTCCTAAATCATTAATAGTATTTACATCAAACTTTTTATATACTTCCTCAATCCCTTTTTCTAATTCTGGTACAGCTGTATCTGGATGAAGTTTTTTAGCGACTGCTACTACCCCATTTTTAAACTGTGTACCGGGGGAAATCCCAAATTCTGCCTTCAGTTTCCCCCACCAGTCCAACTGTTCAGTTAAGATGGGATTCTGATTAACAATATTATATTTACCATAAGAGTCAAATTCTTTATTTACTCCAAGTAGTATCGGTTGTTGTTCATTTAAAAACAACCTACTATACTGAGATTCTGATATTACAATTCTATTTATCATAATAATTTTAAACTACTTTAATTTTTATCGTTTGACCCGTATCACCCTTAGCTTTTAAAATCTTAAGGTTTTTATAATCTACAGGATTTAAAGATGTATTAATTTTTTTAATAGACTTAATTAATGATGGGATAAATTTAGTTTGTTTTATAACACTGTCTCTAAAACTCATTCCGGCTTCAACCCTTGTTTTACTACCTGTTTTAATAACAAACTCATTTTCTGTATTTTTTATTATCTGTACAGTTCCCCAAACAACCCCAGATTCGTCAGTAATGTTTTCTGGTTTTTTTGTCGTTATAGTTGTTGTAGGTTTTACCTGAAGTATAGAATCTTTTACTGTAGTGTTTTTATATTTCATCCTCTCATCCTGATTTCCTTTTGGGTCTAACATAACCACCAACATCTCCAACATTTCATCGTCATCCATTCCAGCGAAATTAGGGACAATTAATTTATCTTTATAATCCTTAATACAAAGTTCTAAGTTAGTTTTATATTTCATTTCATCTCCCACAATCTCCATTACGTTCCCTCTTTTCTCTGGGTCAATTGCGAAAAATGATTTATGGTAATTTTTTAAAGATTCGTTACAAGTTTTTAATCTTACATTATCGTCCTTTTTTGTTGTATCATTATTACTTTTGTTAGATTTTTTATCTGCTTTTCGTCTATTTCTAATTGATTTCGCGCTAAATGGATCACCATCATCAACCACCTCTTTTTCAGTAATTAAATTACCATATAATCTTTCTTCAGTAAATAAAGATTTAATTCTATTAACCTCTTCATTCATTATACCTGTTAATTCAGAACTGAATTTTTCTATGGTGGTTAATTTTGACTTAAGTGTGGGATCAACTGTTATATTATTACTTTTAATATATTCTTTTGCGATATTTAAAGTTTTATTGATCATATCAATCTGATCTTGCCTTCTAGCAGGGTTACTTATTTTATCCAGCTCTCGTTGTAGATTTTCAATCTTTTGAATATAACCTAACAATTTATCATCTGATTCAGTAATTAAATTACCATATAATCTTTCTTCAGTAAATAAAGATTTAATTCTATTAATTTCCTCGTGTATATTTTTTTTCATATTATTTAGTAGTTACTTTAAATTTCTTATTATTAACAACCTCCAAAGAGGTGTTGTTAGCGGTTAAAGGATAATCATACCATTTACTTAATGTTTCCCAGAAAGTTGTTCTCATATTTTCAACAACACCATTTGTCCTCTTTAATAAAAATGGGTATTTAGATTTTATTTTAAACTCATCGTTCTTTTTATCGTACACAAATTTTCCAATATTATATTTTTTATTTTTATAATCGCGTATAATGTCTTCTTCTTTAATATCAACATCAAGTGTAATTATTTGATTACCATTTTTAAATTTTGCCGTCATTTCAACACCATCCCAGTTAGTTGTAATCCATTCTCCTTCTGCTATTCCATTTACGTATTCTCCTGTTGTAGTCAATTTTCCAGATTTATCGTAGAATTTCCATTCTCCTACCCTTTTATCGTCCTCGTATTCTCCTCTTTCTTTTATTTTACCATTCTTGTGTTTGGTTTCCCATACCCCCGTTTTCTTTCCGTTGGTATCAGTTTGATTTACTGTCTCTTCTTCAGTCCCTGATTTTTCATCGGCACCACCAGTAGATGAATTTGTTGTAACCGTTTTTTCAGATTCTTCTGGATTAAAAACATTATTAATCTTAACTATACCTTCTTCATTTTGACGGTTTTCTATCAAAAAACACTGTTTTAGATATTCTTTTTCTTCCTTAGTATAATTACTAATATCTTCTATTACGTACCCATCCTCCCTATATCTTTCCACCGTATGTTTCCATTCTTCAGATACAAAATGCTTGTGATGCGAAATCTGCCATTCATTAAAATCAAACACACCAAGTTCATTATTTAAGTTACCTCCCGGAGAATCCCCAATATCTTTCATCAATTCCTCATCAGATTTTCCAACAACTTCGGTATTATCATCGGTATGGTTACCCTCCAACTCCTTAAGTACTTTTCCCCAATTTCTAATCACTTCTGCAACATCTAATGTAATTCCTCTGTAAATATTGATATGTGGTGAGGTCAAGCTTTTTAATTCCCAGATATATAAATCATAGGATTCGTGACTTGACAACCTTCTCTTTCTGGATTCAAACTCGATAGTATCTTTCTCTAATTCAACTAACCATTCATTAAGAATTTTTAAAATTTCTTTAGCTGTTTCTGGTTCTTGTCTAACACCACCCCATTTGTCTCTTTCACCATTTTTCGTTATTAGTAAATGTATCTTTTTATTATATTCATTATTCCTTGCGGTAATTACCGCTTGGGAATTTTCCATATCAGTTAATTCTTTGCCTATATCTACCTCTATATCTCCCTCAGTTATCAAATTACCA
>TARA_R110000868_G_scaffold301794_2_pt1 | contig 12825 bp, 9 predicted proteins | sample TARA_R110000868 | Tara Oceans TARA_R110000868 (sample SAMEA4397489) | marine metagenome | biome: Polar Biome; feature: [SRF] surface water layer (ENVO:00010504); material: water (ENVO:00002006), including particulate matter (ENVO:01000060) such as... | depth 5 m | reverse complement strand
CAACAGATGTGATCAGCGTATTCATCGACAGAGGTCCTTATAGGCGGGAGTTGATGAAGCAAATAATAAATCAATTATCCGATATTTAAAGCCGATAAATTCGCTATAAAGTATCTAATAAATCAATATATTAAACGCCTGCATGAACTATGGTTCTAGCAAATAGCGCTCACGGCTATAGGCCAGGTAGTACTTATTCACGCTATTCACATAGCTGACTACACCCATGCCCATCTGCTCCATGGCCACCCGTTCGACCTGGAAGAACCACTGGTTGGGGTTCAGGCCACGCCGGCGCGCTTCCGCACGCATGCTCTGCACCCGTTGCGGTCCCAGATTGTAGCCCGCCAGGATAAAGGCCATGCGCTCACGTTCATTGAGCTGCGGACTGTTGAAGTAGTTGCGGCGAATCATCGCTAGGTACTTGGCACTGGCCTGAACATTGTTATCCAGCACACCGATGTTGCTCACGCCCACAGTGCGCGCAGCCGCCGGAGTAATCTGCATCAGTCCAGTCGCGCCACCCGCTCCTCGCGCTGCCGGGTTAAGGGTGGACTCTTTGAAGGCCAAAGCGGCCAGGGCCAGCCAGTCAAAATCATGCTGACTGGCATAACGCTGCAACACCGGGCGGACTTTCTCTAGGCGCTGGCGCTCGGTGCGACCCAGCGGGTAATGCACCTTGTACAAGCGCCGGTAAACACGCTGAAAGGCTGCATCCTGATCCGCCGGGTCACGGTAGCCCTTGAGAAAGCGATCGATGCTCGTACCGAGCATCGGCGTATCGCGGCGCACGTACCAGCGCATGTCACCGTCATTAGACAGTTGCAGGTGACGATCCAGGCGCAGCTTGGGCATTACCTTGGCCCAGCGCTCGGCAATCGGCTGCTCGACCGCCGTGACGCTGAAGATGCCAGCCTGGACCATTTCCAGCACATCCTCGACGGCCAGCGTTGGGTCGACCCATTCGATGATGATGGGTGAGCGCTGGCTGTTAATCAGGCGCTGGTTGACCGCCCGTACTGCTTCCCCGGCGACGCTACCCGCAGGCAAGGCCAGGTTGCGCCCGGACAGCTGTTCGAGGTTCTGGTAACGCCGGTTACCCTGTTTGGCAACAATGATCAGCGGCACATTGCTGCGGATGGCCGCGCTGGCACTGAGCTTGCTGCCGCGCGGTATATTTAGCAGCTCACCGGGAGCAACCAAGTCGCCTTCGCCGCGCTGCAAGGCGGCCAGCAGCTGATCCTTGGCGCGGGGGAGAATCTTGAGTTTGAGCGTGCGACCATCGCGCGAGTTACGGTTGAGGTACTGCTCGAAGGCGCGCATACGCTGGTATTCAACGCCAATGCTCTGACCCTTGACCTCACCCGAACTGTTACGGCTCTGATTGACCAGTACGCGCAACTCACCGCTGCTGCGAATGCTCGCTAGGTCGCGGGCAGCCTTGGGTTGCTCGACTTCCAGCGGCCCAGCCACGCGTGCGACCGCGGTCCAAGACAGCAGCAAGAGGCAGCAGGTGAGCAGCACTCGTAACATCAAGGCTCCAGAGCAGAGGCGACCAACAGGTCAGTACAGCAGTTCATCTAAAAAGGACTGCGTACAGGACAACTGACGGCTCGCGCGGGGCGCGGAGATTCGCACAGCCCGCCTATGGATACCAGCCAGTTATCACACACAACATCATGTATAGACTTTAAGTAACTGTATTTATTGACTTTTAATCTATTGCAAATAGCTCTGCTATGCTGCCCGATCAATTAAGCAGGTAGCACCATGCAACTCATCGACATCGGCGTCAATCTGACTCACCCAAGCTTTGCCGGCCAACGCGAAGCACTCCTTGAGCGCGCCTATGCAGCGGGCATCCAGCAAATGCTGCTGACCGGCACCAGCCTCAGTGAAAGCCAGCACGCCCTGACGCTTTGCCAGCAGCTGGATGACAGCGCCGAGCATTTGTTCAGCACCGCCGGCATTCACCCCCACGATGCCAGCAGCTGGAACAACGACAGCTATGCCGAGCTCAAGGGTCTGTTGGCCGAACCGCGGGTGCGTGCGGTAGGGGAATGCGGGCTGGACTTTAACCGTGACTTCTCACCCCGGCCGCAACAGGAGAAGGTGCTGGAACAGCAGTTAGCCCTGGCAGTGGAACTGCAACTGCCGGTGTTTTTGCATGAGCGCGACGCCGACGAGCGTCTGCTGGCGATCCTGCGCCACTTTCGTGACCAGCTACCGGCCGCGGTGGTGCACTGCTTTACCGGAGAGAAACGGGCGCTGTTCAACTACTTGGACATGGACCTGCACATAGGTATCACCGGTTGGATTTGCGACGAGCGCCGTGGCAGCCACTTGCATCCGCTGGTCAAGGAAATACCGCGTGGTCGCCTGATGCTGGAGAGTGATGCGCCCTTTTTGCTGCCGCGCAGTCTGCGGCCAAAACCGAAAAGCGGCCGCAACGAGCCCGCCTACCTGTTCGAGGTGCTGCGTGAAGTGGCCCTGCACCGCGGTGAAACCGAACAGGACTTAGCCGCCCACAGCAACGCCAGCGCACAGGACTTCTTCAAACTGCCGATGTTCAAAGCCATTGCCGAGTAACCAGCCCATATTGCAGTTAATACACGCTTGTTGATGAGGATCAATAGAGCCTCCGTGCGGTTGGTCGACACTACTGGCACTTAGCCAAGTATCGACACCTCACACAGAGACACCTGCATGGGCCATTGGATCAGCGACCTTTCCCTGAAATACAAATTCTGGGCCGTAAATGCCGTGGCCTTTTTCACCACCCTATTGCTGGTGCTCTATGCGCTGCATCTGGAACAGCAATCGCAGCACGCCGCCGCCAAGCAGGCCGTGCAACAACAAGCCCATCTGCTCAACCAGTGGCCGCTGGGTCAGCCCCTGCCGCGTGCCAACAACCTGCTGAGCTTTATTGCAGGCCAGCTGCCGCGCCTGCCGGATAATCAGGGCGACGCCTTAGCCAATGCCCGAGGCTGGGTCGACCTGAACGGCAGCGAAGGCCTGATCGGCGTCGAAGTCATCGTTCGTGAAGACGGCCAGCGTCTGGCCATAAGCGCCTCAGCACCGAGCCTTAGTGAGGTTTTTTTCGACCGCGCGCTCAGCTATGCCTGGGTCGTCGCCTTGCTGATGCTGCTGTTGTTGGGCGCGTCGCAGTTACTGATTCGCTTCCTCCTGAGCCACCTCAACACCCTTAAAGACGTGATGCTGCAGGTGGAAAAAAGTGGTGACTTGAGCGCCCGTGTACCGCTCAACTGCCGTGACGAGGTGGGCCAGATGGCCAGTGCCTTCAATGCAATGCAAGCCGGCTATCAACGGGTGGTAAGCATTGTCGCGCAATCAGCGGCGCAGCTGGATGAGGGAGCCGAACGACTGGCGGGCAATATGCGTGATGTGCGCCACGGCATGCTTGAGCAGCAAAGCGAAACGGAACAAGCCGCTACGGCCATCAATCAGATGTCCGCCACGGTGCATCATATTGCTGAGCACACCGCTGATACCCGCGACCAAGCAAAAACCGCTGAACAACTGACACGCAGCGGCCAGCAGGTAGTAAATCGTGTGGCCTTGTCGATTTCCGGGCTGTCCAGCGGCGTGCAACAAACCGCGCAAATGATCGAGCAACTGGCTGCCGACAGTCAGAAGATTGGCGGTGTGGTCAGTGAGATTCATGGCATCGCCGAACAAACCAACCTGCTCGCCCTCAATGCGGCTATTGAAGCGGCCCGTGCAGGCGAGATGGGCCGCGGTTTTGCCGTGGTGGCCGATGAGGTGCGCAACCTGGCCAAGCGCGTGCAGGACTCCACCACCGTTATCACGCGGATGATCAACACCCTGCAAAACGGTACACGTGATGCCGTGGACTTTATGCAGGACAGCTCGATCAAAGCCGATGAGTGCGTGAAACAGGCTGATGCGGCCGGCCAAGCCCTGGCCGCCATCACCGACTCAGTGGCGCACATGCGTGAAAGCAATACGCAGATTGCCGTGGCGGCTGAACAACAAAGCCAGGTGGCCGAAGAAATGAACCGCGCAGTGATGCGTATTCGTGACGTCACCGAGCAAACCGTCAGCCAAGTTGGTCAATCGGCATTGACCAGTGCCGATCTGGCCAACTTGGCGGGCGAGCTGAACACAGCCATTCGCCAGCTCAAGCTCTAACACATCGAGCAATCAGGCTCAGCCAAATACCGCCACAGTCTGCCGGCTAATCGCCAGGAGCTCGCCTGCGGGCGACCACAGCGCAGCTGCAACATGGCCGTAGCCATCACGTGCGTGCTCGATTTGCGCGCGGTACAGGCACCAGTCCAGGGTGCTTAACTCGCTCATGGGCTGAACGAACTCAATGGTCCAGGTCAATGAGCTACCCGGTGCCGGCGCGTTCAAATGCGGCAACACCGCCGGTGGCCAGGCATCGACCAACGCCAGCAAATGCGCTTCATTGGCCGGCTCGACACGGTCTTGATCACGCAGACGCACCCAGCCGCCCATCTCCCGCGATGGATTGCCCGTAAACGGCATACCGCCGAACGCCCAGCGCATGGCCAAAAAGCGGGTAAATTCCGGGGTTACATTGGGGATATAAGGCATTTCCTGACACTCATCCACAGCCTTGGCTGCTGGAGCTGCCTCGGCCTTAACGGCAATGCGCGACTCGCGCCCAGCACCGAAGCTGCCCTGCACGATGGTCACCACGTGGCCATCTTGCACGGCGCGCCCTAGTACCTGACTAACGGCTTTACCTTCACGCAGAACTTCGACTTCAAAGCTGATCGGCACATCCGGCGCGGCAGGGCCGACAAAGGTAATCGCCAGGGAACGCGCCGGACGCCCAGCCGGCACCTGAGCGCGCATGGCCTCATACACCAACGCCGCCACCAAGCCACCGAAACTGGCGCGGCCCTGCCCCCATTGCGAAGGAATGCTCACGGCTTGCGGATTGTCGCGCACAGCTTGAAGTAACTCAGAAAAGCCCATAACCACCTCAACCACTAAAGATGCCGGTGATCTTAGGACAAAGACAGCGATGATTGGCACGGCATTTCAGCCAAATAAGCCGAAGGTATATCCGCTGATCAGCCCTTAGGGCGGGCAAAGGCCGTAACCAATTGCTCTAAGGCCAGATCTGCCTCTTGCTCAGCCCGCTGCATGGCTGCGCGCCAGACCGGCACACACGGCTGTAGGTCAGCTTCAGTCTCGGTGCGCAGCAGCCACTGCCAATGGTCGTGCCAGTCGCCCAGCGCCGCCTGTGCCTGCTTAAGGCGCAGGCGTGTGCGCCTGGACAACGCACTCAACTGTGGATACGCCTCAGCCGCATAGCGCAGACGCTTAACCAGTAGACGCAAGCGATGACGATCATGAGTGGGATCAAGCAGCGCCTGTACGAGCCGCTTACGATCCTTGCGCAAGCGCTGCCTTATCAGCCGGTTCAGGCCGCGCAGCGCTCCGTTACTGGCTGCCTCTCGCCATTGCTGCGGCCACTCATCTAGGGCATTAAGGAGGTTTACAAGCGGCGTACTGCCCAGAAGTTCGTTATAGCCCTGTAGCAGCAGTGGCTGGCGTGATTGCGCCGCCGCACGCAAACCTTGTTGCTGCAAATACCCCTGCAACACTTCAAGGTCACGCAATGGCCCAGTAACTCGACCCACCTGTGCCGCATACTGCTGCAGATCAGCACAAACCGGAGCCGCCGTTAGCGGGCGCAGCATGCTGCGCAGCTGGCGCACGGCGATACGCAGGTCATGCAAGGCCTCGTCATCGGTGTTCGCCAGCAGTCGCTCACGACAGGCGAACAGGCGAACCTGGATACGCACTACGTGCTGCTGTACTTCATCAATCAAGCCTTGCATCGTCTCACTCCGTTGAAAACCCTTGCCAGCTTATGCCCTTATTGATTTGTCACAAGTGGCCAATGGTCGCTCTAAGGTTGTGCACGGGTGAAGCGCCAAGGTAGTGCACGCCGTAGCGCCTTCAGGCGCTGGTGTAATTGCCCGGTTGAAAGCACTTGCCCGGCATATCGCTGCGCTTCGAATGCAGCGGCGAAGTCAGCAATTGCGTGTGCTTGAGCAGGTAATTGTTGGCTTGCGCGGGCGGCATAGTCACGCGGCCCTTCGCCTGGTTGACGAACCACTCCATGACGCGCCAATAACCCTTCAAAACGACGGAACAGGCGCTGCTGCACATCACGCTCACGCTGCCAGGGCTTGAACAGCCAAAGCGCAAGCAGCCCTAGCAATAGTCCACCGCCGCCCACCAGCCCTAGCACCAATGACTGCGCATCCACGCGACCCAGCCAGCGCTTTAAAAACTCCAGTTGCTGCTCGCTTTGATAACCCAGAACCCAGCGCTGCCAACCGTAGTTGATGTTGTCCCATGCCATGCGCAGTTCATTCAGCCAGCTGAGGTTGCGATAGCGCAGCGGGGAAAAAGGCGAGTTTTCAAGGAAGCTCTGCTCGCCAGCCAGAGCTTCTTCCAGCCCCATATCGATCCGCTCTGGGGCCACTTGGAACGTTGGGTCAACACTGACCCAGCCCTGCTCTGCCTGCCAAAACTCAACCCAAGCATGCGCATCAAACTGGCGCACTTGGACGTAGTTTCCCGCCGGGTTGAACTCGCCGCCCTGGTAACCGGCCACCACCCGCGCCGGAATACCGGCAGCGCGCAAAACAAAGGTCATTGCTCCTGCGTAATGGGCACAGAAGCCGCTGTGGGTTTCAAAGAGGAAATCATCAATATTGTTCTCCCCCAGCATGGGCGGACGCAGGGTGTAGGCATAGGGTTCACGGTTAAAGTGACTGAGCAGCGCCTGCACCAGTTGCTCGGGCTGCGGGTAGTCGCGCTTGAGCTGCTCGGCCCAGGCTCGGCTGCGCGGCTCGCCCTGCGCCGGCAGTTGTAAGGCGCGGCGTAGGGTTTGCTGAGCCGGTTGCAGTTCACGTAATGCCTGCGGCCAAGAGCTGACTTGATAGATCAAGGAACGATCCACCGGCTGCCGGCGCTGCAAGCGAAAGTCGCTCATCTGTCGAGTCTGCGCGAGGTTGGTTTGCGCCACATCAAGGGCAAATAACCAGCGCTGCGCACTCGGTTGCATGACGATGCTGTAGCTCAAGGCTTCGCCCTGCTTCTGCCACTGTGCGTCGGGGGCAAACTCGGCGTAATCGGACTGCGACCAGCGTCGCCCATCAAAGCGATCGAGGGTTAATGCGCGCCAATACAACTCTCTGCGCGGCGGCGTTGTCCCGTTAAAACTGGCGCGAAATGCCAAGGCGGCCGAGCGACTCAGTTCGGCGATATCCGCCGGCGCCATGCTGTCCGACAGGCCCGTCGTGGCCTTGTCATTGGGCACCGGCAATGACCACAGCGGGCCCAACCGTGGGAAGAACACAAACAGCAGCACCATCACCGGTAGCGCCTGCAACAGCAGCCCGCCAGCCAGGCGCGCAGTTGGCCACGGCTGGGCGGCCAAGCTGCTCTGCTGCAGGCCAATCAGCGCAGCCAGTAAAGCGGTGACCGGCAACAGGCTGTAGAAGGCCATCAGCATGCTGTCGTCGAACAGGTAGGCGGTAACCACCACAAAGAAGCCGAGGAAGATCAGCACCAGCGCGTCACGCCGCGTGCGCATTTCCAGCAACTTCAGGACAAAAGCCGAAATCAGCAACACCACCCCGGCATCCAGGCCGATCAGGCTGCCGCGCGAGAGAAACACTCCAACCGCCGCCGCCAGCATTAACGCGCCCTTGGCCCAGGCGTTTGGATAGCGTGCGCGCATGCGGAAAATCTGAATACGCCACGCGGCACTGCCCAGCCACAGACCGATGATCCACAACGGCAAATGCGTCAGGTGCGGGATGATCACCAGCACCTGCGCCACCAACAACCAAGTCAGGCTCACGCGCGGGATTGAAGTCATACGGCTCATGGCGCACGTCCAAACAATGCCAGCGCACGCAGGCAGGCATCACGGTGTAACTCACCACTGTCGGCAGGCAGCAGTTGGCCCGGCAAGCTCAGGGCAAACGGTTGCTGGCGCTCAGACAACTGCAGGGTCCAATGGCAGAGCAGTGACAAACGCGTCTCCACATCACCCGCCAAGGCCTCGAAATCCAGTTGCACGTCACGCCCTGTTAGTGAAGCAAAATCCTTGACCAGCAGCCCATGGCCACGGGAATAGGCTTTCCAGTGCAGGCGGCGTTTGGAGTCACCCGGCTGATAGCTTTTCAGGCCTTGGTAATCATCTACACCCTGGCCACTCGGGCGGCTGCCCTCCTCGTCCTGATCCTCACTGGCACCCGTAGACAGTGGCAGATCACCCGGCAAGGGGCGTGGATAAACCAGCACTCGCTGATCCAGATCAACCCAACTCCAAGCCACCAGAATGCCCAGCGGAAAACGGCTCTCGACGCGCAGTCGACTCGGCTGCAGCCAGCCACGCCGCAGCGCCGGTAGGTTTAACTGGCACTCACTGATGCCCTGCGCGGGCACATCCTGGGTTTGTAATTCGGCCGGCGGCCAACCCAGGCTAACGGCCTGATGAGGCCGCTGGCTGCTTTCCAAGCGCACACGAAAGCCGGCCTGCTCACCGACGAAAACCGCCGGCGCACTGCCCGCTTTGAGCATCAGCCCAGCCAGGTTGCGGTAGGTATGCAGAATGGCGACCACAAACACCGAGGCCAGCAGAAAAGTCAGACCATAAGCCAGGCTATTTTGGTAATTGATCGCCGCCAGCAGCATCAACAGCAGCGCCAAGATAAAGACCGCCCCAACCCGGCTCGGAATGATAAAAATCCGCCGCTGGTTTAAGCGCACGCTGGCAGCAGCTGGAATACGCCGCGCCAACCAGCGCTTCCAGCGCGACTTGAACAAATACATCAAAGCGCCGGCACCTCACGCAGCAGCCACTGCACCAAACTGCCAGCCCCATGCCCGGCCGGGTCAGCACGCTCACGCAGGCGATGCCCCACCACCGAGGGCAACACGGCCTGCACGTCTTCCGGAATTACATAATCACGCCCCGCCAAGAAAGCCCAAGCACGCGCCGCCGCTAGCAGTGCCAGGCTGGCGCGTGGCGACAAGCCCCAAGCGAACTGCGGCTGTGTGCGGGTGGCATCAACTAAGCGCAACACATAATCAACCAAGGCATCGCTGGCGCGTACTTTCGGCACTTCAGCCTGAATCAGCGCCAATTCAGCGTGATCCAGCAGCGCGGGCAAAGTGGGCAGCAAAGAGCGCCGCGACTCACCCAGCAGCAGTGCTTTTTCCGCCGCCTTACCGGGGTAGCCCAGCGACAGGCGCATTAGGAAGCGGTCTAGCTGCGATTCGGGCAAAGCGAAGGTACCGCCCTGGCTCACCGGGTTTTGCGTGGCAATCACAAAGAAAGGTTCGGGCAAGGGCCGGGTCGCACCTTCGATAGTCACCTGGCCTTCCTCCATGGCTTCGAGCAGCGCGCTCTGGCTTTTCGGCGTGGCGCGGTTGATCTCATCGGCCAGCACCAGTTCGGCGAAGATCGGCCCGGGATGAAAGACGAACTGCCCAGTGTCCTTGTCGAACACCGAGGTGCCAAGAATATCGCCGGGTAATAAGTCGGAGGTGAACTGGATCCGCTGAAAACTCAGCCCCAGCACCTTGGCCAGGGCGTGGCTAAGAGTGGTTTTGCCCATTCCGGGCAAGTCCTCGATCAACAGATGGCCCTGGGCTAACAGACAGGTCAAGGCCAGACGCACCTGCGGCTCCTTGCCTAAGAGCACGTGATTGACCGTCTGAAGCACAGTTTCCAGTTTAGCGCGCATAAACCACTCCTTTAAGACCAACGGCGATGCTACTGCGCGGCGCTGTTACGGCATAGCGCCTGGAAACCTTTACTGACGAACTTGTGCGCCATTCAATTGATCTAGGCCAGCGCCTAGCCTCATGAAGGTGGCTAAGCTGAAGCTCCGAACAGCACTGGAGCCCATCATGCAAGCATCACCTGGCCACAGTTGGCACGCTCAGTCGGCGCAGCAAAGCCTGGACCACCTCAGCAGCAGCGCTCAGGGCCTAAATGCTGATGATGCGGCGCAACGCCTTATTCAATATGGGCCCAACCTGCTGCCGCAACAGCAAGTCACCGGGCCGATAAAACGCTTTGCCCTGCAGTTCCACAACCTGCTGATCTACGTATTGCTCGGTGCCTGCCTACTTACCCTGCTGCTGGGTGAATGGCTCGACAGTGCGGTGATCTTTGCAGTGGTGCTGATCAATGCCGTGGTCGGCTTTATCCAGGAAGGTAAAGCGCAACACGCTATGCTGGCGATTCAGCAGATGCTTAGCCTGGAAAGCCGGGTGCGCCGAAATGGCCAGGTGCACAGCATTGCCGCCGAACAGTTGGTGCCCGGCGACTGGGTGCTGCTGGAGGCGGGTGACCGCGTACCCGCCGATTTGCGCCTACAGGAAACCCGCGACCTGCGTATTGATGAAGCCGCACTGACGGGCGAATCGTTACCCGTGGATAAACATCACGGCGCCGTTGATGTGGCTGCCAGCCTTGCCGATCGTCGCTGTATGGCCTACTCAGGCACTCTGATAAGTGCCGGTAGCGCCGCTGGCGTGGTGGTGGCGACGGCCAAGCAAACCGAGCTGGGCAAGATCAGTCACATGCTAGAAAGCGTGGTCAGCCTGCAGACGCCGCTGCTGATCGACATGACTAAATTTGCCCGCCATCTGACCTTGGCCATTATCGTTTTGGCGGTGCTGACTTTTGTCTTCGGCGTACTGCTGCGTGGTTACAGTGTCGACGCCATGCTGCTGGCAGCTGTCAGCCTGGCTGTAGCGGCTATTCCGGAAGGCCTGCCGGCGGTACTGACGATTATTCTTGCCCTGGGCGTGCAGCGCATGGCTAAGCGCCGCGCGATCATTCGCCGCTTACCCGCAGTGGAGAGCCTGGGTGCGGTCACGGTGATCTGCTCGGATAAAACCGGCACGCTGACGCGCAACGAGATGACTGTGCAGCAAGTGTTTACCGCCGCCCACCGTTACAGCGTCGAGGGCGTTGGCTATGCCCCCCAGGGCAGCATTCACTGCGATGACGGCCAGCTATGCCAACTTGACGCCGCCGATGACCTACGCGAACTGGCCCGTGCCGGCCTGCTGGCCAATAACGCCAGCCTGCGCAGCAGCGAGAATGGCTGGAGCATCACGGGTGACCCAACCGAGGCCGCCCTGTTAACTCTGGCAGGTAAAGCCGGGCTGGAGTTGCAGCATGAGGCACGTAACCTACCGCAGGTCGATACCATCCCCTTCAGCTCAGAACAGCGCTGCACCGCTAGCCTGCATCATGACCACGCCAGTCATGGGCTGATTTATATGATCGGCGCGCCTGAACGCCTGCTCGCCGCCTGTAACCGCCAATGGCGTGACGGCCATCCCGAACCGCTCGACCTGAGGCACTGGCATCAGGCATTGGACAGCGGCGCTCGCCAAGGATTGCGTATGCTCGGCATGGCCATTCGACCGCTTAACGCGCCGCAGCAAACGCTCGACTATCAGGACCTAAATGGCGATTACGTGCTGCTCGGCCTGGTCGGCATGCTTGATCCACCTCGTCAGGAAGCCATAACCGCGATCGCTGAATGCCACAGAGCCGGTATCGCTGTGAAAATGATCACTGGCGACCATGCCGGCACCGCCAGCGCCATCGCGCAACGCCTTGGCCTGGGTGATGGTAAGCCCTTGACCGGCGCCGACCTCGATAGCCTCAGCGACTCACAACTGGATCAGTTACTGCCGACCACCAGCGTGTTTGCGCGAACCAGCCCGGCGCACAAACTACGTCTAGTCGAGCGGCTACAGGCCTGTGGTGCACGGGTGGCCATGACCGGCGACGGGGTCAACGACGCGCCCGCATTAAAACGCGCAGATATCGGCATCGCCATGGGCATCAAAGGCACTGAAGCGGCTAAGGAAGCCGCGCAGATGGTGCTGGCCGACGACAACTTCGCCTCCATCGCCCATGCGGTCGAGGAAGGTCGTACGGTCTACGACAACCTGAAAAAAACTATCTTATTTATCCTTCCCACCAATGGCGGCGAAGCACTGATTCTATTGGCCGCCATTGCCTTGGGACTGACCTTACCGATCACCCCGCTACAGATTCTTTGGATCAACATGATCACCGCCGTAACCCTGGCACTGGCGCTGGCGTTTGAACCGGCAGAAGCCAATTTAATGCGCCGGCCGCCGCGCGATCCAAAGGTCAATTTACTCAGCCCACACCTGCTTTGGCGGGTGGTATTTATTGGTTTATTGATGACCTTGGCCAGCCTCGGCCTGTTTCTCTTTACCCAAACGCTAGGCTGGAGCCTGGACAGCAGCCGCACGCTGGCGGTCAACAGCGTAGTCGCCTGCGAAATTGGCTACCTGTTCAGCAGTCGTCGCCTTGAAGGGCGAGCCAACTTCGCCCTGCGCGATAACCCGATGGTCTGGTGCATGGTAGGCCTGCTTCTAAGTTTGCAACTGCTGCTCACTTACTGGCCAGCCATGCAGCAGGTGTTTGCCACTGCCGCCCTACCGGCGCTCGCCTGGGGCTGGTGCCTGCTGGTGGCGCTAGGGGTGTGCGGCAGTGTCGAAGCGGAGAAATGGCTACTGCGCAGGCTTAAACGCATAGGTTAAGGCCGCTGTAGATCAAAACGTTCGGTGGTGCGGGTATAAGCTGCGCCACCGAGACGACCAACCACGTCGAGCTTGCTGGCATCAATGCGGCCCTGTTCGTTGAGCACGCGCTTATCGATATGCGCCACCAATACTTCGGCAAACAGCAGGTGGCAGTTGGGCATCGTGGCTGGA
>TARA_R110000868_G_scaffold76313_1_pt1 | contig 12833 bp, 14 predicted proteins | sample TARA_R110000868 | Tara Oceans TARA_R110000868 (sample SAMEA4397489) | marine metagenome | biome: Polar Biome; feature: [SRF] surface water layer (ENVO:00010504); material: water (ENVO:00002006), including particulate matter (ENVO:01000060) such as... | depth 5 m | reverse complement strand
AAGAGATGAGGAGTACCCCTGTGGAAAGCGCTAAACAAGAACAACAGGCGACGCAGATGCAAGAGCTGATCAAACCCGGTCTGCTTGACCGCTTCTTCAAGCTGACCGAACACCGCACCACAATCAAAACCGAGCTGCTGGCGGGCCTGACGACTTTCGTCACCATGGCTTACATCATCTTCGTTAACCCCAACATCATGGCCACGGCTGGCGTCGATCATGGCGCCGCGTTTGTCGCCACCTGCATCGGCGCGGCCATCGGCTGTTTCCTGATGGGTCTTTACGCTAACTGGCCAGTCGGCCTGGCACCTGGCATGGGTCTGAATGCCTTCTTCACCTATACCGTTGTCGGCGAAATGGGCTATAGCTGGCAGATCGCCCTCGGCGCAGTGTTTATCTCCGGCGTGCTCTTTATGATCATGAGCCTGTCGAAGATCCGCGAGTGGCTGCTTAACAGCATCCCCATGAGCCTACGCTTTGCAATGGGTGCGGGAGTGGGCTTGTTCCTCGGGCTGATCGGTTTGAAAACCGCAGGCATCGTGGTCGACAGCCCAGCCACGCTGCTGACCATGGGCTCGTTCGGTGAACCGAGTGCAATCCTGGCGGCCGTGTGCTTCCTGCTGATTGCCGTGCTCAGCCATCGCAATGTGTTCGGCGCCATCCTGTTCAGCATGCTCGGCGTGACTGCCATCGGCTGGGCTGTGGGCCTGGTTGAATACAACGGTCTGGTTTCCATGCCGCCAAGCCTGGCACCGACCTTTATGGCGATGGACATCGCTGGGGCCTTCAACATTGCCATGGTCAGCGTGATTCTGGCCTTCCTCTTCGTGAACATGTTCGACACGGCCGGTACCCTGATGGGCGTTGCCCACCGTGCCAACCTAGTGGATGAAGACGGTAAGATCCAGAACCTAGCCAAGGCCCTCAAGGCCGACAGTACCTCCAGCGTGGTTGGTGCCATGGTCGGTTGCCCGCCGGTAACCAGCTATGTGGAAAGTGCTGCAGGTGTTGCTGCCGGTGGCCGTACCGGTCTGACAGCTATTACCGTTGGTGTGCTGTTTCTCGGCGCGATGTTCTTTGCCCCGCTGGCTGGGATGATCCCCGCCTACGCCACCGCTGGCGCGCTGATTTATGTAGCGATGCTGATGATGAGCGGCATGGCGCATATCGACTGGAAAGATCACACCGACACCATCCCGGCGATCGTCACCGTGGTCATGATGCCGCTGACCTTCTCCATCGCCAACGGTATTGCCCTGGGCTTCCTGACCTACGCGACACTGAAACTGCTGACCGGTCAGCGCGACAAGGTATCGCTGAGTTTGTACGTTCTGTGCATCATTTTTATCGCCAAGTTCGCCTTCCTGTAATTGAAAACTACTGCGCTCGACTATGCAGCGTTGAAGTCAGGCTCAAAATGCTCATGTACAGTCGTACACTCCGCTTTTTCGCCTGACTTCGCCTTGCCTAGTCATCGCTCGCTACGTTTTCAAAACAAAGGAACATGAACCAAGCAAAACCTAAGCCCTGACATGGCGTCGGGGCTTTTGCGCATCTGGAGAATCACTAATGAGTCTGGAAACCTGGCTGTTATTCGCAAGTGCTGCACTGGTGGTGATTCTGATCCCCGGGCCGCTATCACTGTTGATGGTCAGCAACAGCCTGAACTATGGCCTGCGCCGCTCGGCACCGGCCTTTATTGGTGGGGTGTCAGCCTCGATCTGCCTGTTGAGCGCTTCAGCCCTTGGCCTTGGCGCACTGCTGCTGGCCTCGGAACAGCTGTTCAGCTTGCTGAAGATTGTCGGCGCGCTGTACCTGTTCTACCTCGCCTGGCAAAGCTGGCAGGAATCGCGCAAAGCCGCCAAGCCGGTGACGGCCGAGGAACAGCCGGTCAACCCGAGCTTTCGCGCCATGTTCTGGAAGGCCTTCGGCCTGGGCGCCAGTAACCCCAAGGACATCCTGTTCTTTGCCGCCTTTCTGCCGCAGTTCATCAGCGCCGAGCGCCCCATGCTTGGCCAGTTGCTGGTGATGATTGCCACCTGGGCGGTGCTGGACCTGGCCTGCAAGCTGTTCTACGGCCTCAGCGCCCAAGGCGCCGCGCGCTACCTGCGTTCGGGCAAGGGCCAGGTATGGTTCAATCGCATCAGTGCGGCCTTGTTTGGCGGAGCTGGAGCTGCCTCACTGCTTAGCCGCTAGGTTATTGCTGAGCGCGCGAAGCCCATTGTTTGGGTTTCGTGCAGCTCAAACACTCGGCCCCGATCAGCACCTCAAATCGTAGGCAAAAAAAAGCCCGCAGTGTGTACGGGCTAGGGACTCTTAAATTGAGTCAGAGGGTGACAAGCATTCGGTTCAGCTACCGCGGTAGGTGGAGTAGCTGTAAGGGGAAATCAGCAGCGGCACGTGGTAATGCTCCTGCCCGGCATCGATGCCGAAGCGCAGCACCACAACATCGAGAAAGGCCTGTTCAGGCAATTTGACGCCGCGAGCGCGGTAGTAATCGCCGGCATGGAAATGCAGCTGGTAAACGCCACTGCGGTAATCGTCACCCTGCAGCACCGGCGCATCACAGCGCCCGTCGTGGTTGGTGACAACGCTATTGAGCAGCTCCATCTGAGCCCCTTCAACGCGATACAACTCAATCTTCAATTCGCTGCCTGGGCAACCATGGGCGGCATCCAGTACGTGTGTGGTCAATCGTCCCATCGCTTATGGGCACCTGCGCAGATAAGCCTACGTAGACGCCGCACCTCCTCTACTTTTATTGAATTCGGCAGATTTATCAGGCTAAGCAGCCTCGACTGAGGTGAAGCATAGCATATTGAAACTCAAAAATAAGACAGTTTTACAACAAACTGTACACAATACATCGATCATTTAGCCTGCGTAGCGCACCGTAATCGGGCAGTAAATCAGCCATAAGTGCTTGCGAGCACTGCTTTTGCACAGCAACAGCTGACGCACTGGACAGATTCAGCATTAAGGCAAAATTTCGCAAAATAAGTGAATTTTAGATTTACAAGATGCAAAGCATTTTGTATACAATTAGTCCATCACGGTCGTGCAACGCATTCATGCCTGCCAATGACCGCCACAAACAGCAAGAAGGAAGACTGCAGTGAGCGCTGACTACCCACGCGACCTGATCGGTTACGCCAACAACCCGCCCCATCCGCACTGGCCCAATGATGCGCGCATCGCCCTGTCGTTTGTTCTTAATTACGAGGAAGGCGGCGAGCGCAACATCCTGCACGGCGACAAGGAATCCGAGGCATTTCTCTCCGAGATGGTTTCCGCGCAGCCGCTGCAAGGCCAGCGCAACCTGTGCATGGAATCGCTCTACGAGTATGGCAGCCGTGCCGGCGTCTGGCGTCTGCTCAACCTGTTCCAGAAACACAACATCCCGCTGACCATCTTTGCCGTGGCCATGGCTGCGCAGCGTCATCCAGATGCGATCAAGGCGATGGTCGCCGCAGGCCACGAGATCTGCAGCCACGGTTACCGCTGGATCGACTACCAGAACATGAGCGAAGCCGAAGAGCGCGAGCATATGCTTGAAGCCATCCGCATCCTCACCGAACTGACCGGCGAACGCCCGGTGGGCTGGTACACCGGCCGCCTCGGCCCAAACACCCGCCGTCTGGTCCGTGAAGAAGGTGGCTTTCTGTATGACAGCGACACCTACGACGACGACCTGCCCTACTGGGATCCGGCCAGCACCGCAGCCAAGCCGCACCTGGTGATCCCTTACACGCTGGACACCAACGACATGCGTTTCACTCAGGTGCAGGGCTTCAACAAGGGCGATGACTTCTTCGAATACCTGAAAGACGCTTTTGATGTGCTTTACGCCGAAGGCGTGGCCGGCGCACCGAAGATGCTCTCGATCGGCATGCACTGCCGCCTGCTCGGCCGTCCGGCGCGTCTGGCGTCACTGGCGCGCTTCCTTGAATACGTGCAGAGCCACGAAAAAGTCTGGTGCGCCCGCCGCGTCGACATCGCCAAACACTGGCACGCGACCCATCCGCTGCAAGAGCCATCCAAGGAGAGCTCGAAATGAGCCGTTTTCAAACCCTGACCCCGTCCCGTTTAAGCCGTGAAGACTTCGTCAAAGTCTTCGCAGATGTCTACGAGCACTCGCCCTGGGTCGCCGAAAAGGCTTTTGACCTGGGCCAGGACGACAGCATCAATGAAATCAACGGCCTGCATCAGCGCATGGCCGACCTGTTGCTCAGTGCCAGCCATGCTGCACAGCTGGCGCTGATCAATGCTCACCCGGACCTGGCCGGCAAGGCAGCCGTTCGTGGTGAGTTAACCGCCTCTTCGACGTCGGAGCAGGCTGGTGCGGGCATTCATGAATGCACCGCAGAAGAGTTCGCCCGCTTTACCGAACTGAATGATGCCTACAAGGCCAAGTTCGGCTTCCCCTTCATCATGGCGGTGAAAGGCAGCAATCGGCACCAGATCCTGGCGGCCTTCGAGGAGCGGATTCATAACTCCCCGGAGCAAGAATTCGCCTGCGCCCTGGCCGAGATCAACAAGATCGCGCTGTTCCGCTTGCAGCAGCTCTAGGCCGCAAGCCCTCCGCCCTCCCCAACGCCATCACTAAGGCAGACATTTCATGAAAGCTTACGCCGTACCCTTTGAGAAATACGTCAACCTCGCCGACGCACGCCTGGGCACCAAGGCCATCTCGGTCACCGACGACTGGTTCGCCGACGTTAACCGTCTGTTCCAGCCGACCCCGGCCGTATGGAAGGAGGGCGTGTTCGATGACAACGGCAAGTGGATGGATGGCTGGGAGTCGCGTCGCAAGCGCTTCGAAGGTTACGACAGCGCGGTAATCCGCCTGGGCGTACCGGGCTCGATCAAGGGTGTGGACATCGACACCAGCTTCTTCACCGGTAACTTCCCGCCATCGGCGTCCCTGGAAGGCTGCTTTGTCGCTGAAGGTGACCCGACCGACGCCACCGTGTGGACTGAAGTGCTGGCCGCAGTAGAGCTGCAAGGCAACAGCCACCACTACCATGAAATTGCCAATGCACAGGCCTTCACCCACCTGCGCTTCAACATCTATCCGGACGGCGGCGTCGCCCGTCTGCGCGTCTACGGCGTACCGTTCCGTGAGTGGAGCAATGTCGGCGACAACGAGCAGATTGACCTGGCAGCCGCACTGAATGGCGGTCGCGCCCTGGCCTGCTCGGACGAACACTTCGGCCGCATGAGCAACATCCTCAACCCAGGCCGTGGCATCAACATGGGCGATGGTTGGGAAACTGCACGTCGCCGTACCCCAGGTAACGACTGGGTGATTGTCGCACTCGGTCATCCCGGCGAGATAGAGCGCATCGTCGTCGACACCCTGCACTTCAAAGGCAACTACCCGGACAGCTGCTCGATCCAGGCGGCCTTCGTCAAAGGCGGCACCGACAGCCAGATCGAGACCCAGAGCCTGTTCTGGCGCGAGCTGCTACCAAGCCAGAAACTGCAGATGCACGCCGAGCACGAGTTCAGCGAGCAGATCAAAGCGCTGGGCCCGATCACCCACGTACGGGTGAACGTGTTCCCGGACGGTGGTATCAGCCGCCTGCGCCTGTTCGGCAAAGTCGCCAAGTAAGCCAATGAAACCCCTCTCCCATTGGGAGAGGGGCATAAACGAACGAACAAGAAGACCAACATGCGCACATTGATCATCGAGCCGCTGAGCAAAGAAGCCTTCGCACCCTTTGGTGACGTTATCGAAACCGAGGGCAGCGAGTACTTCATGATCAACAATGGCTCCACTCGCCGCTATCACAAACTGGCCACGGTCGAGACCGCACAGCCAGAGGATAAGGCGATCATCAGCATCTTCAGTGCCGAGGCGCTAGAGATGCCGCTGACCATTCGCATGCTGGAGCGTCATCCGCAGGGCAGTCAGGCGTTTATTCCGCTGCTCGGCAACCCCTTTCTGATCGTGGTCGCGCCACTTGGCGATGCACCTGAATCAGAGTTGGTCCGCGCCTTCCGCAGCAACGGCAGGCAGGGCATTAATTACCATCGCGGCGTTTGGCACCACCCGGTGCTGACGATCGAAAAGCGGGATGACTTCCTGGTGGTTGATCGCAGTGGTTCTGGCAACAACTGCGATGAGCATTTCTTTACCGACGACGAGCAACTGCTCCTCGCCCCCCACCAATAAGAGAAGCCTGCAGCCGGCGTGTCGGCCTGCGGGAAAGAGGTACTGATTGTGGAAGCGCATTTGACTGAGTGGCTGAACCTGGGTATCCGCTGGATCCATATGATCACCGGCATCGCCTGGATCGGCGCATCCTTCTATTTCGTCTGGCTGGAAAACAACCTCAACCGTAGCAACCCACGCGAAGGCCTGTCTGGTGACCTCTGGGCGATTCACGGTGGCGGTATCTACCACCTGGAAAAGTACAAACTGGCTCCGCCGAAAATGCCGGAGAACCTGCACTGGTTCAAATGGGAAGCTTATTTCACCTGGCTGTCGGGCGTGGCCCTGATGCTGGTGGTGTACTACCTAAACCCAAGCCTGTACTTGGTTAAACCCGGCGTTGATCTGGCCCCGGAAATGGCCATTGCCATCGGCTTCGGTTCGATGGTGGCGGGCTATGTGGCGTATCACTTCCTCTGCGATTCGCCGCTGGGCAAGCGCCCGGCCCTGCTTGGCGCCGTGCTGTTCGTGCTGATCATCGCTGCCGCCTATGGCTTCAGCCAGATATTCAGCGGCCGCGCTGCCTATATCCATGTCGGCGCGATCATCGGCACCATCATGGTCGGCAACGTGTTCTTCACCATCATGCCGGCCCAGCGCGCGCTGGTTAAGGCCATCGAAGACAACACCACGCCGGACCCGACTCTGCCGGCCAAAGGTCTGCTGCGTTCGCGCCACAACAACTACTTCACCCTGCCGGTGCTGTTCATCATGATCAGCAACCACTTCCCGAGCACCTACGGCAGCCAATACAACTGGCTGATTCTGGCGGGCATCGCGATGCTGGCAGTACTAGTGCGCCACTACTTCAACACTCGCCATGACAGCAGCAAGTACATCTGGACCCTGCCTGCCGCCGCACTGGGCATGATCTGCCTGGCGTTCGTCACGGGACCGAGTATGAAAGCCGCCAGCACCGAAGCGCCTAAAGCAGCCGCTATTACCTACGCAAAAATTCCGGCCACTGCCGTGAGCGGTAATCCGGATGTAGCCAAGGCAGCTGAACCCGCCAGCACACCCGCTGAGCCAGCAGCCGCCGCACCGGCTGTAGCAGCTGTCGAGTTTGCCAAGGTCAGCAGCGTGATTCAGGAACGCTGCAGCGTCTGTCACTCGGCCACGCCGAGCAGCCCAATGTTCAGCGCGCCACCGGCCGGCTTCATGCTCGACACCCCTGAGCAGATCAAAGCGCAAGCCGCAAAGATTCATGCGCAAAGCGTGGCCTCACAGATCATGCCGCTGGGCAACATCACCCAGATGACCCAGGAAGAGCGCGACTTGATCGGCTCATGGATCGACCAGGGCGCACAGCTCAACTGATCCACGCGAATGCCGCACCCGCTCAGGGTGCGGCATTTGTCTTTCGGCCAACAGCCGCACACCCCTCCCCGCGCCAATACGCCCTACCACACGTCCTACGCACGTTTTGCCGTGACGTTCAGCAATCTGACTGGCGGTGAATTTTTGTGCACAATATTTAAATAAATTGTTTTTAACGATGTAAACAAATTGCTATAGTCAATCAACCTGACTATGTGGACAACTTTATGTCGCATTCAGGACAGAGGCCCGTGAAGCCTCATGTAAGCCCATGACCATATAAGAACAACTGGCAGGCTCAGACATGACAACCCCTCACAATCCACGCACCCCAGCTCCGTCTGCGGTCAGCCACAAGCGGATCGCCCCATTGGTAATTAGCGCACGGATACGGCTCAGCGCTATCCGCCTGGCCGCAATCAAACTTATCCCGAAAGCCACGCTGCCAAAGCCAACCCAGGCCGATCTGCCCAATTCGCTGTTCAACGCCCTGCATGAGTTCAACACGCCCCAGCGGCCCAGTTGAGACGTCTCCCTATTTGCCTGTTCGACCCTGCGGTTCGCCACGGGGCTGAGAAACCCTGTAAGTCCACAATAAGGAAAACGTGATGAAACTGAAGCACCTGCCCCATTGCATCGCTCTCTCAGCCGGTCTGTTTACCGGCCAGCACGCCTTCGCCGAGGGTGCCTTCCTCTGGCAAGACACCAGCCTCTCCTACCTCTATGGCAGCAACTTCCAGCGCCTGAACAACAACGGTGAAGAACAGCGCTCGCAAACCACCTTCACCCTGGAAAACGCCAGTGGCTGGACCTGGGGCGATACCTTCTTCTTCCTCGACTACATCGACGCCGACAACAACCAGGCCCGTGGCAGCACCTTCGGCAACCTGGATGTCGATGAGAAGAACAGCTTCTATTACATGGAATTCTCGCCACGCGTCAGCCTCAGCTGGCTGACCGGCCAGGACCTGTCCGCAGGCCCGCTGAAGGATGTATACGCAGCCTTTACCTATGAAAAGGGCAACGGCGGCCCTGGCACCGAGAACTACCTGTACGGCATCGGCACCGCCTGGAACGCTCCAGGCTTCGCCTACCTGAACGCCAACCTGTATGCGGTGAAGGTCAATAACCACATCTTCTTCGATCATGACTTCAAGGCATCGGACAAGGGCAACGGCCACACCTACCAGCTGACTGTGAACGGGGCTTATCCGTTTGCCATTGGCGAACAGGACTTTGTGGTCGACGGCTACATCGACTGGCGCGCGCCATCCAAGGATGCCGGCACCCAGACATCAGTCGGCTCCTCAATCCAGATCAAATGGGATGCGGGCAAGGCGCTGTTCGGTGAAGGTCGCAAACTGTATGTCGGCACAGAACTGAACATGTGGCACAACAAGTACGGCATCAAGCCAATCGACGGTTCCACCGATGGCTTCGATCAGACCGCAGTACAAGCGCTGGTGAAGTACCACTTCTAAGCCCATGTGCTGGATGCGGATCGCCGGGTAGGCGGCAACCCGCAACAAAAAGGGGATGGCAACGATGCCATCCCCTTTTTGTTGCGCCTATTCGCTCTTGTTACACGCAGAAAAAACCGCTCACTTGGAGCGGCTTTTTTTAGCTCAGCGCATTACTGCGATTGCGCGTCCTTGAGCTTTTTGCGCTCGATAAAATCCAGCTTCCACTGCTCCAGGCCGATGCGGTCGGCCTCCAGATTAGCCTCGACCTTGTACTTACTTTTCAGCGCGACAATTGCAGGCTGCTGCTCGCTCAAGAATCGGTCAAAACGCTGCATAAACGTCGCATGCTTGAGCGTGGACAGCTTGAAGCTGCCACGGCTGTGCGGCAACTGCGCATCGAATATCAGCGCGCCCGGACGCGCGCGGATGTTGTCCAGATAATGGGTGGCCACCACCACGTTGAAATAGGCGCCATCGGTGTCCTTCTTCAGCGCCTGGCGAATCATCTGGCGTAGATCATCGCTGTAAGTCAGCTCAATCTGCCCGGCATCGATACGTTCCTGATAGCCCCGTGGCGTCCAGCCGTTGACGATGGCCAGGCGCTTGATCTGCTCGATGGGTTGGCCATGGCGCTGCGGCGCCACCAGCACACCATCGACATACTCGACCACGCCCTGGCTGTAGCTCAGGGCCTTGCCGGCCTTCTGCTCCTGCGCCCAGGTTTCGCTGTCGGGGTATTTGAAATCCACCTGACCGCTAAGTAGCGCAGGCAACAGCTGCTCAACAGGCAGCACCTTGTAACTCAGCTCCACTCCGCTGGTCTGCGCGAACAGGTCGAACAGCTCACGGGCAAAGCCCTGGTACTGGCCTTGCGCATCGATGCTGTAGTGCGGCGCAAAGGCCAGTTTCTCTACACCGATCACATAGCTTTCAGCGCTGACCGCGCTGGAACAAACAACGGCGAACAAACTGCAGACGTGCGAGGGCTTCACAGCAAACCTCCTGTTGATTGTGAGAGTGGAACGAATGGAACCGCCCAAGGCGGTGAGGACGCGGCTAGGGGCTAGCCGCCGGTCATGCTCATAAAGCGAATAACCTGCACCTGGGCATCGCTCTCGAAGTGGTGACGTTCGGGTTTCAGTTGCAAGGCTTGCATCAAGGCTTCACTCAGGCGCTGGCTGTCGCCGGGGTGGGCACGCATCAGGCCTTTCAGGTCCAGGGCATTTTCATGACCCAGACAGAGCACCAACTTGCCCTCGGCGGTGACCCGCACGCGGTTGCAGTCGCCGCAGAAGTTGTGGCTGTGCGGTGAGATAAAACCAACCTGGGTGTCGCTGCCGACCACCTGCCAGTAGCGCGACGGCCCGCCGGTCAACTTGCTGCTACGCACCAGGGCATAACGCTGCTCGATGCGCTCACGCACCTCGTCACTGGAGCAGAAGGTCTGCTCGCGCTGATGGCTGGAAATACTGCCCAGCGGCATTTCTTCGATAAAGCTGATGTCCAGGCCCCGCGCCATGGCGAACTCGACCAGGTCGAGCACTTCGTCATCGTTGCGGCCTTTCTGCACCACGGCATTGAGTTTGATCTTGCGAAAACCCGCCGCGCGCGCCACCTCGATGCCGTCCAGCACCTGATCGAGCTTGTCGCGTCGGGTAAAGGCAGCAAAACGCTCGCGCTGCAACGAATCCAGGCTGACGTTCAGGCGCTTGACCCCGGCTGCGTGTAACTGCGGCGCCAGGTCAGCCAGCTGTGAGCCATTGGTGGTGATGGCCAGGTCTTCCAGCTCGGCGCGCTGGCCCAGGCGGGTCAGCAGGCTGATTAGGTTCTTGCGTACCAGCGGCTCGCCACCGGTGATGCGGATGCGTTTGACCCCGAGGCCGATAAAAGCGTCCGCCACTGCGTAGAGTTCTTCGAGGGTGAGAATCTGCTCGCGCGGGGCGAACACCATGTCCTCACTCATGCAATAGGTGCAGCGGAAATCACAGCGATCGGTGACCGATAACCGTAGATAGGTGATGCGCCGACCGAAGGGGTCAACCAATTGATTGTTCACTACGTGTCTCCTGGAGCTCAACGAGCCGAGACTTTTTGTTATGAATGCATGCATGCAGGGAGATAAAAACAGAAATATTAAATTTTGTATACAACAACCTGACTTGCAAGTCAGATAGCCCGCCGGAGCCCAGGCCACAAGCCTTGAGCGCCGCTCAAAGCCGGTGCTACCATCCCGGCGCTGCCCAGCGACGGGCGTTCGACAGAAGCAAAGAGGCTTATGACCAGTATTCGCGAGCGTAACAGAGAGCTGATTTTACGCGCAGCCAGTGAGGAGTTCGCCGACAAAGGCTTCGCTGCCAGCAAAACCAGCGACATCGCCGCCAAGGCCGGGGTGCCCAAGCCCAACGTCTACTACTACTTCAAGTCGAAAGAAAACCTCTACCGCGAAGTGCTGGAAAGCATTATCGAACCATTGCTGGAAGCCTCTTCGCCGTTCAATCAGCCAGGCAAACCGGCCGACGTACTGCGCGCTTATATCCGCTCGAAAATCCGTATCTCTCGCGAACTGCCGTTTGCCTCCAAGGTATTCGCCAGCGAAATCATGCACGGCGCGCCGCATCTGTCCGCCGACCAGACCGCGCAACTGAATGCCCAGGCCAAGCACAATATTTCCTGCATCCAGGGCTGGATCGACCAGGACCTGATGGCCCAGGTTGACCCGCACCACCTGCTGTTCAGCATCTGGGCCGCAACTCAGACCTACGCTGACTTCGACTGGCAGATTTCCACCGTCACCGGCAAAGCCAGCCTGGATGAGGCCGACTACGAAGCCGCCGCGCAGACCATCATCCGCCTGGTGATCAAGGGCTGCGAAATCGACGAAACCCAGCCCAGCCCCTCCGAGCAGGTCACCAACGCCTAAGCCCGTTTATCCGCCCTGCCCTTAGCTTAAGGCAGCCATAAATAAAAACGGTGAATGCCGTAAAGCATTCACCGTTTTTTTATTGCGACTCTAGTTGCGGCGAAAGCCGCACATCATCAGGCGGCGATACCCGCATCCGGCTTCAGCCCGACCGATTCCACCGCGCTCACCGCGCACTGCTCATCGATATCCGAGGAATCACCGGTGATACCCACTGCGCCGATCACCTCGCCGCGCTCATCACGGATCAGCACACCACCCGGTGCCGGCACCAGTTGACCGTCTGCCAGGTTGTTAACTGCACCGATAAAAGCTGGACGCTGCTGAGCGTCGGCGGCGATCAGGCGCGAGCCCTTGCCCAGAGCCAGCGCGCCCCAGGCCTTGCCGATGGCAATTTGCGGGCGTAGCAGGCTGGCGCCGTCTTCGCGCTGCAGGCTGATCAGATGCCCGCCGGCATCCAACACGGCAACAGTCAGCGGCGCGGCGGAAATTTCCCGGCCGACCGCCAGGGCGCGGTTACTGATGGTGGTGGCGATTTGCAGATTCAACGTACTCATGCTGGGTCTTCCTCGATGCTGATAAATCCTACGAAACACCTGGCGCTGCGCCGCCTGCAGGGCGATTGACAGCGGCCGGGCAATCCAAAGCTCAACATCACTATCCCACTAGAAACAAAAAACTCAATAGTCGAATACAATACAAGCTGCACTTGTATACAGTTATCAGAGCTATTTTCCGCAGCAGATCAAGCACCCCAGCTAAAACGGTTGTTTTAAAAGATTTTTTACCAGACAGCGCCTCGACAATAAAACGTGTTGACCGGAAGGTCAGGCCATGAATAGAATCCAAGTCAGCTGTTTTGTATACAATATGATAACAAACGAGGCACAAGACAATGGCCAAAATGAGAGCAATC
>TARA_R110000868_G_scaffold110186_1_pt1 | contig 12833 bp, 10 predicted proteins | sample TARA_R110000868 | Tara Oceans TARA_R110000868 (sample SAMEA4397489) | marine metagenome | biome: Polar Biome; feature: [SRF] surface water layer (ENVO:00010504); material: water (ENVO:00002006), including particulate matter (ENVO:01000060) such as... | depth 5 m | reverse complement strand
TTGCCGGTAATTTACCGCAACCGCCTTTTTTTCCTTCAGGCCGCCCGCTTCCGACAGGGTCAGGCCGAGGCGTTCGCCGGTTCCCAGGAGCGAGTTCGCGGAGGCCGAAACGCTCGAGCCCCACGGGCCGGTAAAATCCGACGACCTGTTGTCGATCGAGGCGCCGCCGCCGAAAGGCGTCCGCCGCACCTTGGTTTCGAGGACGGTTGCGCCCCGGGTCGTCCGGGACGGCCGCAGGACCGCCGTTACCTTGATCCCGGCAAGGTCGTTGGCGAGCAACAGGTAACGCTCAAGCGTCGCGACGTTCAGCGGCTTGAATTCGGTGATCGGGCGCAGCGCGCGGGCAAGGGTGTCCTTCAGCGTGCCCTCGACATCGCCGACCTGTATCCGCTCCACGAAGCCCTCGACGACGGTAATCGTGAAGACGCCGTCCTCGACCGCTTGCGGCGGGACGTAGGAAAAGCTGAGGATATACCCGTCTTTCCGGTATCGATCCTGGATCGCCCGCGCGATGGCGTAGAACCGCTCGAAGGTGATCGTCTTGCCGATATCGTCCCGGAACAGCCCGGCGAGCTGGTCGCGGGTATAGGCGGTCACCCCGAGCAGACGGATGTCTTTCAGCTCCAGTTTCTCGGACTTCAGCGATGGCGGCGGCTCCGCGCCGGGCGGCAGCTGCACGCTCCATTCGAGATCGGTCAGGGCGGGGGGCGGCGCCGGCGGTTGCGGCGCCTGCCGTCCCGGCTCTGCGCTGCCGGGAAGCTTCTGGAGTTGCGCCAGCGCCAGATGCGGAAACAGCAAGGCTGCTGCCACGGCAGATGCCGCCAATACCGTGCGATGGCGCACAATTACCGGGAACAGGTTGCGGCTCACGGGAAAGCGCAGAGAAAGGGAAGTAAAGGTATAGGCGACATTCCTTCTGTACATACGAATGTTAACGTTAACTGGAGGTTAACGTAACCGGTCAATCGCGGATGACACGGCGCATGACAGCTATGCAGCGGGATGCGGAAGCGGTGCCGGGGACGGGATAAGTCGCCCCCGGCACGGCTATGTCAGGAAGCGCTTCTTCGCGCTTTGGCCAGCCGGCGGTCCAGAAACGCCTTGCCGACAAGCGCAACGGCGCCGACGACGCCGGCGGCCTCGACCCATCCGGCGCCCTCGAAGGATTGAGCCGGAATCAGCAGAGCGATGCCGACGGTGCCATAGGCGGTGCGTATCGCCGGACCCATCGGTCCGAACATGTAGCCGATGATGGCGCCCGTTGCGAACCAGACGCCCGCCACCGCCGTTATCACCGCGAGAAACGCGTTAAAAGCCGTGCCCTGGAGCAGGAGGTCGGGCGACATGACGAACATCACGGGCACGACCAGAGCGGTCCAGCCGATGCGTACCGAGGCAATCGCGGTCTCCATCGGCTTGGCGCCGGCGAGATTCGCGGCGACGAACGCGGCAACCGCAACCGGCGGCGTGATAAGCGACACGATCCCGAAATAAAACACGTACATGTGGGCGGCGACCGGATTGATGCCGAGCTTGACGAGCGGCGGGGCGGCAATTGCGGCAACCAGCAGGTAGATCGCCGTCGTCGGCATGCTCATGCCGAGGACGATACAAATCAATGCGGTAACGAGCAGAAGCACCGGCAGGTTGCCCTCGCCGAGCTGGATAAGGACGAAGGTGAGGCCGTCGCCCAGTCCGGTCGAGCCCATTACGCCCATGATGATGCCCGCCATGCCGCCGATAATGACGATGTCGATGGCGTTTTCGCCGGTCGAGCGGACACAGTCGACAATATCCCGGAGGCTGACGCGGCGGCCCTTGTAACTGAACACCCAGCTGACGACCAGGGTGGCGCCGGCCGACCAGAGCGCGGCCTCTTCCGGCGACCGGTTGAGCGAAAACAGGGCGTAAATCAGGACGGCGAAGGGGACGCAGAAAAACCAGCCTTCCTTCAGGACGCGGCGAATCGGCGGGATCATTGCCTCCGGTATCGGCGCGATGTCTTTTCTGGCGGCTTCGAGATCGGCGTATACGAACACCGCGAAATAATAGAGCAGGGCGGGGATCACGGCGGCAATCACGACCTCGGCGTAGGTAATCTGCAGCATCTCCGACATCAGGAAGGCGGCGGCGCCCATGATCGGCGGCATGATCTGGCCGCCGGTCGAGGCGACCGCTTCGAAGGCGCCGGCGACTTTCCGCTCGTAACCGGCCTGTCGCATCAGCGGAATCGTTATGACCCCGGTGGAGGCGACGTTCGCCACCGCGGTGCCCGAAATCGAGCCGAAGAGACCGGAAGCGACAACCGCGATTTTCGCCGCGCCGCCGCGCGACCGGCCCATCATTGCCGTCGCGATATCGGTGAACCACTCCGAGCCGCCCGATTTCAGAAGCAGCTGACCGAAGAATATGTAGGTCACGACGATGGTGCCCACGATCCGCAGCGGCAGGCTGACGAGCGCCACGTTATCGATCGCGAGATAGGCGACGAATCCGACGAAAGGCTGGGCCAGCGCCCGGAGCTTGCCCGGAACGATATCGCCGAACAGGGCATAGAGGATGAATGAAAGAACGATGATCGTCAGGCTCAGCCCGGCGGTGCGGCGCAGCGCCTCGATCGTCAGCGGCAGCAGGATTATCCCGAGGACGAAGGCTTCGTTCTGAAGCGTGAAAAAGTCGTCGGCAAGGGCCGGGTATCGCCAGGCCAGGTAGCCGCCGACGGCGAGCGCCGCGACGGCGCAAATGCGGTCGTACCACGGCACGATGTCCTGACGCGTGCCGCGCGTGATGCGGACCTTGATAAACACGCTGGCGACCGAAATCCCCAGGATGGCGTGCAGGGCCTGCTCGGTAAACAGCGCGAAGCCGAGCTTGAGCTGGAGTTCGCCCGAAAAGGAGAGAGCGATGACGGCGAGAAGTATGCCGAGAAAACTGGCCGTTTTCGCCCAGAAGGCAGGCAGGTCTTTTCCGGCGCCGCTGCTGGCGCTTTCGGGATCGCGAAACTCTATTTTGTCGGACATTTATTTTCTAAACCGGATGAAGGGCCGTGTTGGGTCAGCCGAAGGCGAAGCGGCGGACCGATGGCCCGCCGCCGCACTTCGTCAGGTCGGAACAGTCGGAAATCAGCGTTTCCAGACACCGGCCGATTTGTAGAAAGCTTCCGCGCCGGGGTGGTACTGGAGCCCGACGTCTTTCGCCATGCCCGCGGAGCTGTAATTCGTCCACAGCGGGCTGGATGCCTTGATTTCGGATTCGCTGCCGTGGATCGCCTTGAGCACCTTGCCGATCGTTTCGTTGCTGACGTCCTTGCTGGTGAACAGCATGAAGTCGTAGCCGACCGTCGTCGTCGGCGCCTTGATGGCGGGGAATTTCGGCGACGGTTGCAAATCGACGTAATAGACGCCCTTGAGCATATTGGGCGTTACCGGGTTGCTCTTGTCGAAGCTGAGGAACCGGGTGCCGCTCGGCACGCGGGCGTTCATCTCGCGCGTCGGCGCTGCGCCGACGGCCGTGATGACGACGTCGACCTTGCCCTGCTTCAGCAGGCCCCAGCTCTGGCCGAGGCCGATGGCCGGGATGCCCTTGACGTCTTTCATCGACACGCCGCCATTGGCCATCATGCCTTCGAAAAAGAACGCGAAGAGGGGCGAACCCTTGAAGCCGCTGGGTACGCGCTTGCCCTTGAGGTCGGAGATGATCTTGATGTCGGAATCGTTCTTGACCAGAAGTCCGTTGCGGAACGCCATCAGCGTCGCGGCCAGTCTCAGGTTGCCGTAGTCCTTGCCTTCCGACAGTCCCTTGCCCTCGAAGGCCATCGTCGTCTGGACGATGTTGGCGATGCCGAATTGCAGTTCGCCGGCGTTGACCACCGGTATGTATTTCTGCGATCCGCCCATGTTCTTCGGACGCAGTTCGATTCCTTCGGCCTTGGAGGAAACGACCTTGGACAGGATGGTTGCCATTTGTCCGACGGCCGTGCCCTTGGTCGAGCCGATGCCGATGGTTTCCGCGGACGCTCCGTGGGCGGCAAACACTGCTGCCGCCGCGATCCCTAATGCTGCGATTTTCATTTTTTTTCCGTCCCTTTGTTGGGTTACTAGATACGACACCATGTCACTAGATGGCGACAAAATATATTGGATGGCGCAAATTTCAAAGGACTGTCATGTCAATTCCATCCGATTTTCGTGCCGGACCGCCGACCGGGATCGGGGATGTCGCAACGGCCGGCGGAAATGGATTCGTCTGCCCCGCGGCGGATGCCTGCCAATCCGAAAGCGGCGGCAGGGCAGCAATACCGATTATCCGGATTCGCCGTCGTTGCGCCCGTCGCCAGTTGGTCGCCAGTCGGTCGGCAGTCGGTCGCCAGTCAGTCGGCGGGCGTCACGTCCTTGACGGCGCCGTGCCAGCCGGACGACGTGATGTCGAACATGGTGCCTTCGGGCGTACGGTACTTGATCTCGTAAAAGCTCGTCGGATCGCCCGCCTTGCTTCCCATGACATGCACGGCGCCGGCGGCTTCCGCCCGCGCGCAGGCCTCCTCGGCATCGTCCACCCACATGCCGAAATGATCGATGCCGTAGAATTCGTCTTCCCCTTCCCAGCCGAGCGGGCGCCCCTTGCGGTTGAGGAGCGCGATATTGACCGTACCGTCGCTGAGGTAGACCGCGCCGTTGCGGGATTCGCCGATCTTTTCCATCCCGAACGCCTCCATGAAGAACGTTGCAGAGGACGGCACGTCTTTTACCGAGAGTGCGATGTGGCGGAGTTTTGTTGTCATTGTGGACCTCCCTTATGGCCAGTGGTACTGATTTCCGACTGTGGAAGTGTGGCACGGTGGCGCTGCGGCGCGCAAATTTTACCGGCCCCGCCCTTTTCCCGCTCAACTATGGAATCCCGGGGGGAAACAGCGCTAACGCCGTGGCCGAACCGATTGCCGGCGCCGGTCCAATCCGTGCCGAAATTACAATCGTTTACTGAAAAGACTGGTGCCGGCTAGAGGATTCGAACCCCTGACCCCCTGATTACAAATCAGATGCTCTACCAACTGAGCTAAGCCGGCCAATCGACGGCCCCTGATATAACGTCCGCTGTGCGCCGCAACAAGCAGGATTTGTCCCCGGGAATTTCGCCGGCTTGATCGGCGCCGCCGCGCGTGTCAGCAATACCGCACATATCACAGGAGACCGCCCGTGCACTGGACCCCCCGCCGCGAAGCCTTCCGCGCCCTTCTCGAAACCGAAACCTGCATTCATCCCGGCTCGGTGTTCGATCCGATCTCCGCCCGCATCGCCGAGGATTTGGGCTTCGAGGTCGGCATGTTCGCGGGATCGGTGGCGTCTCTGACCGTGCTCGGCGCGCCCGACCTGATCGTCCTCACGCTGTCGGAATTCGCCGAACAGGCCTATCGCATCAACCGCGCCGGCAACCTGCCGCTGATGGTCGATGCCGATCACGGCTACGGCAATGCGCTGAACGTCAAACGAACGGTGGAAGAACTCGAATCCGCGGGCGTCGCGGCGATGACGATCGAGGATACCGACCTGCCGCAGCCCTTCGGCACCGTCGGCTCGACCCGCGTGCTGTCGGTCGACGAGGGCGTCGGCAAGATGAAGGCGGCGCTCGCCGGGCGCCAGGATCCGGCGCTGGTGATCGCGGGACGGACGAGCGCGGCGGCGATCACCGGGCTGGACGACGCCATCGCCCGCGGCCGCGCCTACCAGGCGGCCGGGGTGGACGCGATGTTCTTTACCGGCGTATCCAGCCGCGAGGATGTCGAGGCGGTAGCGAGCGCGCTCGATATCCCGATTTTCATGGGCGGGTCCGGGGCCGGGGTTCTGGGCGACCGCGACTTCCTGGCCAGAAACAACGTGCGGATCAGCCTGCAGGGGCATCACCCGGTCATGGCCGCCGTGCAGGCGACCTACGACACGCTGAAGGCGCTGCGCGACGGCACGCCGCCGTCCGAAATCCGGGGCAAGGCGTCCGGCGAGACGATGAAAAGCCTCACCCGCGACGCCGACTACCAGCGCTGGATGAAAGACTTCCTCGGCGGTTAGGGCCCACTAGTATTCGTGCGACCGGTAGTCGTAATCACAACAGGCGCAGCGGCGGAAATACCCCATTTCCATAGAGGGTATTCGAGAGTTAGATCGTCTCAAGAGAACTCCGAGTTTCGAATGCACAGCTAGCTAGAAATGCTAGAACTCAATCTCTTGAATAAGTCACTCAGCCCGGATATCTCATTCAGCTCGGATATCATGACAATATTTACATGATGTGTGTTTGAAAATGTGTGTTTAAAAAAGACGATAATAAAGCCGGGTAAAAACAATATTTTACAGCAGACCGGCCTAAATTGATAAAAATACAGTTTGGAGCCGACGATTAAATTGTTAGCGTTTCATAACCATCCTCCTCTCTTGAAGTCTCGCAAATTCAATGGACGGATGGGTTGACATTTCCCTCCTAAATTAGGGTTTAATTTCCATGCCTGAAGTGTCATCCATCATCTCCCTGCTCAGTATCAATAATTTCGTCACGCTAGGAGCTGCCTTCGCTGGGGCTGCACTCGCATTTGGCCTAGAACGATACCAACGAGGTGCTGAGAGAATTGACAACAACGTGGTTGCTGGGACGCGCGCGTTATTTGTGCTCGGACGAATGTTCGACGTCCTCTATCAATATCAAAAAGAAATAATAGACCCTTACCGCGGGAAAACGGACGCTTGGCTTAACACTGATACACAACTCGCACAGGATGACTATGCGTTTCATATACCCTTTGATGACCTAACATTTGTTCTTAGGAATGACCCGACGACGTTCCAGTTGTTATCTCTGACTGAACATCGATTTCATAATATTAGGTCTTCAATCAATGCACGCAACGAATTGGTCCTACGCGAGTTGTGGCCGAAAATGAGCGACGCTCGTATTCCGGTTGGCGCCGCTGTTGAGGAAGTGGCATTACGCGAATTTTTAGGCACGGCCTTGACTAGAAAATTAGAGGGCACAATCGTTAGCCTGACGGACTTGGTGGACAAAGAAGTGATCTCTGTGATGGAGGCTTATGAGGAGGTTTATCTGTCGCTGAAACGGATATACCCCAAGGAAGAATTTTTGCGCTTTAAATTTCCTGATGATTCCCGAAGACACCAACCAAAGGGCGGCAGCGACACCCCATCCCAGTGACAGGTCTTTTTGGAGGATTCAGTTCGCTGTTTAGAACCACAGTCAAACTGAAATTCTCTTTATTCACCACGCACCCCTAGACCCCGAAGTTTAGATAAGCTCTGACAGCTGAAGTTATTGTGTACTAGCATCAATGAGAAAAACCCATATTTTGGTGTGTTACATGACAGGGCTCTACTATCAGTAACATGATTAATGGGGCAAGGTCGTAGGGCCTATTCGGCGGCAAGCGCCGGGGATTGCAGGCCGACCGCGCCGTCGCGGGCAATACCGGCGGCGGTCATGGCTTCGGCAATGCGCGCGATTTCGGTTTCGGTAAGCTTCATCAGCGGCGGGCGGACGACGGCCTGGCCGTCGAGACGGCCGAGCAGGATCAGGGCTTCCTTCATGCGGTTATGCATGTCGCCGAACGGATCGGCGTAGAACACCTCGGTCGTGTAGTAGATGCGGTCGGCCAGTTCCTGCGCCGTTTTCAGATCCTGGGCCTGTACCGATTTGAACAGGGCCGCCTGAAGGTCGGCGATCACCGACCCGGCGCCCGACAGCAATCCGTCCGCGCCCATCACCAGCGACGACATCAGCCATGCCGAATTGGTCGACAGCACGTTGATCGGGCGGGGCAGGGCGTGGAGGGTCTTGATGTGGCGGGCATGCACCTGCGGCGGCGACCAGTCCTTGATGGCTTTCACGTTGGGCACTTCTTCGCAGATGCGGACGAGCGTCTCCAGCGGGTATCCGAGATCGTCCGAATACTGGAAGACGATCATCGGCAGGTCGGTCGCGTCCGCGATCATTTTCATGTGCGCGATGCCCATTTCCGGGCGATGCCGGATGCCGCCCATGCCCATCGAATTCGGCGGGAAGCACAGCAGGGCGGAGGCGCCGTGGGCGTCGGCCATCTTCGCGATGCGGGCGGCTTCGTGGCTGCCATCGGTATAGACGCCGCAGATCAGCGGCATGCGGTCGCCGATTTCATCGGCGGCCTCGTCCATCATGCGGGTCTGTTCGTCCATCGTGCAGGCATGCACTTCGGAGGCGTGTCCGTTGACGGTGATCGCCGTCACGCCGTCGACATCCGCGGCAAAGGCAAGGTGGCGACGGGTTTCGGCCCAGTCGAATTCGTAGTCCGCGTCGAACGCTGCCAGCGTTGCCGGGATTACACCTTGGGGGATGTAGTCTTTGAAACGGGACATATCGGAATCCTCTGCTGAATGGGGCGATGCTGCATTATGTCGTCAGGCGGCCGCGCGGGCAATCATTCGATGCAGCACGGTAGCCGGACCGGAGAGGCGCCGGCGACGCGTCCACGGCGCCTATGATTTGGCGATCCGGGCGAGCAGGTCAATCGGTGCGATGGGAATGCTCGTGACCCTGTCGCCTTGGTCCTGGAAGGCATTGTCGACCGCCGATGCGATCGCCGCCGGCACCGGCACGAGGCCGCTTTCGCCGACGCCCTTGACCCCGAGCGGGTTCTGCGACGACGGCACGACGATATGCACGATATCGACATTCGGGACTTCGGTCGATCCCGGGATCAGGTATTCGGCAAGGTTGGTCGATTGCGGCTGGGCCTGGTCGTCCCAGATCATCTTTTCGAACATGGCGAAGCCGATGCCGTGGGCGGCGCCGCCCGCGACCTGTCCGTCGATCACCAGCGGATTGACCATGACCCCGCAATCGTGGGCGATCACGTAGTTCAGGAGCTTGATATTGCCGGTTCCCTCGTCGATCTCGACTTCCGCCACATGGGCGCCGTTGGAGAAGGCGAGCCCGTCTATCTGCACCGCCATATGCGCTTCGAGGCCCGGGGTCTCGCCGGCGGGCAGCGCGAAACCGGTGGCGGCGCCGGCGAGCTGGGTGGCGATCTCCCCCAGCCCGACGGACATGTCCGGCACGCCCTTGATGCGCACTTTTCCATCCACGATTTCGAGATCGGCCTCGGCGGCCTCGAGAATATGTGCGGCTACACGCAATGCCTTGTCGCGGACTTCCGTCGCTGCGGCCTGGGCCGACGAACCGGCGGTTACCGTCTGGCGGCTGGAGGCGGCGCCCATGCCATAGGGTATGGTCGCCGTGTCGCCGATGACGACGTCGATATCGGCGATGTCGACCCCGAGCGACTGGGCGACGATCTGGGCGAGCATGGTGCGCGTGCCCTGGCCGATGGCGGAGACGCCGGAAATCACATTGACCCTGCCGGACGGCCCGACCCGGACGGTCGCCGCCTCGAATGGCCCGCGCCCGGACCCCTTCAGGTAGACGGCGAGGCCGATACCGGTCTTGCGGCCTTCGGCGGCGGCCGCTGCCTGGCGGGCGGGGAACCCGGCCCAGTCCGAAACCTCCAGGGCGGTTTCCATGCATTTCGGAAAGTCGGCCTCGTCGATCACGATCGACGGGTCGGCGCGGCTGGCGAGCGGCCGGGTATAGGGCATGTTTTCCGGCTGGATCAGGTTGCGGCGGCGGATTTCGTCGCGCGGCAGGCCGAGCGCGTTCGCGGCCTGGTCCATCAGGCGTTCCATCGCAAAGCAGCCCTGCGGATAGCCGGCGCCCCGGACCGGAGTCACGCAGGGCTTGTTGGTCAGGACCAGTTTGATGTCGAGATTGTAGTTCGCGACCTCGTACGGCCCGGGCACGATGCTGCCGGCGTTCTGCGCAACGTTGACGCCGCGGGCGGTATAGGCGCCGTGATCGTGGATCATGGTGCCGCGCACGCCGAGAATCTTTCCGTCATCGCCGACCGCGAGTTCCATCTCCCATATCTGGTCGCGTTCCTGGGTGGAGGACGTGAAATGTTCGCGCCGGTCCTCGATCCATTTTACCGGCGCCTCGAGAACAAGGGCGGCCGTCGCGATAACGATATCCTCGGGGTAAAAGACAAGCTTGGGCCCGAACCCGCCGCCGATATCGGGCGTGACGACCCTGGTATTGGTCTCGTTGCGGCCGAGAAGGCCGATGAACATGCGGTGCGCCATATGCGGCATCTGGGTGCCGAGCCAGACGACGAGCCGGTCTTCCAGCGCATCGTAGCGGGCCACCAGGCCGCGCCCTTCGAGCGCCATGCCGAGGCCCTTATGGACGAAAAACTTGTCGCGGAAGACATGCGGCGCGGTGGCGAAGGCGGACTCCGTGTCGCCGTAGCCCATGTTGAATTCGGCAAGGATATTGTGTTCGGCATCGGAATGGGCGAGCGGCGATCCCGGCCGGGCGGCTTCTTCCGCATCGGCGGAGGCGGGCAGAATGTCGTAATCGACCTCGACGAGGGCGGCGGCGTCTTCGGCGATGTAGCGGTCGTCGGCAATAACCACCGCGACGGGTTCCCCGACATGGCAGACCTCCTTGTCGGCGAGAATCGGGCGGTCGCGAAGCTGCCGGTAGGCCTTGCTCGGCATACCGACCGACAGCCGGTCCGACGACAGGTGCGGCGCGAGGTCCGCCATGGTCAGCACGGCGCGGACGCCGGGCTGTGCGCGGGCGACCGTCGCGTCGATGCTTTTTACCAGCCCATGGGAAACGGGGCTTCTGACGAAGGCGGCCTGGAGCATTCCCGGGAAATGGATATCGTCCGCATAGCGGCCCCGGCCGGTCAGAAGGGCCGGGTCTTCGATGCGGCGGACAGGCTGGCCGAAGGGGCCGGGCATGGTGGTAGCGTCGAGCGCCGGATGTGTGGTCAAAGCGTCATTCCTCCCGATTACGCGCAATATAACGGGGCGAATGCGAATTGCATCCCGTCGGCGGGAATTTTTGCCGATATTTATGCGGGGTCAGGTGTCCTTGCCGGGTTCGCGGGCCATGATGCACGCGCCGATCTTCCATGAACCGTCGGGCTGCGGCTCCATTATATACAACGCCGTCTCGGATATTCCGGACGGCCCGACGACGATCAGCGGCTGGACCAGGTTGCCGTCGATGCGCTGCAACGGTTCGAACGTGAAAGACCGGGGGCGGTAGACCGCCTGATAGGACTTGCGGACCATGTGAAGGAACAGTTCGGGGGTCCGGAATATCCGGCGGATTCCCGGCGCCGAGAACGAGAACGCCTTCGCGGCGTCGTCGGCTTTGAATGCGTCGATCTGACCGATGATGACATTGCGGATCCGGGCCACTTCTTCCGCCGCCAGGTTGGCCGGCGCGGTCGGGACCGGGGGCGGATCGGCCGCCCGGTTTTCCGCCGCCGCCGGCTGCGGCGACAGGACAACCGCGATGACGGCAAGTGTGGAAAACAACCTCATGCTACGAGCATGGTGTCGATCGGGCGCGCAGGCAAGTCCTGGGGTGTCGGTGTGTTGATATGTGTGTCTGCACTTATAAGCAGTGTGGAGATGGGCTGCCGCCGGTGTCGTTCAGCCGTGCGACGCCGGCGCGGCGCGGACCCATTCATACAGCGCGACGGCCGCACTGGCGGAGACGTTCAGGCTCTCGACCGCGCCTGTCATGGGGACGCGGACCATAAGATCGCAGGTTTCGCGGGTCAGGCGCCGCAATCCGCGGCCTTCGGCGCCCAGGGCGAGCACGCAGCGCTCGGGCAGATCGGCTTCGGCCAGGCTCTGCGGCGCATCCATATCGAGCCCGACGACCCAGAATCCGTTTTCCTTCAAAGTTTCCAGCGCGCGGACAAGATTGTTGGGCCGGATCAGCGGCACGGTTTCCAGCGCCCCGGATGCGGCCTTGGCCATGGCGCCGGTGGGTTCGGGGGTGTTGCGGTCGGGCGCGATGACGGCATAGGCGCCGAACGCCGCCGCGGAGCGCAGGACGGCGCCGACGTTCTGCGGGTCGGTGACCTGGTCCAGGGCGATGACGACGGTGCGCGCGGTGCTGTCCGCATGGCGGACGATGTCTTCGATAAATTTCGGTTGCAGCGGCAGGACCTGTACCGCGATGCCCTGGTGAACCGCGCCGGGCGGCAGAACCGCGTCGATGGCTTCGCGTGTAAGGATTTCCGGCGCCGCCAGGCCGTCGGGCAGGGACTCCGCCCCGCCGGCCGTCGCCACCAGGCGCACGCAGTGGCGTTTCGGATTCGTCAGCGCCGCGGAAACGGCATGGGCGCCGTAAAGCCACAGGCCCTCCCGGTTCCGGCCCGGCTTTTCCGTCTTCTTTTCAGCGGGGCGGTCGCCCGGCCCGGCATCATCCGGGCGGTGGCGCGGCGGGCGTCCGCGATCGGCCGGCCGGTGCCCGCCGGAGCGGCGTTTTTGACTCGTCTTGCGTCCTGACATAGCTGAACTTATACTCGGATTTCTAAAGCGGGCAATCCGGCTGTTTCTCCGTATGGCTTTCGGGCGATATGCGGAAATGGCTTATTGCGCGTTTTTTGACGTTGACAAACGGTGCCTAATCCCATAATTCCGCACGTTCTCAGCGATGATCGGTCTGGATTAACAGGAGGGGTGCCCGAGTGGTTAAAGGGGACGGGCTGTAAACCCGTTGGCTTAGCCTACGTTGGTTCAAATCCAACTCCCTCCACCAGACCGGGTCAGCTTTTGGCCGGATTCGGGGCGTTTTAGGTACTGGCCGGGAAGCAAGCCGGTGACGAAGGAAACATCTGCAGACGGGGAGCTTGCAGGGACGGAAAAGGGTAGCGACGGCAGGCAACTGTCATAAAGCGGGTGTAGCTCAATGGTAGAGCAGAAGCCTTCCAAGCTTAC
>TARA_R110000868_G_scaffold22088_8_pt1 | contig 12842 bp, 1 predicted proteins | sample TARA_R110000868 | Tara Oceans TARA_R110000868 (sample SAMEA4397489) | marine metagenome | biome: Polar Biome; feature: [SRF] surface water layer (ENVO:00010504); material: water (ENVO:00002006), including particulate matter (ENVO:01000060) such as... | depth 5 m | reverse complement strand
TAAATGGTATTTTACAAGACCACCTTTTGCATCACCAAAATTGGCTAAAGCTGCTTGAAATATTCTTACATTATTTAACAATCTTGCAGCTTCTATAGCTTTATCAGGATCATTTGCAATAGCTTCATAACCAGTTCTAGCATCAGTAAGTTTATTCTCAAAGTCTGCTTTTACTAATTTATAAAAAGCTTGTTTATTTTGATCACCTAGTAACATTACTAAGCTACCACTTTTACTACCTCTACGTTCTCCTGCAATGTCAACCACCTCAGAGATATAAGAGTCAATACTATCACTCACCAGTTTAGCATCCTGTCTATTAAGTACATCAATAGTTGGATCTGTTAAGCTTATTACACCTCTGTTAAGTTGTTTAAAAGATGTGGTATCTATATTGGGAGAATATTTTTTTATAAACTTAGGATTACTTTTTGCAAAGTATAGTTCTTTAAATAATTTATCTTTAGTGCTCTTTGAAGAGAACAAGTCTTTGATAAACTTTAATATTTTTCTGAACAATGTATTTCTTGTAGGCTGACCTTTTTTAGTTGACTGATCAATACCATAAGATCTAAAGTCTTCAGCTAAGTACTCTTCTAGTTGTAAGTAGTTAGCATCTTTAAATGCTACTGTAGTACCATCTAATAAAGTAAAGCTTCCCGGCTGTTTAGCAACTTCTTTATATAACTTCTCTCTCTGTTCTTTAGTCAAGAATATTTGGGAGAATGCATGCCAAGCTTCATGGTACACATCTACCATAGAACCTCTTTGACCAATCTCTATTTTACCATACTTACCATTAAGCACAGAAGCATATCCAATAAATCTTGCATATACATCAGAGTTAACTATGTTTACCATAGCATCAAAGTCCAAGTACTTAGATAATGGTGAGCTAGCCCACCATTCCTTAGCATTTTTTATTTGCTCTTCTGTAACTTTATTTGTATCTACACCTTTTCTAAATATGAAATCATTGAAGTCATTAAATGGATCAGTTGTGTTCTCTGGTGCTGTTGCATTGTTTATAGAATCATCTTGTGATACTGGTGGCCAATTCCATTTCCATTTAGTAGCAGTAGCCTCTAATGCATCTAGTTCCGCATAATATTTAGCATTAATTAATTCAAGTATACCATCTTTATCAATAGTAAATATTTCTTGCTTACCTCCTAATCTAATAGCTTCTGCTGTTATATCTGTTTTATAATCTCCAATTTGAATTTCAAGTTTACTATTTTTAAATCCAGTTATTTTGGCTTTTACATCAAAGATTCTATTGTAATTATCTATTAATCTTTGAGCTTGTTCTAGTATTTTACCTTCTCCAGAATTATAAGTCATTAAATCTGTTATCTCTTCTTGTATAATACTTTGTTCAGTAGCTCTTCTTACTATATCAGCTCTTTGAGCTTCTATATCTAAAGTATCTGTACCTAAAGCAGCTAGTTCTGCATCATATTTAGCATTTATTTTATCTATCTCACTTCTTTGTCCAACTTCTATTACAGGTATATTTTCAGATCCAATCAAGTTTAATAGATTGGCTCTATGATTCCCATCTTGAAAATGTATTGTTCCATCAGGTAAATAATTTACTTCAACAGGATCTGTTTTTATATAGTCATATATTTTTGAAATAAGTTTTTTATCTGATTTGATGTATTCAATTAAAGGTTTTAATGAGTCTTGATTTAAAAGACTAGATGGTATATTTAATGACAACTCTTTATTTAAGAAATCTACTAATGAGTTTAAATTTTCAGATGTAAATCCTTGTGTTCCTATACTTCCGTTAGGTCTTCTATTTTCTTCAACATTTATTTCTGATATGATTGATGATAATGCTTCTTCTCTCCTTCTTTCTATAGCAGCTTTAGCATCTGTTATATCAGTATCTGTTGGTGCCTGGTTTAATAATGGTGTAATAAGTTTATCATATCTGTCATAGATCTCATTATACTTTATTAAGTCTTCTGCAGACATAAGATTCTTATCAACCTTACCATTTGCTTTATAGCTTTCTATATTAGGTATAGCTTCAAGCAAGTCTCTTTGTTCTTGAGCTCTAAGATCAGCTATCTTTTCTGCAACAGTGATAGCTTCATCTCCTTTAACATCAATAGGATCTGGATTTTTAAATGCTTCTTCTATCTCTTTAACAAAGCTATCTGGAATACCAAACTTCATATGAGCATTAAAGAAACCTAAATCAGTCTGTTGAGCCATTTTAACTTCAGTCCCTGGCAATGTTTCTAGTAATGGTATATAAGGTTTGAATTTCTTATCAAGAACACCAGTCTCCATGTTATAATCAAAGTAACCATTTCTTTCTAGTGCCTTAGCATTATATGTCATTTTTGCACTATACATACCGCCTTTGGCATATTTAGAAGCATTCAGTAATACATCTTCAATAAGGCTTTCTTTGCCTATTAAATCATTTTGCTCTTTATTACTTGTAAGTACTATATTAGGTCTACCACCTTCACTGTGTGCTTTCTCAGAGTAAATAAAAGTTAAGGTATCTGTATCCTCACTATACTCTAGAATATGTCTTCTTGTTGATGGAGAAGCATTATCAGATAGGAACTGAGTTACAAAATCATATTTTTTAGCATTAGGCAGCTTTGGATTAGCAAGTACTGCTGCAATTTTTTTAATCAACTCTCCCGGTTGTCTTTTACCATTAGCAAAATCAACAGGTAAATTTGGTCTATCTAAATCATATTCTTTTCCTTGTAAAGTTATTCTAGCAGAAACATTACCACCTGTCATTATAGGGGATATACTTCTGAATGTATTAGTATTAACAAAAGGAAGCTGTCTTAAATTCTGTAGAGTAATTTTTTTCTGAGCAACAGATTCTTTTACACCAGGGGTTACTTCATATACATCTAATAAAGGACCATTACCTTTTATAGTTTCTTGTCTAATGTTATATAAGGCTTTAAATTCTTTTTGTTGTAGTTCTTCAGCTTCTTCTAATGTAATACCTAATCCTTTTGCAATATCTTCTGGAGTCTGTACACCAGAATCATAACCAAACATATTAGTTAATCTGTATTTACCAGTATCAGTTCTAACATCTCTCATGAACTGATATACAACTTTACCACCTTTATCTTTTGTGGTTATCTCACCATCCTCATTAAAGTATAGGTAATTACCTTTTTCATCTGAAAGAACTAAAGCAATTTGATTTTCTGAATCTACACCAGCAGGAGCTTTTGCATTTTTTGTTGTTCCTACTTGCTTTAAAGTTGTTGCATCTAAGTCACTTTTATTTGTGCTATATAGTGTAGAAAGTAAAACAGGTTTAAGTTTTATAGTCTCACCCATGTATACTATAGATGGGATAACCTCATCTGATGTAGACTCATCTGAAGCAAGTCTTATAGCATCAAGTGTAGCATATATTCTTTTTCTAGACTCATCTTCTTGCTCCTCTACTAGATTCTTTTTATCTTCAGGCTTAGTTGCTTTTAACTGTTGCATAACAGAAACAGCTCCACTAAATGGTCTCAACCTTACAGGATCTTTTATTTCAGTAGCAGGATCAACTTCTGGCACAAGCAATGCTTGATTTTCTTTAGCCTTAAGTAAAGCAAGCTTTTCTCTCTGAGACATCTGAGGCTTGAAGTATTTTAATACCTCATTAAAACCTTCAGCTTCATTCTTAAAATTAAGACTTAACTCTTTAATAGGATCTAACTTAATATCTAAAGCATCAAAAGCAGGCTTAGCTGCTATGGCTCTAATTATAGATGGTACTTGTTGTAAGAACTTAACTGCAGTATCCTCATCTTTCTTATCTGCTATCTTATCAAACAGGTCCGCCATGTATGCTTCAGAATCAAATTCTCCTGATTTTACTGCTTCTGTTAAAGATTTATATATTGTTTTATATAATTTTTGAGATTGAGTCTCACTTAAGGCACATGTTATTTTCATCTTTTAACAATCTAGGTCTTCTAACAAATCATTAATTGTGGTATCCACTGATACATTTTCACCGCTAACTTCAGCTTCTAATTTAGCCTGTGTTGGTTTATCTTCAAGCAATGTAGATACAACATCTGTAGACTCTTTAGAAGTATTCTGAAGATCTTCATCAGCTGGACCAACTTCAGGACCATCTTCTTCAGTGAATATGTCACTCTTTAATTTAAACATTTTATTTAACATATCAATGGAAATTGTCATTTGATTTGTCTTACCATAAGGTTTTATAGTTACTGTACCTTTCTCCATATTAACATCACTAATAACAGCTGTGTCAAATGGACTCAAGAATACATCCCCTTTATTCTTACCTTTCTCTACAAATATAGTATTTTCACTATAAATGTGGTTTCCTTTATCCCAAGTTTTTTCAGACTTAGTGCTGGTTCCACCTGAAAGAAGTGTATTCCTTTTTATATCTAACAACATCTGCACTTTTTCCAAATCTTCTGCTGTCATATTCAATGAATCCATTCCTACTTCAAGCTCAATTCTCTCTAATGCATCATAGTCTTTAGCTTGATCTATCTTAGTTTCATATTGTTTTACTTTCTCAGACATGTCAGCAGTAGGTCCAGTAGGTACATCACCGCCTTCTTCATAGTCAGTTCCTTCAACATCATCAGCTACCGGATCATTAACAAGGTTAGATACACTATTAGATAGAGGCACGGTGCTTATTGTTGGTGCACTATTCAATGGTATAGCTTCATTAACTTTAGCTTGTATGTCTTCAGTTATTGGTAGGTCAATAAGTATCTTACCTGCTTTAAGAGCATTAGGTGAAGTAGGTTTTGAAGCCTTTAGTATTTTACCTGTTTCTTTTTGTACTACTAATTGAACCGGTAATATTTTAGCAGTGGCTTTAATGCCAAGCATATTATGTAACAAGTTAATATAAGCAGCCTGTTGGAACATATTAGATACCTTCTTTTCATACTCTCTACTATTTGGATCATTATAACCATCCCATTTACTTTCACTTCCTGTTTTAAGATCTACTATATAAAAGTTTTTCCCATCAGTCAGCAAGAAGTCAATCTCACCAGCAACATTTGCACTCTTATCATATACAACAAGACCTTTGGAAACAATTACTAATTTATTTGTATCCATCCATTGTTTCATGATTTGAAACAATCCGTTCTCTCCAAATAAGTTATCAAATGCTTCTTTAGTAATTTTAGTCTCATCAAATACTGGTTTACCACCAGCAAATAATTCTTTAGATTCAACATCTACATAATTACCAGCTTCTGTCTCTTCATTGTATGTTTCTTCTTTTACCAATCTCTCAACCTTATCTAATAAAGTATCTTGTGGTTGAGCAGCTTTCTTAGCTGCAACAGGAGTAACATCAGGTAGTCCAGCAGATAATTGTAACAACATATTAGACTGAGCATCACTCATCTCATTTGGATATCCTTGGTATCCTGCAGACTCATTCCAATTGTTTATAATTACATTTAAGTCTTCTTTAGATTTTATCTGGCCATTTTTAATAGCATTCTGTAAATTACCAAAGAATGTAAAAGATAGGTTGGCTCCAAGAACACCCATCTCATTTCTTGACTTAGATACTAGATCTTCATAACTTAGAGTGGCTTCAACAGCAGGTGCAGTAGTTGCTTGTTCTAAAGCAGCTAGTTCTGTTTCATATTCTTTAATTATACTTTTTGGATCTTTTGTGTAATACAACTCACCAGTTAAATCTATACTATTCGGCCCTGTAGCTCCACGGTTTGGATTGATTACTCTAACAGGTCCATCATTTATTTTTATTTTTTGTTTTCTGCCATAGTCCTCAGCCTCACCAATGAGTTCATATTTTACCCCATTTTTATTCCAAAAAATTAAAGGTGATTTTTCACCAAATGATGGAGTATATCTTATTTTAGCTAAATCTTCTTCTCTTTTTTGTTCTAACTTAGCTCTTTTAGCTTCTGTGTCAGCTTGATTAGTAGTAGGAGCTTCTTGTTTAACTTGTTTCTCAAGTGTAGCTATTTGATTTCTTATTTCCTCAGCTCTTTCTGGATTACCAAACTCACCTTCTTCTACTTTAAGATCTTCTCTTAATGAATAAAGCATTTGCTGGTCTACAGTAGTAACATTTAATATTTCCTTTAACTGTTCTTCTATTGCAGTATATGATTTCTCACTAAACCCTGGAAGCTTAGCTGATCTCAACATAGCCATAAAGTCATTCAGATTTCCACCAGAACCTAATGTTGTATTAAATAAGCCTCTAATTTCTTCTATAAAGGTATACTCATACTTCTTATCCTTAAGTCCTTCTACAACATTACTAACCCTTCTAAGAATATCCTCATCAACTTTATAACCATTTTTCATTAGTGTGATTCTATCCTGCTCTTTAATAAGTAAGTCAATTCTAGCCTTAGCTAATCTTAACTCAGGACTTAATTCACCAACTCTTTTATTCTCTATATAAGCAGAAAGCACATTAGCTTTAGCTTTGTATTTAGCAAGGAGTTCTCTTTCTTCAGTGTTTAATGTAGTAGGAGTCTTAGCACTTAGTTCTTGTATAGCAAATCTATAGCTCTGTAAGGCAGCCTCAAGCATAGCATCAGTTGCATCATCAGCAGATATTTTATCACCAGATGGTAATGTAAGTGTAGGTACTACAGCTTCACCTGCTGCTGTTGTAACTCCTTTTAGCTTTTGATTTTTTACATAAGTTTCTATTATCTCAAAAGCCTCTGACTCAGATTTTATATATAACTTAAATTTATCTTGTAGATCTTCTTCACTTAGAGTATCAGGAAACAAGTTTTTATTTTCCGGTCTAGCTCTATATGCATCATACCCATCAATAAGTGCTAGCCTTAATTCTTCTGGCATAGCTTCTATTGGTGTATCAGGTGTGATTTCTTCAAGCTGAACTTCATCTGTGGGAGTAAAAGCTTTTGATGATTCTTCAACAGATCTTTCAGCTAACTCAGCTCTAAGCTCAGCATATTTTTCATTTACAGCTTTAACATCAGCATCAGTTGGTCTATCAATGATTTCAAATATCTCACCTGAATTAAACTTCAAGTCCATTTTCAAATCAATTACCTCTCCTGAAGCATCATCATATCTTAGTATACCATCCGCATCTTTAAAGAAAACCTGTGTTTTCTGTACACCTTCATCAGTATATTTTGTTTCAGCAGATTGACCATTGCTTAATTGATCATTAACAACCTTTACTGAAAACTCATTGGTATTATCAATCTGTCTTACAGTTACTTTAGTAGGTACTCTTGGAAGTCTTTTTATTTCATCCTGTTCTTCCATGTTAAGTCTTGCAAGCTCATCATTTTCTTTTTGACCTGTAGTCTTTTGGTTTTCAAGCATGTCTTGAAAGAAAGCCAATGTTTTAAATTGATTAGCTACATCATCATAGATAGGACTACCAGATTTAATTACCCTTTTATTAATATCATCAAAGAACTCTGTAGGGATAACTCCTGTTTGTTTAAATACAGCAAAATCATCTAAGTCAACATAAATACCTTGAGCAGCCATGTTGTTTAACAGCTCATTAAACTTAAGTCTTTCTAACTGATTGTTTATGTTTTGTCTGATATAGTCTTCTCTATTAGTCCACATATCATACATCCAGTCATATGTTCTATCAACATGGTCCATGAAACCTTCTGGATCATTAAGCATGTTAATTGCATCTGCTAGTTTTCCTGACTCTTTACCTAACCTGTAGTAATCAACTAGTTTTTCAAAAGCATCATCAATCTTATCATTTAAGATTATATCATCACTTTGTTTAGCTAGTCTCAACATGTACTTCTTAAATGAAGACTCTAGCTTAGTCATTATTTTATCATCAGCAAAAGAAGCATCTCCAGAAATACTATCTTCAATTTCAGCACGTTCTTTATTTAACTTAGATAACTGTCTGTCTATAAGTGCACTTTCTTTTTCAGCATATGCTTTATCTTTTGCATAAGCCTCATAGTATTCTGGGTTAGATAGTTTTTCTTTTTTATCATTAAGCTCATCTATCTTAGAATCAACATCACTTAATTGAGCTTTCTTAGATGCAATAGCTTGTTTAGTCTCATCTTTTTCTTCAGATGCTTTTAAGCCTTCAGATCTTTTTCTAAGATTATCTAACTTAGTCTGTATTAAACCTCTGTCAGATTTATTTTTAGTATTGCTTAATTGTGTCTCAAGAGTTGATATTTCTTTTTGTACAAACTCAGATTCACCAGTATCTCTAACTTGATCACCTTCAAAGAAGTGACTCATGAAGTTATCATAGTCTGCTTTAAACTCTTTTAGTGAAGCTAATGTTTCTTTTGACTGTCTAAGATTTTTTTTAGAATCAGGATCTGTCATCCCTTCTAAACCAGCTATCTCACTTTCAAGAACTTGTATTTCTCCATTCATTCTATCACCTTTAAACAAAGCCTGAACTCTATTAGGATCAATCTTACCAAGCAACTCATCACTAGCAACATCTTGAAAAACACTCTGCATTCTTGTCATAGTGTCTTTATAGGTTTCATTGTAAAAAATTATTCCTTTCTTACCTTCTTCCCAAGCTTTATGATAAACTGCAGCCTTTTCATATTCTTTAGTTCCTTTTTCATAATCATTAAGATCTATAGGACTAGGAAGTCTTTCATTAACATTTTTATATAGCTTTTCTATCTCTTTAGCTTTATTAATTATTTTGTCAAGTTTTTCAGTATGTCCTTCAGCTTGTTCAAGTGTTAAACCAAAAGCTTCTGCATATTCTTCAGTAGTTAATTCTTTTAAAGATTCCATATGGTCTGTCCATATATCCATAGAACCCATTTCAATTACATTAGTAATACTCTTTATTTCAGCTTCATTAGAAGCATCACGTTGTTGTTTAGGATCTCCTCCTTCAATAACTGCAGCAAGTTCTGTTTGAGTACCTAAACCAAAAAGATTTGTATCATAAAGTTTAAGCGGATCATTTTTAAGTTGATCATTTACTGATTTAACTTGTCTATCAACTTGATTTTTTATTTGGTCTTTAAAAGCTGCATATTTTTCTTTTTGAAAGACACTCATGTAACCCTGTTGAACTGTTGGTATTGCAGCATTTAATGGTGAAGCAAATGCTCCCATTACAAAACCTGATGCAAATGTTTCAGCACCTTTCCAACTAACTTGTTCACCTAAAGATTCACCAGCTAATTCTAAAACACCTTTCTCTTTCATTGCTTTCCGTTGAGCCTTAGTGTACATGTAATCACCAACAGCTTGCGAATAAAAAGATTGTAAATGAGCTTTTTTAGTAGTGTCAGATATTACCTCTTGAAGTGACTCCTGAACACCCTCCATTAAATTTGCTTTGGTATAACCAATAACTCCTTTTACAGTTTTTTGTAAGCCTTGTTTTTTAACAGCAGCATATGTTTCTTTAACTCCTTTCCATCCTGGTTTTATATAAGATATCTTTGGAGTAAGTAATTTCTTTCCTGTTGTCTTTAATGTCTTTTCTGTAAACTCTCTAATTGTTCTACCAGCAGCCATCTTTTTAACATCAGTTACTTTCTTAGCCATCATTCTAGCTAAACCAGTTTTAGGATTCATGATGTTACCAAAAGTAACTTTATTACTTGCAAAGATTAAAAGAGTATTAGCTAACATAGAATCTTTACTAGCCTCTCCAGCTTCTCTTTTAAATGCTTCATCCATTGCTTCAGATGGTTCTGCACCATTATGTTTAGACTTATAGTCATTACGTAACTGAGTATAAAGATCATTTCTTTGAAAACCACCTTCTAACCTAGCTTCAGATAAAGCCATATTTATATTACGGACATCTCTATATAATGCACCAGCTGTTTTGAATGTAGCATTTTGAAACTTATTCCAGCCTTGTAATTGTTTTGCATTTTTTGCAATATCAAAACCTGTCTCTACTAAATTTTCTGCAGGATTTGCAAACTTTGCAATACTAGTAGCAGCTTTACCTACTCTAGTTTCTAAGGCTGCACCAATCTTTGCTGCATTAAAAAACTCTCTAGCTTTATTTATATTAGTGAGTGATTTAAGAGATTTGTTTATACCTGATGCTGCATCAACAATAGTATTAAAACCTTTAATACCTCTTGCCCCTCTTGCCATTTTACTAGCAAATCTTCCAAAATTAAGAGCACCTCCAATACCACCAGTAGCAGCAGAAATAGCCAACTCTTCAACAATGGCTTCACTCATAATACCAGCAGAATAACCAAAGTTCATCAATGTGTTATTAAAAAATGCACCGAACCCACCTGATGTATCTTGTGCAATAGCAGCTGCTCTAGCATATTTAGCAGCATCTTCGGGATCATCACTAAAATCTCCTTGCAACATTCTACCTAAACTCTTAGGTCCAGATACAAAACCTGTAGCAAACAAAGGAGCAAATCCATGAACAACACTTCTTTGTGTTCTATCAAGCCAACTAGTCTGAGCATTGAATGCCGCATCATTATTTTTAAATGGACTAAAACCTATTTCATCAAATGTTTTTTGACCAAAAGCATGATATCTATCATAAAAGGCATGACTATCTTTACCAGCATTATATGTATAAGGTTTTATTTGCTGATTCTTTGTCTGAAACTGCATCTGTCTTTCTAAAGCTTTTAATCCTCTAGCATCTGCAAGCTCATCTAAGGTTGCTGGCATTTTTTGATTTTGATTTAATTGCTTATCAAGATCATTTTGTAAAAATGGAGGTGGTGTAGCTTTGTCATTCTCATACGGGTTAATTCCTGCAGCAGCTAACAATTCATTACTAAATGGCATGACTAAATATTAATTATTATTGATTCTGTGTATTCCCAGGTGTTTGCATTTGAATATTTTGTTGTTGTTGGCTAAACATTTTTAAGTCATTGTATACCCATTGATTTGAATCATCAATAGCATCACCCAACACACCTTCTAAATTTCCACCAAAAGATGTAGTGTTATTTATAATTGGAGTACCTACTTGTTTACCATTATAATCTCTATATATTTGTTCAGTAATATACTCCGGATCATTTGGTCCACCTTTTCTAATTGCAAATGAAGCAAGACCGCTTGGATGATCCCATACAAACTCATTATTATATTCTACAGTTGATTGTAGTGGTGTCATAGTTGAACCATGTAATGAATTATTAAAATCAGTATTTGGAGCTATTATAGTTAAACCATACTTTGCAAGATTATCATAATTATCTTGAGTCAAATAACCATCTGGATTTTTTTCATCTTGTAACATTTCTTTTAAGAACTTATCTGGTAAATTAAGTGTCATGGACCCTTTTGACATATCTTCTGCAGCAATTCTTTGTGCTGTCATATCAAATGCATTGGCTTTAGTACCATGTTTTTTAGTCCATTCCATATAATCATCAAGTAACTTTTTACCTGTGGCAGATGTAGTTTCATCCAATGAAGTTGTAGTAAAAGAAAACATGCCTGGTTCAACTTTTCCAGATTTAAGACCTGTAACACTTGCACCTTCAAAAGAAATTATTTTGTCAAGACCATCAATAGAACCCCGCATTTTAGCCCAGTCTTTACCAAACTCCCAAAATGTTATTGCTCCTAATGATAAAGGTTTACTTAAATCAACTCTACTTTGTAATGCCTGGGCACCAAAACCAGTACCACCATCAGCACTTATTTGTGTGTAGCCAGGAACTTTTTTGATTAAAAGTTTATCATCTTTATCAGAGTATACATCACTAGCACTTTCAACAAACTGTTTCATTATTGTAGAACTAATTTCAGCTGCGGCCTCATCCATATTAGTTGGAGTTTTAATAAGTCCAGCACCTTGTCCAGCTCTAACAAGACGTTCTGTTAACTGATCAGAATAATCATGGCTACCTATAAGATCAGGGGAACCAAAACTAAATGTACCTATTTGACTAGCTTCTTTTGCTTTATCAATTCCAATTTGATAGTTTGTTTTAAGTTTATGGTTAGGATTTAAATTACCAGACTCATCATACATATTGCTAAGTTCAGTTTTAAATCTTGACATATCTGTATTTAAATATTTACCATTTTTGTCAAACTTAGCCTCCCCAAATTGTCTCATCATTTGTGGATCATTTTTAAGTTTATTGTAAACATCATCTGTAACAATGTTTCTTGTTTCATATCTCCACTTTCTTGAGTCTTGTATATTATTACTTATTGTATTTGCAATTGCTAACTGTGTATCTAATCCTTGTGCATTAGCTGCTTTTACAGCGGTAAGACCAGAATTTTTATAAGTCCAGGCTGCACCTTTAGCAATAAAATTTGCATAATAATTATCTTCTTTTTTAGTTGACCATTTAGTAGAGCCATACGGAATTCCTTGTGCTTTTTTTCTTTCAATGTCCATTGCATCATGAATAATCTTTCCTTCACTATTTTTAATCTTAACATCCATTGCTTCTTGATTGGTATGCTTAAGCATAAAATTAACACCTTCTTTTTCAACTTTTTTCATTAAAGCTTTAGGATCAGTAAAATCAGAATATTTTATATAATCAACACTACCTGCTTTAGGTATTGCAGTAGGAGCTCCTGGAGGTTTAGTTAAATCATAAAACTGTTGTTTTGTCATTGTTGCCCCGCCTCCTGCATTATTTACTTGTTGATCATAAAGTTTAAGTAAACCTAAGACACCCATTTTTCCTTTTTGATCAAATAAAGATTGAATACTCTTACCTTCAATAAGTGCTGTATTTTGTTTGTTTAAGTTACCACCATTTGGTAAAACTTGTATGTATGCATCATCAGCTTCTCCACTTTGTTCTTCACTCTTTTTTATAATCCCTTTAGCTTCTAGTTTAGTT
>TARA_R110000868_G_scaffold5683_1_pt1 | contig 12854 bp, 9 predicted proteins | sample TARA_R110000868 | Tara Oceans TARA_R110000868 (sample SAMEA4397489) | marine metagenome | biome: Polar Biome; feature: [SRF] surface water layer (ENVO:00010504); material: water (ENVO:00002006), including particulate matter (ENVO:01000060) such as... | depth 5 m | reverse complement strand
ACTTCAGCGAATTCTTGTACAAGCATCTGAAGCTCCTCTTGAGCCAGATGAGTACCAAGATTACATATTCGCACTCAATAATTATATGACTCAGTTAGATGCTCAAGGCATCATGCTGGGTTATACCGTGGTTGATAGCCTCGGTGATGAAGTCACAGTCCCTACTGGTGCATTAAGAGGCATCATCGCTAACATGGCGATTGAAGTCGCGCCTGACTATGGAGGAGTGGTTTCAGAGGGTCTAGCTTTGGCAGCGCGTCAGGGTATGCAGACTATGAGGACAATAGGTCAGCGTATCAGGGCAAGTAAACTGCCTGCTACGTTACCAATAGGCTCTGGCAATGAAAACGAGTCCTACGGATTAAGTGGACACTTCTACCCAGATCAAGAAGCAGAGATACTCGCCGAGACTACAGGCGCAATAGGTTTGGAGGTCAATACCAATGGCGGGTAATGCACAAGGTCGCAAGAAGAGTCAATTCGTCCAACAAGGTACGGTTCTAGCCAATAGCTACTTGGACTACGTTGTAAACGGTTCTAACTACAAGATCAGCTATGACAACTTCGTAGCCAACCTTGGCGTTACTGGCTCAATCGTTCAGACAGGCGCTGTCACTGGGTCGCCTGTGCTTGATGTAGATGGCTCGGTAAACAAGATCAGAAACATTGAGAATGGCTCTGGAATATTGGCTAATGTCTCTGCTCAGAATGGCATTATCTTATCTCACAACTTCACGGCTAATGCTGACGGCCTGCCTGTCCTATTAAACACAACCGCAGCATCTCCCACGATTGCTAGTATTGTAGCTGGCTCAGGGATTAGCGTAGCTGCGATAAACGATGCTGGCATTCAGATAACGTCTATTGCCAATGAGATTTACGCTCAAGTCTCAATGCACAACAATGCAACCGCTACAGTAATTTCTACGCAGTCAGTTCCTGTCAAAGTCGCTGGTACGTTTGCCGTCAACGGTACGTCAAATTTTACTTCTGATACTACAGGTAGGCTGACTTACACTGGTGGGACAACTGAGGTCATGAGATTTATGGCTTCTGTCACACTAGATGTTGTCGGAATTAACCAAAACTTAACTGTGCATTTAGCCAAGAATGGAGCTGTTATTTCTGCGGCAAAAATTAGCAGGCTTATAAGTTCCGGCGCAACTGGAAACGTGGGAGTCTTCTATAATATCTCTATGACTAGCTCGGATTACTTAGAGGTGTTTGTATCAAATGCGACAAGCACAAACAACATAACCGTGACGGATTGCTTGTTCGGAGTCTCCTAGATGCCAGTTACTCAACTGCCCATAGCGAATGGTTTCTATGTATCAGACTCTTTACCTATTGCAGCGCAAGAGTGTACCAACTGGTATCCGAACATTGTTCAGGGTACTGGCTTGTCTCAAGAGACTCTATTCGGCACTGAGGGAATTGTTGAGCTGGCTTCGTCGGGAATACTTGATAACGTAAACCGTGGCGCACACGAAATGGCTGGCAAGCCGTACTTCGTGAATGGCGAAAGGTTGTACCGTCTAGATGAGTCTAACGGTGTTTATACTCTAGTCTTCATTGGTGACATCGCTGGGACAACTAGGGTGTCAATGGCTGACAACGGCACACAATTGATGGTGCTAGTCCCTAACGGTAACGGTTACATATATAACCACGTTACAGACAACTTTGCTCAAATCACAGATTCGGACTTCACTGCGAATGGTATTCCCCAGTTCGTAGTGTTCATAGATGGCTACTTCTTAATCACCACTGACTCCAAGAAGTTCATAGTAAGCTCCATCAATGACGGCTTGAGCTACAACGCCTTAGACTTCGGTACTGCCGAGTCCGACCCTGATGACATTGTTGCTCCTGTAGTCTACAAGAACCAATTGTTCATCTCAGGCGGTCAGACCTTTGAGGCTTTTCAGAACATCGGTGGTGCTGACTTCCCTTTCCAACGTACAGGGCTATTCCTCCAGAAAGGCTGTTATGCACCTTACTCACTGGTAAACGCACAAGACACGTTCATGTGGGTTGGTGGTGGAGAGAATGAAGGGCCAGCCATCTGGGCGTTGAACGGTAACAGTACAGTCAAGGTTTCCACTACGGCTATTGACTCGCTCTTATCTAAACTGTCAGATACTCAGGTCGCAGGCATTTACTCATGGGCATACGCCAGCAAAGGAGCCTACTTTATAGGCTTCGCCCTGCCCGCTACAACGCTTGTATACGACACCACATCTCAGAGATGGCATGAGCGTAAATCGTTCTTAGAAGGCAATCTAGGAGCTTTGAGAGTGTCTTCCGTGGTTAAGGCTTATAACAATATCCTCTGTGGTGACATCATTGACGGTCGCATTGGTCAGTTTGATCAAAACGTCTACACAGAATACGGCAACACCATTGTCCGAAGGGTAGCTACGCAGCCTTTCCAAAACAATATGCAGTCAGTGTTCTTCCCATCACTAGAATTAACAGTAGAGTCAGGTGTAGGTAATGCAGACGTTACAGACCCGCAAATTACCTTAGAACGCTCTAAAGATGGCAAGACTTGGAGTGGCCCTATCTCTCGCTCAATAGGCAAGATTGGTGAGTACACTCGCAGAGCTATATGGAGACGTAACGGTAGAGCAGCTAGGTTTGAGGTGTTTAGATTTACCTTAACGGATGCGGTTAAGCCTGTAATTATCCAACTCACAGCCAACATAATCGGTGGTGATAAGTGACATTCGCTAGACTTAATGTAGCCCAGCCTATCGTAGAGTCGGATGGCACGATGGCTCAGCCGTTCAGGCAGTTTACGCAAGAAGCTAGTTTAAGCATCCCGATCATAGGCGTGGGGTCGCCAGAGGGCGTGGTAGAGGCTAGGCAATACAGTTTATACATAGACTCCACTGGTTCTAGCGGTTCTATAGAATATAGGAAGATGCAGCCATCTATTGCAGGTGATACATCTCAGGGGTGGATTGCGGTCTAAGTGTGGTAAAATTACGCAAATTCCATAAGGCTACGTTATTGTGCAAGCTGTTGTAGATCAAGACCATAGAGAAAGAATGGAAGCTCTTGAAAGCGCTATGGCTGCTAGTGATAACAGCATTGATATCACAACGCTAGAATGCAATCATTATTTCTCTCACGGCCTATACACAAGAGAGTTACACATTCCTCAAGGAGTGGTTATCACTGGCGCTATTCACAAGTATTCTAATGTGAATATTCTTTCTAAAGGGAAAGTGATAGCAGTAACTGATCAAGGTCGCATTGAAATAGAAGCTCCTTATACGTTTGTATCTAATGAGCTTGTTAAGAAAGCTATTTACGCAGTCGAAGATGCGGTATGGATTAACGTCTTACCGTGGGATAAAGAGCCAGATGTTGATTTGGTTGAACAAGAGTACGTTATCCCAACTTACGATTTATTAGATATTCAAATGGGTTTAATTCCCGCACAGTTACTGGAGAAAGAATAATGGCATTTGTAGCAACAGCAGCCGCTATTGGCGGCGCAGCTAGTCTTGCTGGGTCTGCAATGACCAACAAGGCTCAAAAGAAAGCAGTGGAGCTGACAGAGAAACAGCGCGTTGCTAACATGGGTCTGATTAAAGACTATGGGCAAAGAGCTATTGAAAGCCTGACTCCAAGCTATCAGAATGCGCAGAACATTCGCCAACAAGCACTAAATCAAAACCTTGGACTAGCTGGCTCAACCTTTCAGCCAATGATGCAGTCTATGCAGACTGGTGACTACATGGCTCAACAAGCCTTGCTAGCAGGTCTGATGGGTCAGCGAAACGCCATTTTAGGCGACCCTATTAACTACGGCGCATTACAAGCACAAAGCGTTCCAGTAGATTATTCGGCTCTTACAGGCGTAACTAATCCTCAAGGTATGAATTTTACTCAGCTTGAAACGCCAGAGTTTTCAAAAAGCGGTCAAATGGACTGGACTGCATTTGATGCTCAGAATTATCTAGCTGCTAACCCAAGCGTCAAAGCGGATTATCTAGCCAACAAAGAAGCGTTAATTGCTGGAGGCGACCCACAGTTTACAACTTTAGAAGGCTACGCTAAGTGGCATTTTGATAACTACGGTAAAGCATCTGGAGCAGACACAGAGCTTGGTGTTGCTCAAAAGAACTGGACGGATTCTCAGGCTCAAAGCTATCTTGACGCAAATCAGGATGTTTTAACTGAGTACAATCAAGATCCAACATTAAAATCAAAAGGCTTTGCTAGCCCCATTCAATACGCAAAGTGGCATTATGATCGGTATGGCGAAAACGAAGGCCGTCCTTTATCCGCAGGAACTACTGAGTCTACAGGAACTACTGAGTCTACAGGAACTACTGCATCGGCTCTTTCGGGAAATGCAACACAAGCTACGCAGGCAGTATTTACCTCTGAGCAAGTACGCAACGCAATAAGCCGCATGGGCGGGGAGACACCGTAATGGCAATATCAAACCTTCAAGGACTGTCTACCCAATCGCCTTACACGGTGGAGACGGTTGATAAGGTAAAGGACTTGCTTAACTCTGGGCAGGTTGATGTTGGCGAAGTCTCTCAGTATTTCAATGTGCCTAAATCTTTAGTGATTCAAAGCCTGACAGGTATTGCTCCTGACGCCTACACACAGGATACAAAAACATTAAAAGGATTGAGCGTAGATAATGTCAATGCCGTTGAGCGATTGATTCAAACAGGCGTTGCAAGCACAGGGGATATTGCAGAATATTTTAATGCCCCTGCTCCAGTAATCGAGCGTCACTTAGCAGACGTCCGAGGATATAATCAGACAGCTATTACAACCGCTCAAGCGGGCATGGCTGTTCAGGATGAAAACCGTTTTGCAAGCTACCAATCAGCTTTTGGTAACGACAATATCATGAATGTCAGCGACCCAGCATACGCTACCGCTATTTCTGGTGAAGTGCAGCGGCAACAAATGTCCCCAGAACAACTACAGGCAGAAGCCGCTAACATATTGAATAGAGCGCAAAGCCCAAGTGAAATAGCTAAAGGTATGCAAAATCTTACAACTTTTGCCGCTAACCCATCGGAAGAAGTTTTAGCCGCAATAAGCGCTGTTTCTGGAGTCCCTGCCTCTGCTGGCTTAACTCAATACAGAGCTTGGGCTGATTTTGAATTTAGACCTAGAATGCGTCCTTATTTTAACGCTCAAGGACAAACTGCTGGCGGCCCTCAGCTTGTTACAGGAAGAAGCGCTGAAGCGACTATTGCTGAAAACGCAGCTAGAAATACCACCACTACCGGAGGAGGCGCAACAGGGTTGGGCGGCGGCTTTGATTTAACTGGCGGTGGAGTCACTGGCGTCGGTGCAGGCGGTGGAGTCACTGGTGGTGGCAATGCCAACGGAGTTACTGGCACTGGAGTTTACGGAGACACAGGTCTAGGCACTAATTACGCAACAGGCAGCGAAATACCAACAGGACTTCGTGGGTCTGAAATGGCTCTTAAAGGCGGCGCAAGTGGCGCGATAGAGATGCTAGATCAGCTTAATCTAGCTGGTCGTGCAGACTTAGCGGATCAGTACGCTCTAGGTCTTCAGCAAGCTGAGGCAGGCGCTGAGACAGCATCTGGGTTCATGCAGCCGTACCAACAAGCAGGCGAGACAGCTCTACAACAACAGATGGCTTTGTCTGGCGCTTTAGGGCAGGAAGCATTTGATCAAGCGTACCAAGAATCTCCACAGATGGCGTTCTTGCGCGAACAAGGCATGAGGGCTAATCTTGCTGGATCAGCAGCCACTGGCGGTTTAGGTGGGGGTAATGTCCAGAAGGAACTACAAAGATTCGGGCAGGGATTGGCTTCACAAGGCTTACAGCAGCAAATATCCAACCTTAGCGGCCTTACCTCTGGTGGTCAAAACGCTGCTGGAACTATGGCTAACATATCCACAGGGCTTGGCACTCAACAGCTTACTACTAATGTTGGCCTTGGCAATCAATTAGCAAACTACAACCTCTCTACAGGACTTCCTGCAGCCCAGCAAATTGGAAACCTTGGAGTTAATCTTGCAACTGGAAGAACTCAGGCAGGGCAAGAGTTAGCAAATCAATATGGCGCAGCAGCAAACGCGATGGGCAATGTCTACTCAGCCCAAGGTCGTGATGCGGCATCTATGATGGACAGCCAACGAACTATGTTAATGAACATGGTTCAAAGCGGCGCAATCAACGAGGCTCAAGCTCAAGAAGCCTACGGTACAGCGATGGCTAACTTGCAGTCAGGAACAGGAAGCCAATTAGCTGGCGTTCCTAACTCTCCTGTTGTTTCGCCTAATTATGGGCAACAGGCAGGCAATGCGTTTGAAGCTGCATCTGCTGGCGCATGGTTAGGCGGTCAGTTTAACAAAAACCAACAGCCCCAAGGCAACAGCGCTGGGTTTAATCAATTCTTTGGCAATCCTGCAAATTATTACCAGCAAGGTGGTGTGCCTACCACGGCAGGTATGCCATTAAGTGCATGGGGATAGGAATTTATCATGGCTGTAGATTTATCAACTGCACTAGCAGGTATCGGAGCGGCGTTTAAGGGCGAAACGCCTCAATTCATGCAGCAGCAAATGCAACGGCAAGAGATTGACCGTAGGCGTACGCTGGAAGATGAGCAAATTGCGGAAAAGCGCAAGGCTACTATGTTCATGGATTCTGCTGCGGCAAGCCAATACTTAAATGCTGGAGACTTAACTAGCGTTGAGAATATATTCAAAGATCGTATGAATATATTAAGCAAGATACCTAACGTAGACACAAGTCACACGCAGCAGAAATTAGCAATGGTGATGGCTGCTAAGGGCGGTGATAGGCAGTCTTTAAGTCAACTTAAATCAATGCTTGGTAATGAAGTCTCTGTTGGTCAAGCGTATGGGATTATACCCAAAGCAGAAGTTAAGCCTAATGTTAAGCTAGGCAAAGGCGAAATATTGCTTGGCCCAGATAATCAACAAATTGCTGCGAATATTCCTTCAGCCGCTGGATATAGGCCAGTTACAGCCGACGAACGACAGCAATATGGTTTGCCTGCTGATTCTCCTGCAAGATGGAATATTGAAGAGGGTAAGCCAGAGACAATGGCTGGCGGGACTACAATCAATATGCCTTCTGAACAAAAGCCCAGTGTAGGTCGCGAAGCTGTAGACAAAGCATACGCAGAAGACTACTTGCAATGGCAACGAGTAGGAAGGTCGCAGGCATTTACTAACTTGGCGGCTATTGGCGGTGTATTGGGTCAATTAGAAAGAGGAGAAAAACTTTCTGGCCCAGCTATCGGCATTGCGCCTAATTTTATATTAGCGCTTACTAATCCTGAAGCTACGGATGCTAGAGAAACGGTTCAAGGCGTTGTTCAGCAAAATCTAAGAGAAATTCTTGGCGGTCAGTTTGCACAACAAGAAGCGCAGCAATTATTGGATAGAGCTTTTAACCCATCTTTAGATCCATCAATAAACGCCAGAAGATTAAGAAGGCTGTACAATCAAATGGAAATCGCTGCTAAGCAACGAGATTCTATGGCGAATTATTTTGATGAAAATGAATCTTTGCGCGGTTATACAGGTGAACAACCTAAGCTCAGTGATTTTTATACCGCTGTTAGTGATTTTAGCGTTGATCAAGTGGTAAATGGTTTTAAGTATCTTGGTGGAGACATGAGCAACCCATCATCTTGGGAGGAGGTTAAGTAATGGATGAAGATCAAATTCCAGACAACCTTTTGCCTTGGGAAATTGAGGCTTGGAAAGAATCTCAAGCTACTGGACAGCCATTTCAAAGTCAGCAAGATACAGGACTTGAAAATTTTGAAGGCACTCAAGCTACAAGAATGGCGGCTCAAGGAGTGTCTTATAACTTTGCTGACGAAGCAGAAGCTGCTGCGGTTGCTGCTGCTACTGGAAGACCGTATCCAGAAGTTATTCAAGAAATTCGCACAAAATTAAAAAACTATCAAATGGAAAACCCAAAGGCTTCTGCTGCTTGGGAGTTTGCAGGAGGTATGTTGCCCTCTGCTGTATTGGCTTATGCGACCAGAGGAAAAGCGAAAGGGCCAGTAACCGCTGAGCAAGCCTCAAGTTTGTTTACTAGATTTTTTCCTAATGTTGCAAAAACAATGGGGTTTGGCGGTGCTGAGTCTGTAGTCGCAGGAATAGGTGCGTCAGAAGAGTCTCCCTTAGATCGTATATTCAACGCATCACGATTAGCCGAAGGGGCTACCGGATCAGCCGTTGCTGGGGGGATGTACACTGGCGGTAAAGGGCTATTAAAAGGCGTAAGCCTAACGGCTGACCTACTGCGTATTGCTGCTCGTAGAACTGATAAAGACATAGTTAATAGAGAAATTCAACGCATTGCAGATGACGCTGGAGTCTCAATAGAACAAGCAGGAGAAATGCTGGCTAACGGAGAGGCTATTTCCAATAACCCTCAAGTCGCAGAAGCATTAGCTGCTCTTAGAGCCAGAAGCCCTCAAGCAAGCCAAGCTATAGGCGAAGCACAGCCAAGAGTCAAAGAAGTCCAAGCAGAGGCGGCAGAAACAATTGCTGGCGGTCTTGGTGGGGGAATGAGCAAGAACACATTCCAAATCGCACGAGCCAATGATCAAGAACTGAAAAAAATTACCGATGCCGAATACAAGAAAGTAGACGGCGCAAACACATTAGCGTCTGGAGAATTGGTTGATCAGATTGTTGATGTTATTCAACGCGCACCTGCTGGTGGAAGGAAAATACAAGAAGCCTATAGGTCGCAAACTGGCACTCCGTTTTTTAAAGTTAATGAAGCTGGTGAAATTGAATTTTTGCGCGACCCTACAGTCTTGGATGCTGAATATCTGATGCGCGTTGTAAATGCCGAAGGAAATAAGCTAACCGAGAAAGGTGGCGCTGACGGTATCATAGGCATTAATTTAATGGATGCAGGTAATTCTTTACGCAATATTATTGATGTTGAATTGCCAGAAATAATTAATGCAAGGTCTGTCGCTAGTAATGCGTTTCAAGTTAAAGATGCTTACAATCTTGGCAAGAAGATTCTCGGTAAATCTCCAGAAGAAGTAGAAAATATTTTCTTGGACTTATCTGAAGCAGGAAACCAAGAGGCATTAGATGCCTTTAGGTTAGGATTTTTAGCGAATCTTAAGTCTAATATGTCTGGCGCAAATAAAACTACATTTATCAACAATTTGCTTGATGAAACTAATACAAAAGGCATGAATCTTAGAACTATATTCCCTGAATCAATGCTAGATGAGGCATTAGAAAAGCTAGGTATAGCCCAACGAACTCAGCAATCATTTGGTAAAATGACCGGAGGCAGCGACACGACTCAAAAGCTGGCAGCTATACAAAAGCAAGGTTCTGCTTCTGGGACTGCTAGATTAATAAGCGATGCGGCTCAAGCTGGTCGAGGGGATGTAAATTCTGCGGCGAGTATACTAGATAGAATTATTCGGCAATTTGCTCCAAATCTAAGCGATAGTCAGGCTGGAAGGGTTGCAGAAGTTTTAATATCTCAAGACCCAGAGATAGTCAGAAAGGCTTTGACAGATAGGACGGTATTACGTCAAGTGCAAACAACTATCGCAGATGTGGCTAATATCCCACTACAATCTCTTTCTCAGAATGTTGGTAAAGCAGCCGCTGCTGCTATCGGACAATAGGAAACTACAATGGCACGATTCGGTGATTTTGACCAATACCTAGACAACGCTGGCGACCCTTTAGCTGAGGGTAAGCTGTACTTCTACGAGTCTGGTACTACAACTCCGAAGACTACGTTTGCGGATATCAACAACTCTATCCCGAACACTAACCCTGTTCTGTTGTCTGCTGCTGGTCGCCAGCCCAACATCTTCTTTGACGGTGTTGCTAAGGTCATATTGACTGACAGTGATGACGTACAGCTTATTGTCCGTGACCCTGTAGGTGAAACTGCCACTGACTTCGGTGATGAGTGGGTAGCTACCAAGGTCTATAACGCAGTAGATGTAGTTCTAGGGTCTGATGGCGTCTATTACCGTTCATTAATTAACGGCAACCAGAACAACAACCCTGTAACCACAACAGGCTCTTGGACGCTTCTTTACTCTGTAGAGTGGAATCAAGGTACTACCTATCAGGTAGGCTCTGTTGTCACTTATAACGATGAGCAGTACCAATCTCTACAAGGCTCTAACCTAAACCAGAATCCCTCTACTCAGACAGCGTACTGGGTATTACTGAGTTTTGCATGGCTAGCCACAGCGACTTACGCAGAAGATCAGAACGCAGTCGGTACAGACGGCATCCTCTATACCTCTCTGCAAGCAGCTAACATTGGCAACGACCCTGCTACGTCTCCTACTTGGTGGGTGGGAACCTCAGCGGCGGCAGCGGCGAGTGCAGTAGCAGCGGCAGCGAGTGCAACTGCTTCAGCCTCAAGTGCAACTGACAGCGCGAATAGTGCAACTGACTCAGCGAATAGTGCAACTGCATCGGCAGGAAGTGCAACTGCATCTGCGTCATCTGCTACCGACTCAGCCAACTCAGCCACGGCGAGTGCTAGCTCGGCCACGGATTCTGCTAATTCGGCTACGGCGAGTGCGTCATCTGCCGCAGCAAGTGCATCAAGCGCAACCGACAGTGCTAACAGCGCCACAGCAAGTGCGTCTAGCGCCTCTGATAGCGCGACCAGTGCGGCAGCAGCCTTGGCTTCAGAAACGGCGGCAGCAGCCTCTGAGGCGGCTTCAGCAACATCGGCGGCGGCTAGTGCTAGCTCGGCTACTGACTCAGCTAATTCGGCTACGGCAAGCGCCAGTTCGGCTAGCGACAGTTCTGCCAGTGCGGCGGCTTCAGCCTCAAGCGCCTCTGATTCTGCGACTTCGGCCTCGGCTAGTGCGGGAAGCGCAACAGCATCTGCTGGATCAGCTACAGCAGCAGCAGGAAGCGCTACAGCGGCAGCAAGCTCAGCTACAGATGCAGCCAATTCAGCTACAGCGGCGGCAGGATCAGCCACGGCAGCTAGTGACAAGTATGACGAGTTTGATGCCAGATACTTAGGTGAGAAGGCTTCTGATCCTTCAGTGGACAACCAAGGCGGTGCTTTGGTGGAAGGCGCTTTGTACTTCAACACCACTTCAGACGCGATGAAAGTCTATGACGGCGCAGCTTGGTTAAGTGTCGCACCAGTAGCTACGTCAGTTACTGTAAGCCAAATCTCTGATTACACTGGCACAGCGACTACGCTAAACTATACGTCTAACCTGACTTCAGACGCACAGACTCAAATAGACTCTAAGAACGCACTGCCAATCCTCAAAGGCACAAGCTACACGGCCAACGTAGGCGAGTTCATCGTAGCCAGTGCAGGCGGTATTACAATCACTCTGCCTGCCACACCAAGCGCAGGGGACACGGTAACGGTTAAAGACGGCACAGGCGACGCAGCTACTACTACATTTACTGTAGGACGTAACGGCTCTAACATCGCAGCCTCTGCAACTGACCTTATCTTTGATAAGAACTACGCAGAAATCACAATGACCTACATAGACGGCACTATTGGTTGGAGCGTATAAATGAGTAACTTGTCGGAACTACTGCCGACAGGCGGTGGACAAAACGCTGTAGACTTTGTTGCGTCTGGGACTCTGAGTTCTGGGGTTACTGTTGCGCTTAAAAGTGATGGGACTGTTGGCAACATCGAGACAGAATCTGTACTACAATCGCAAGGCGTTACTCAGTATATAGAGCAAAATCCAAGAGTAATGAGTTCTTCTTATGATTCTGTTGCCGGAAAAACAGTAATAACTTTTTCAGCATATGTCTTTGATTTTCCAAGTCCTCAGCCTGACCTTGGGAAAGCGGTAGTGGTAACAACAACCGGAAACTCAGTGTCAGTAGGGAGTGCTGTAGAATTTTCTGGCGGTAACAATATTACTAACTTTATACCAACAGCAACTGTTTACGATTCTAACTCCGGTAAAATAGTTATTTTTTATGCTGAAAGCAATAGCGACTCTACGCTTAATACTCCAAAGGCCGTAGTAGGAACTGTAAGCGGAACATTAATTTCCTTTGGGACTCCGGTAACAGTAGATACGACAAACGCTGTTCATTACTTATCCGCAGTTTATGACTCCATAAATAATAAGGTGGTTGTATTCTACAGAGATGCACTTTCAAGCAGCAGAGGCGAAGCAAGAGTTGGCACGGTTTCTGGAAATAGCATTAGCTTTGGTGGTGCCGTTGTATTTAATTCTGTAACAACATCTTATATTAACTCTGCTTTTGACCCTGATACTGGAAAAATTGTTGTGTCGTACAGGCAAAGTAATGGTTACGGAGAGTCAATAGTTGGCACTGTTTCTGGGACAAGCATCTCGTTTGGGACTTCGGTTGTTTTTAATAGCGGAACTACTTCTTTTATGCGGTCTTCTTACGATTCAGCTAACAAAAAAATTGTTATCGCTTATCAAAAAGCAGACGGTACAAATTATGGAGCTGCTATAGTAGGCACAGTGTCGGGTACTACTATAAGTTTTGGAACAGCGGTTAATTTTTCTACAACTGCGCTATTTGAAGTGGTGGGTAACTCTTTTGACGTAAACTCAGGGAAAGTCGTTATTGCTTATGGAACAACAACGGCTTACTTAGGAAAAGTTATATGTGGACAAGTTTCTGGGACTAGCATTTCTTTTCCCGATGCGGTTATAGATCTAACAAACTCTTCGGGAGGCTCTGGAACAATAGTTTATGACCCGTCTGCTTTAAAATCTGTTATTGGAAAGAACGCTAATTCTGCAAGTAATGATATGGGTGTTTCGATAATACAACCTGCTTACACCTCAACAAACTCCGCC
>TARA_R110000868_G_scaffold138335_1_pt1 | contig 12866 bp, 14 predicted proteins | sample TARA_R110000868 | Tara Oceans TARA_R110000868 (sample SAMEA4397489) | marine metagenome | biome: Polar Biome; feature: [SRF] surface water layer (ENVO:00010504); material: water (ENVO:00002006), including particulate matter (ENVO:01000060) such as... | depth 5 m | reverse complement strand
CTCTTCAAATAAATCCTCATCTTGCTGGAAAAATTCAACATGTATAGGTTTACCTTCATCAGTAATGAAGGTAGTTTGATAATTTTCTAGCAATGGGTGTAAATTTACAGCAATATCTGTATCTTTAGGCAAAACATTAAAAAATTCATTTTTAAACAAGCTATTCATAAGATTATTTATGTGGAAAAAACATCTTACTGAATAAATAATTTTGCGGGGCTCAACCGAGACCGCTAGGGCATGAAGCTCTATTATAGACGAAAGTTATAAATTATGAAACTAATACATGGTCCACTAACGGGGAACGCGTTCTTTTCGCCGTTCCGAAACGAAGAAGTTACACCTTTTGATAAGGTTTTTGATGACCTCTTAAGTAAAACATTTCCACAGCTTTATAAGGAGGTTGGAGTAAATTGGCTGGGTAATGAAGCTTATCCAAAGGTTGATATTGTTAATTATGACAATCACGTCATCATAGAAGCTGATGTTAATGGTCTGTCTAAGGATGATGTTAATATTGATATCTCTGATAATGTTCTTACTATCAGTGGCAAATCTACTAAACACACAACCCAAACGGGTCAGTATATTAAAAGAGAAATTAAACGAAGCAGTTTTAAGAGGTCTTTTGATTTATCTGAAAAAATTATCAAATCAAAGATATCTGCCAAGTTTGAAAATGGGTTGTTAATTATAACCCTGCCCAAACAGGAAGATGAAAAACCAACACCTACATCGGTTTCAATTAAAATTAATTAAAACCAATTAAAATATAAGCCCTCTATGCAAATAGAGGGCTTTTTTAATATAAAAAAGTGTAAATATATACATGAGCCGCAAAGATAAGATTGATTTAAAGAACGTATATGCTAACCAATTGCTTAATGAGATGAATCTCGGCACAAATGTAGATACTGACTCAGGTGGTTTAGGTTCTCCGTCTCCAATTATTGTAAGAGGAATACATAAACCCTCAGACTACCAACCCGCGCCTTGCTGTGGTTCTTGCGGTTCCTGCTCTGAAGACGAAGAACATTACGCTGATGAACGTGGTTGTTGTAAAAAATGTGGCGGGTGTCATGAGGGTGTTTCTCAAGAAGATGCTGAATCTTCTGTGACAGATCATAGCTTTTCTAATAAAGTAAAGGTATCTCTTCATGATTCCGGTGATAATTTTAAACGGTTTAATGATTATGAAGTTCATGATGCGACTGTTAACTATAGCATTGATCTAGAATTTCGCACCTGGGGGTTAAAGGATATTACCGTATCTGGCTTAGGTGAAATACACATTAGTGTTACAGGTATTATTTGGACGGATGAAGCTCGAGACAAAGAGGAGGCTTTCAATATCGTAGTAGAAGCTAGTAAGGTAAAAAATGAATATAATAAAGCCTCGTCTTCAAAATACATTAATGGCATCTATATAGATGAATTAGATGTTTATTTATTACCTAATATGCAAGTAGACTACAGCAAGTCCTACTTTACCGTTAGTTGTTAAGTTGATGGGTATCCAGGAAAATTACTATCCGTAAACCCACCTACTGATGGAGGGGACCCGTAAGGCGGGGTATTGACATAATTAACAGCATTATTAAAGTTTTGGCTGCTAGCACTGGACGGATAGGTTGCTCCTGAAGATCTTTTAGTCTTCTTTTTATTAATTCTGCTATAGAATTTTTTAAAACTAGTCATTAAGAAACCTTCTGTAATAATTTGGTAACACCTTTGTCAACCTGTTCAGATGTTTTTAATTCACCAGGCATATACTTGCTGATTACAGGCCACATAGCATCTAGCACCTGTTGAGCATTTTCTGGATTAATTTCCTCTATAGCTTCACCATCTGGGCCTTTTAATTCTGATACGGTCTTTTGATCTTCTAATTCAGGGTGAGCTAAAAAGGCATTTTTAAGGACAGTTACTAACCACACAAAAGATGATGGTGATAACTTTTTAACTTCAGAGTCTGGTATCTTCTGATTATCTAAAGTGGGTTCTTCTGGTGTGGCGGAAATTGCCGACTGGTCGACTGCAGTTGACTCTGGAGCTCCAGGTGTACCCGCAGGCACGTCGGTTGCTTCAGGCTGTTCTGTGATAATTCCGTGTTGTCTTAAAATGTCATTAAATTTGCTCACGTAATTATTTACTAGCTAAACATCAACTGTTTGGTCTTTAATTGTCTAAAATAGGTGTTATTTAAAAATGTAAGATTGTGTTTTTCAGAGAATTTTAAGGCTTTATTGAATGTGTAATCAGAGTAACACCTATCTGCTATACCTCTCAATGGTATTATAATTTCCAAACGCTTACCATTACCAGAACCTATAAAGTAATAAAAAGAATGTTGGGTTTCAAATATGCGAATAGGCAGATATTTTCCTATAGAATTTACAATTTTAGATAACAAAGGTTTGATATCTTCTTCAGGGAATATATTGAATATTTCTAAATTCTTAAGATCTAATGAATTATAATAAATTACAATTTTATGTCCCTTGTTCTGAGATATCTTTAAGATATACCTGCACAGTTCATGTATAATATGATGATAAAATAAAGCTTTTGTATCTTTAGTTATTTTCTTATCACAATTATATTTTTTAATATCTACTAGTAATGGAAATTGTATATTAATTTCAAATAGCTTGGCAAAATTGACAATATATATATGATGCTCCGTATCTTCTACATCTAGGAAAGTATCAGGTTGATGTATCTTTAACATTCTCCAATGATACTGAAATATCTTTAGAATTCAACAAAGATTTTAAATATAGAAGATTGTCTTTATTATTCTCGAAGAAGTTCTGCATATTTACAATTATATTATAATCGTTATAAATTGAAAAGCAAGGGGGTATTTTTAAAATACTTTGTAGTGTTTTACTAAACACTACAAAAGCACCAGCATGATTAATTTTAAAAATTAAAAACCAAACCTTCTCCGTAGCTGAAGCTTGTTTAATCCAGTCATCTAGTTGTTTATTTTTAGTATACACCCCAGCAAATGAAAAGTCCTTGTAGGTTTTAATTTCAAAGCATAGGTGTTTCAATTCATCAGGTACAATAAGGTCTCCCTCGGCTAGAAGATTTTGTGTTTCGGTGAGTTTTGCTTTGCGAAAGAAGTTTTTACCACCAGTAAATGCTCCACTATTAGGTACACGTTCAAAATTTAGACCAAATACATTAGATAAATGATCAGCTACCTCTCGCTCTCCTCGTTTACCTTTATTTTTATTAGCACTAGACATGAAAGAATTTACCTAAATAATTACATGAATCCACTATCTAGTTGTGATATCTTTCCTTTTGTAGTACAAGATACGGGAGTTGCTATGACGCTGACACAAGGAGAAAATTATTATTCTTACCTGGGAGACAATTAACGACGCTGCATTAAAATCTTGCGCTTGCGTTTACCCTTAACTTTTTTAGAACCGATATAACAAGGTATCCTAGCATCTCCTGGTGCATATCCTTTATCATTATTAGCTGGAAATTGACCACCTGTGACACCAGCACCAACGGCTCCAAAGGCGGAAGTAGCTGTCACATCTTCTATTATTCTTTTGTATGTTTCGTTAAAGGTGGCCATTGATTATTAACATTTAAAGGTTATACTAATACTTAATGCAACTGCTAGAAAAATATATAACAGAAATGGAGCAAGACCTAAGAGTAGATGCTTTTAATATTAAAGAGGTTCAGCTTCGGTTACCAGCTATTAAACATAAGTGGGTTGGTCGTTTTGTAAGACATAAGATGGAACTAATGTCTCTTCATAAGTCAAGAGATTTAAAAAAGAAGGAATTAGTATTAAAGGTTATAGAACAATCCCCCGTTAAAATTACTGAGTATACTGCTGAAAAAACGGCAGAATCTACAACCACTTTAAAGGAAATTGATGAAAAGGTTAATGAAATAAAATTAATCATAGAACTTCTTGAGAAAAGTGAAAAGACCTTTAGTTCTATGACCTATGATATTAAAAATATGATAGAACTTCAAAAATTAGAGCAATTGTAATGATTACATTTACTTTAGAAAAGAATAAGAAATATGCTATTGTACAAGGAGATCTTTTTGAAGATATTAGAGAACACTTTTCTGTAAAAAATGAAGCTGCTAAGTTTACTAAAAGGTTTAATAGGTTTATTCCTGATAGGCAGTATGTTATAACTCCAACTGGTCGATTTGACCCAGGGCTGTTTCAAGAAATTAAAAGGTATATAGCATCTAAAAACTATGCTGGAGTTATTAATGTTGATGATTTAATATTTCAACACGCCGTAAAACCATCACCATTAAGTTGGATGCAGCATCCCAATTACACCAATATTGGATGTCCCCTGCAATTAGAATTAAGAGATTATCAAAAGGATATTGTAACCACCTGTTTAGAGCATGGAAGGGGTACTATAGTGTTGGCAACTGCGGGAGGCAAAACACTTACTATGGCTAGTTTAATTGGGCGGGTGAATACATTTTATTCTAAATTTAAATGTCTATTAATAGTTCCAGACAGAGGGTTGGTTCAGCAAACATTTGATGACTTCACGGCATATAAGGTACCTTTTACGTTTTCTAAATGGACCGGTGATGATGCCTTAGATTTGTCATCAGATGTTATTATATCTAACTTAGGTATATTACAAAGCGAAAATAGCGATTTAAATTGGATAGAATTTATAGATCTATTAATCATTGATGAGTGTCACAAATTACGTAAGACTAATAATTTTAATGATATTATTAAAAAGATCCAAACGCCTAATAGGTTTGGGTTTACTGGTACTCTTCCGGATAACATGTTAGATCAATGGAATATTATAGGTAAAATAGGACCTGTCTTATATGAAAAAGATAGTCACCAGTTACGGTTAGAAAAATATATAAGCCCAGTAACCGCTCAGGTTATAGACCTAGAATATATAAACCCTCATATATCTTACGAGGAAGATAGTATATCTAGTCATTATAGGGCTGAGATGGATTTTATTATTAATTCCAATTTTAGAAACCAGCTTATAGCTAAATTAGCATCTGGTGTTTCTAATAACTGCTTGGTATTGGTAGATTTTATTGAACACGGTGAAGCCCTTGAACGGGTCTGTAAAACCAAGTGTATAAATAAGCAGGTGTTCTTTATAAGGGGTTCTGTGGAAATAGAAGAGCGAGAAAAAATAAAGGCATTAATGGAAAGAGATAGTAACCTGGTTGTAGTGGCTATATCTAAGATATTTTCAACAGGTATTAATATTAAAAATCTCCACTACATCTTATTAGCAGGTGGGGGTAAAGCCAAAATAAAAACTATTCAGACAATAGGTCGCGGTCTCCGGTTGCATTCTACTAAGACTAAGCTAACATTAATTGACCTTGCAGATCAGTTGAAATATGGTCAACTGCATGCATTAAAACGACAAGAAATTTACAAAAATGAAAACATCCCCCAAACCAATCACAAAATTAAAGAAGCCGGTTTTGAAGGACCTTCCAGATGATGAAATTGATCCATCTTTAATAATTAAAATTGAAAAGCTTATAAAGGATCCAAAAGCACCGAAGCCGCCACGTGGGAAGGCTAAGGAGCATTATGTAAATGGCAAAGAATTTGAAGAAGAGATACGCATTTTTTATAATACTGAAGAGGTGTCTGATAAGTTAGGCACATCTATCAATAAAATAGCTAATGGTTTAAGTTATGCTCCTAATTTTATTAATTACTCCTATAAAGAAGACATGGTGAGTGATGCTATTTTAAAGATGTTCTCGGCCTTGAAGAAGAAAAAATTCAGATTGGATTCAGGCTTTTCACCGTTTTCTTATTTTACAACTATTGCCTTTCATGCCTTTATTAATAGAATTAAAAAGGAAAAGAAATATCATGAAACCATAACTGAATACCGAGAAAGGGCTTATTGTGAATTAATTCAGAACGAAAAGATTCCTAACGGTGGTATCTATATTGACCCCATTAAAGATGATGATGTCAGTGACTATGAATAAAAAAATAGCTCTGTTTACGGATTTACACTTAGGAATACACCAAAATTCTTTATTTTGGCATGGTGTTGCTTTAAAATGGACTGATTGGTTTGTATCAGAATTGGAAAAGAAAAACATAAAAGATATCATCTTTATGGGAGATTTTTTTGATCATAGAGATGAGGTTGCTGTTAATACATTACATGTTGGGTATCAAGTATTAAGTAAATTAAAAGAGTATAATATTATCATGATACCTGGTAATCATGATAGTTTTTATAGGGATCATGCAGAAATTAATTCTCTTAATATTGTTCAGGGCTGGTCTAATATTCAATTATTAAATAAGACATCTCAGTTAATGTTAGGCACAAAACTGGCTACCTTTGTACCTTGGGGTGGAGATGTTAATAAAGTACCCAAATCAGATTATGTATTTGGTCATCTAGAAATTAATACATTTCGCCTTCACGGTACTAAGGTATGTGATAAAGGCATAGAACCTACATCGGTTTTAAATTTATCACCAAGGGTTTACTCTGGTCACTTTCACTTAAGAGATAAAAGGGAATATCAAAATAGCTACATCAACTATGTTGGCAATCCTTTTGAAATGAATTTTGGAGATATAAACAATCAAAAAGGGGTTTATATTTTAGACTTAAATAATGACACCGAAGAATTTATTACTAATGATATCAGCCCTAAGCATTGTAAAATCTTCGCTTCAGAAGTAGCTAACACAGATGTTAAAAAATATAAACAAAGCATTGCCAATAATATAGTTAAATTGATTGTAGATATTAAAATAAGTGCGGATGCTATTGATAAAATCCAAAAAAATATCATACTCTATAAGCCCGCTTTGTGTACTGTAGAGTTTTTATTAAACATAAATGATATAGACATGTTGAAAGACATAAGTGCTGATATGTCAGGTGTTAATATTGAAAATTCTATTACACAATTTGTTAATAATTTAGAAATAAAAGAAAAAAAAGAGTTAATATCAGAGTGTTTAGGTTATTATAATAATATTAAATGAAAAATATTGTATTTAAAAAAATATCAATTAAGAATTTTTTGTCTATTGGAGATACTCCAGTGGTTGTAGATTTTAAAAGTGGTCTTAATATTATTACGGGTTCTAATAAAGATAAAGACGATAGTCGTAATGGAGTTGGTAAGTCAACCATTGCTGATGCCATATTTTATGCAGTATTTGGTAATACCCTTAGAGATATTAAAAAAGAAAATGTTTCTAATGATAGTTATAAAGGCAATTGCGAAATACAATTGTTTTTGGATATAGTATCTCCTTCGGATATTACAAATATACATATAGTTCGTACCTTAGATCCATCTCGAGCTGTTCTTTATGTAAATGGAATGGATAAGACCTTAGATAGCATTGCCTCAACTAATGAGGCAATCGGTCAAATGTTAAACTGTAATCCCGAGGTCTTTGAGAATTGTGTCATAATGACACTTAATAATGCACTACCCTTCATGTGTAGGAAGAAACAGGATAAGCGCAAATTCATAGAAAGTATTTTTAATCTAGAGGTTTTTAGTAAAATGCTATCTAATGTTAAGGTAGACTATGCAGATAACAAAAACCAATTAGAGGTTGAGGTTGCAAAGAAAAACCAAGCAGACAATACCATAAAAAGTTTAAAAGACCAAGAGATTAGGGCTAATCAAGAAAAACAAATAAAGATCAACAAGATATTATCTCAAATAAAAGAGGCTGATGCTCGTCGGGCTGGGTTAAAGGATAAGCAAGAGAAGTTGGATCTAATTACGTTAGCCACAGAAAAACAAACCTTAAATGAAAAGTTGCTTGGGGTAGAGCCTGCCCGGCTAGTGTTGCAGGCTGCTGTTGCGAAGATTATAAATAAAAAGAAAGAATTGTCAGATAATATAATTGAAATTAGGGTTAAGGAGGCTGGTTTAAATGGATCTATTATCAGTGCTCGCGCAAGTCTTGACAAAATAAATACATCACAACCAACATGCCCAGCATGTCTAAGGGAAATTGGGCCTAATGATGTTCAACATATTGAAGAAGAAAAACTAAAAATACAAAATAAGTTAAGTGAGGATAAACAAAATCAATTAGCTTTGGGGCAAGACCGTAAAAATTTACAAGATCTAATAGCTATAGAGGAAGCTTCTGAAGCTGATATCTATAAGCGTTTACAAAAATTAAACGAAATTGAATTAGACCTGCAATCTAAAATAAACAAAATTACCCAAATTGAATCTGAAAGTGGTCAATTACAGCAAAAAATTGATTTAATTGAAGCTGAATTAAAAGGACATAATGATTCTATTCGTCAAGTTGAAGATAATAATTCATCATTTAATGAGGTTATATCTAAACAATTAGAAGCTAATAAACAAATTGAAAAGACCATAGTAGATATTAAATCTAAACTAGAAATATTGGATAAGGTTAAATTTGTATTTTCTGAAGAAGGTGTCAAATCATTCTTGGTTAAGCAGATATTAGACTTGTTTAATAATCGTTTGGGGTACTATCTTAAAAAAATGGATGCCAATTGTATATGTACTTTTAATGAATACTTTGAAGAAACTATTATAAATGATAAGAGTAAGAATTATTCATACTATAATTTTAGTGGCGCAGAACGCAAGAAGTTGGATTTAGCTTGTCTATTCACATTTATGGATATTCGCCGTCTTCAAGGGGATGTATCATTCAATATTAGCTTGTATGATGAGCTTCTAGACTCCAGCCTGGATGCAAAAGGTGTAGAACTTGTGGTAGATATTCTCAAAGAGAGGGTAGAGAAGTACAATGAAAGCATTTATATCATTAGTCATCGCAAGGAAAGTACAAAACTTGCCACAGGAGATGTTATATACTTACAAAAGAATAATGGCATTACTACACGCCTTGATTTTCAGCAATCTCCAGTTTAATTATATAAAATATTATGTTACCATTTCCATCGCCTTTTAGAAATTCACCATTTGCTAATGCTTTTCCTACATTACATCCTACAATGGATAGCGGATCAATGAATATACAGGCACCCGCAGCCCCACTGCCTATGACTCCACCTGAGGCTAGTATGGATCGGGGGTTAAATTATTATGCAGATTATAGTGGTTGCGGGTTTTGGCGTATGATTTGGCCAGAACATGTGCTAAATGCTCATCAAAAAATGATAGTGCATGGTTCTACAGTAATGACTTTTGATCAAAACTATTTCCATAATGTAAAATGTGTACGTATTCAAAGACAAGCTACAGAGCATCAGCTAATGTTTGTTAAATTTTTGAGAGATATGGCTAATAAGTTCAATTTTCGTATTGTATATGAAATTGATGATATTATTTTTAGTGAGGATATCCCAGAGTATAATAAGTTCAAGCCGGCATTTGTAGACCCTAAGATACGTCAAATATCACAAGAAATTATGGCCATGTGCGATGAAGTCACAGTAACTTGTGATTTTATGAAACAGTATTACATGTCTAAGACAGGTAATAGGAATATCACGGTGATACCTAATTACCCGCCGAAATTTTGGATGGGCAATTATTTAAATCAGCGCCGCTTGGAGACTAATTTTGAAACAAATTGTACAGGTAAAAAGGCTAAGCCACGCATTCTTTATCCTGGTAGTGGGGCTCATTTTGATGTTGATAATCGCACTGGACAAAATGATGACTTTGCTCATGTTCGAGATGTTATACGAGCCACAACTGATAAGTTTCAATGGGTGTTTATAGGAGCCTTTCCGTTACCCTTACAAGATTTGGTAAGAGAAGGTAAAGTAGAGTTTCATCAATGGAAGCGTCTGTATGAGTATCCTGAAATGATTTATAATCTCAATGTAAACATGTTGATAGCTCCATTGCAAAACAATACATTCAATAAAGCAAAGAGTGATTTAAAATATATCGAAGCTAGTTGTTATGGGTTACCAATTGCTTGTCAAGATATTGATACCTATAGTAATGCTCCAATTCGTTTTACTACAGGTGATGAGATGATTGATCGTATTACACAATATACAAAAAATTCTGCTAAGTATTGGCAGGCTAGTTTTGCAGCTCGTAAGGTAGCTGAGACCCGCTTTTTGGAATTAGATCAAAATATAGATAAATACAAAGAATTATACACCCTACCATTTAAAGATCCTAAGCGGGTCCTATTAAATGCTATTAATTTATAATGTGCTTTTTTTATAAAAGACTATATTATTAAAACATGTATAGAAATGTTGCGTATTTGCCTAACCAGCAGTTGATGAGGTTGTATACATGGGATGAAAATGGAAAGCGTATTTCCTATGATACCACGTATGAACCTTATCTCTACTTAGAGACTAATAATAGCCCCGAAGCCACTAGTATATTTAATACTTCTCTTAGAAAGCGCTCATTTAGGAATCAATTCGATCGTTATAAATATGTAAATGAGAATTTAGGTACACGTATATTTGAGAATCTTCCGCCAGCTCAGCAATTTCTAGTAGATCTTTTTCATGGTCAAAATGAAACAGCAGAGTTTACCAAGCACCCTTTAAAGGTTTATTATTTTGATATAGAAACCTATAGTCCAGACGCTTTCCCCGTTACAGAAAAAGCTTCAGATCCTGTTAATGTAATTACAATTTATAATTCTTTAGATGAAAAATTCTATACGTGGGGTACTAAACCACTCAAAACACCTATAGATAAGTGCACATATGTGTATTGCGAAACAGAAAGGGAGATGTTTAAAAAGTTTCTTACTTTCCTAGAAGCTGATTATCCCGATATCTTGTCTGGGTGGAATTCCGAATTTTTCGATATACCGTATATTATTAATCGGATTACTAATATCTTGGGTGAGGATGAGGTTAAAAGATTGTCACCTACAGGCAGGATCACTTCACGCCTAGTGCGTAATAAATTCGGTAAAGAACAAATGCGTTGGTATATTGAAGGTCTTGCAAGCATTGACTATTTAGAAATTTATCGCAAATTTTGTTTTACACCTCGAGAGAGTTATAAATTAAATTCCATAGCAGAAGTGGAAATTGGAGAAAATAAGGTAGACTTTGGAGATCAAAATATTGCGTCTCTGTCAGAGTCTAATTGGGATTTGTTTGTAGAATATAACGTACAAGACGTCAACCTTTTGGTTAAATTAGAGAAGTCATTGCGTTATATAGAGCTGCTGCGTATGATAGCTTATGCTGGTTGTACTACCTTTGAAAATGCATTAGGCACACTTTCTGTGGTTAATGGGTTATGTGCAATTCATGCTCGTTCTGTGAACCTTAAAATTCCTACATTTAACAGAGAAAATACTAGTGATAAAAAGAATGAAGGAGCATATGTAGCGGAACCTCAAAGAGGGTTTCAAGAACATATTGTATCTTTTGATGCAAATAGCCTATATCCTAATGTGATGATTACATTAAATCTTTCACCAGAGACAAAGATTGGTAAAATTGTAGAAACAACTAATGATCATATAGTTATAAAGCATGTTAATGGTCAGGAGTTTACATTGACACACAAAAATTTTGATAATTTTATAGAAAAGGAATGTATTTCAGTCTCAAAGGCTTCCGTGTTGTTTACTCAAAAGCAAAAAGGCATGGTACCTAGTATTGTTGATGGTTTTTATCAACGCCGTGTTGAGATTAAAAACAAGCTTAAGAAGTATAAGAAGAAATTAGCTAGTATGGATAAAACAGACGCTAATTACAAATCCATTCATCAAGAATTAGATTATCTTAACATTAAGCAGCACACAATTAAAATTTTAATTAATTCAATTTATGGATATTTTGGCAATAAACATTCACCTTTAGGAGATGATGATATTGCTCGATCTATCACATTGACGGGTCAAGCAGTTATCAAATATTCCAATGAATTACTATTAGAATATATTAAAAAAAATTCAGATATTACAGAGGCTGAAATTGTTGAACGCAGTCCGATTATCTATAATGATACAGATTCATCTTATGTATCAATTAAAAAAGTAGTCAAATATAAAGGACTAAAGATGTTTGATTCTAAAAATCAAATTACTCAAGGATATCTTGACGTGGTTGCAGATGTGGAAACCTATCTTAATGAAGGCATTAGGGTATGGGGGGCTAGTGAACTCAAGTCTAAGGATTGCCGTTTAAACTTTAAACGAGAAGTAATAGCAGATGCTGGTATGTTCTTAATGAAGAAGAGATATGTTCTTCATGTAAGGGATGAAGAAGGTATTCCTACCAATAAGTTCAAATATACTGGGGTGGAGGTTGTTAAAACTACTATGCCCGGACCTATTAAGCCTTATGCTAAAAAAATAATTGAGACTATGATTATGTCTCGTGATAAGGCAAAGACTGATGCTTTATTTAATGAGGCATATACCACCTTTAAAAAGATGCCTATAGAAGATTTTGCCTTTGTAATGGGTATTAAAGATTATGATAAGTATGCTACTAAGTGTACAGAATTTAATGTAGCAAAAGGAATGCCTATCCATGTTAAGGCTGCTTATTTCCATAATACCTTTTTGAAGAAATTTAAAATAACAGGAAAATATCAAACTATTGGTTCCGGTGATAAGATAAGATATTTTTATGTACAACAACCAAATAGATACGGATTGCCTGTCATGGCTTATAAATCATCATTTCCTGATGAATTAAAGAAGGAATTTATTCCTAATTATGAAATGATGTTTGAGAAGATCTTGTATAAATCCATGGAAAGATTTTATACTTCTGTAAATTGGAAGCTTAAAGACCCTTCAATGTTAGCCCAAACAGATCTTTTTGATCTATTTTCTTAGGGTGTAGTAGGTGCCGGACTGCTACCACCAACGGGGGCTCCAC